>Ga0105237_10003512_pt1 | contig 18603 bp, 17 predicted proteins | sample KBSC24metaG_FD_81520 | JGI IMG/M metagenome (GOLD analysis project Ga0105237, IMG submission 81520) | Corn rhizosphere microbial communities from Kellogg Biological Station, Michigan, USA - KBS C2-4 metaG | ecosystem: Host-associated > Plants > Roots > Rhizosphere > Soil | place: Michigan, USA... | reverse complement strand
GGTCAGCCTGGCGGTCGACTCCGCCAGACCCGACACCGTGGTGGCGAGGTACTCGATGAACTTGTCGATCGACATCGGATCGCCCTGCGCACGATTGGCGCCCAGCCACCAGTCCGTGGCGGAGGCGACGGCACCGAAGATCGAGTAGATCGTCAGCTCGGCATAGGCGCCATCGACCCCTTCGTCGTCCAGGGCGTTGGAAAACAATTCGGCTGCGCGCCTTGCTGATTGGCGCGCGGACTGCAACGTCCGCTCCGACTCCTCCATCTGTTGGGTGAAGTGGCTGTGCACCATGAACCGGAAGACGTTCGGGTACTCCGTGACGACCTTCGCGTACTCGGTCGCGCCGCGCAGCACGAGTTCGCCCGCGGAATCGCTCATCAGGTTGACGTTGGACATCACGCGGTCCCAGAGCATGTCCTGGATCCGATCGACGATCGCGTCGAAGAGGTCGACCTTGTCCTTGAAGTGCCGGTACAGCTTCGGTTTGGCGGTACCCGCCTCCTTGGCGATGTCGTCCATGCTGACGTCGGGCCCGAACTTGCCCAACGCGCGGAACGCCGCGTCGACGAACTCTTCGCGGACCATGGCACGGTGTTCGCGCCAGCGTTCGGTGCGCGCGTCGGGTCGCTGGCCCTCCCGCTTCTCGGTTCCGCGCGTCCGCGCCCTGGGTGTCACGACCCCCACTTTATCCGATACCGGCGGTACTGGCTAATTTGCGTTCCACCCGTCTGACCTGGCTCGGTCACCGGGAGGCGCGCCATCGTGCGTCGGCGACCCCGTCGGGGGTCGCGGGCTCATCGCCGTAGATCCACTCGCGGGCGATCCGGTGCCAATTGTTGCTGGCTTCCAAAAGCCCAAGCACACCGAAGGTCAAGAAGTCCGCACGTCGCGAGAACAGGTGCTCGGGTGGCAGGTTCTGGTGACGCATGCCTGAGAACTCCGTCATCCGGGGGTCGATCGCATCGAGCATGCTGCCGCTGGCCATCGCCGGGGTCACCGTGATGACCTCGTCGGTCAGATGCCACCCCGCAGCGGCGTAGATGTACTCGAGGCATTCCTCCGGCGTCACCCCGGTGTCGTCGGCCATCACGCCGCGTCGCACCATCATGTCGAAGAGGTCTTGGCTGCGGTGCTCGGTGGCCGCGCGCATGCACTGCCGCTCGAACTCGACGTGCTCGGGGTCCATGTGGTTGTAGAGACCGAAGTCGATGAAGCCGACCTTCCCGTCGCGGCCCAGCAGAATGTTGCCTGGGTGCGGATCGCCGCAAAACTCGTTGTGCAGGAACAGCGAACCCACGTAGAACCGGTAGATGATCTCGCCGACCCGGTCGCGATCGGCGCTCGGCAGTTTGCAGATCGCGTCGAACGGGGCGCCGTCGAACAGCTCCGTCACGACCACCCGGCGGCCACTGCGCTCCGACACGCTGTCGGGCACCGCGATGAACGGATGATCGGCGAACAACGTCGCAAGGTCGTGCTGGGTGCGCGCTTCCCGCTCGTAGTCGAGTTCGCTCTCCATGTTGCGCGCGATCTCGGCAACGAAGTCAGGAGCCGACACCGTCGGGATCGCCGAGCGCCAAAACTTCAGGAACAACGCCAGATTCTTCATGTCGGCACGGATCGCCACGTCGACGCCCGGGTACTGCACCTTCACCGCGACGTCGCGACCGTCGTGCAGACGGGCGCGGTACACCTGGCCGATCGACGCCGCCGCCATGGGTTGGTCGTCGAACTCGGCGAACAGCGCCATTACCGAGCCCCCGAGATCGTCCTCGATCTGACGCCGCATGACGTCGAACGAGACCGTGGGGGCCTGGTCGCGCAGCACCGCGAGCTTGGCCTGAAACTTCTCGCGGTGCGACTCGGGTACCAGGTCCAGGTCGATGACCGACAGCATCTGGCCGATCTTCATGGCCGCGCCCTTCATGCTGCCGAGCACCTGCACCAGCTGGTCTGCGGCCTGAATTGCGGCCTTCTCGGAGATCCGCGCCTTCGTCTCGCGGGAGCGTCCGAGCATCGACACCCTGGCGCTGGTGGTCCTGGCCGCCTGCTTCGCCGCCGCCTTGCCGAGCTTGGAGCCACGCGAGACGCGCGAGGTTGGTACCTGGTCTGACATTGTCGGAGCCCTCCGAGGGGTGATGACCCAGGTTACAAACGTCCACGTTCATCCCGTCGCTTGCCTCGAGGTCGATCACACGTCGAGTACGACGGTTCCGCCCTCTGCGCGGTCGACGCAGATCAACATCTCGGTCGGTGCCTTCTTCGACATCCGGTCCCCGTACGCAACGGGTTGTCCTGCGAGGACGCGCACCTTGCACGTTCCGCAGAACCCCTGCTGACACGAGTACGGGACGGCAGGTCGGACCGCGCGAATGGTCTCAAGCGCACTCCGGTCCGCCGCGACGCGAAGGATCTCGCCGCCCGCGCCGAGCTGGACGTCGAACGGCACGCCGTCGACTATGGGCGGCGCGGCGAACCGTTCGTAGTGCAGTGGCACGCCGTGCAGTCGTGCCACTGCCGAGCGAACCACGTCGAGCATGGAAGTTGGTCCGCAGCAGTAGATTGCGGCGTCGGGAGCGTGTTGGGGGAGCAGGTCGGCAATCGAGGGAAGGCCGTGCTCCTCGTCGGTGCGAACCATCACCCGGTCTCCGTAGCGGGACAGCTCGTCGAGGAACGGCATCGACTGTCTGCTGCGACCGGCGTACACCATCGTCCACGGCACGCCTGCTGCGTCGGCCGCCCGGATCATCGGCAGGATCGGTGTGATGCCGATACCGCCTGCGACGAAGTGCATCCGATGCTCGCCGGAGCCGTCCATCCCCAACGCGAGCGGGAAGGCATTGACGGGACCGGTGATGACGAGCTGATCGCCGACGCGGACCGAATCGTGCACCTCGACGGAACCGCCGCCGCCATCGTGGATGCGCCGCACGGCGATTCGGTACGTTCCGTCCGCGGGATCGCCGGACAGCGAGTACTGCCGGATCCGTCCTGACGGCAGGTGCACGTTGACGTGGGCACCTGGAGTCCAGGCGGGCAGGGGTGCGCCGGAGGGGTCGCCGAGCCGCAGGCTGACGACGTCGTGGTCGGACGTCTCGACCGTGCGGTCCGTCACGGTCAGGCGCAGTGAGCGGTCGACTTCGTCGGGCGGCGGCAACTGCCGCAGCACCCGACCCATGATCTTGATCGCCGGCGCCATGAGTTTGGCGGCGACCACGATCGTGGGAGCGCGGTTGAAACGGCCGTAGATGTCCGGCGGGACCGTGGTGCTGTCGTAGTCGAGCACTGTCAGCCTGCCGCTCGTTTCACTGCTGGCGAGCGAGCCAGATACGCAACGGCCTGTGCGGTGTTGCCGACCTCTTCTGGGGTGAACGACGGGCGCACGTAGCTCCAACCCGAGAAGATCGCCTTCAAACCTGGCAAGGAGCCACGCCGGCTCGCCCGGATCCACTCGAAGAACAGTCGCGCGAGTCCGTAGTTCGGCAGCGAAGGATCTTGGCGGACTATGTACTTGGTGTTTCGCAGGAACATGTACGTGATGAGGAACGGCGTCGGCGTGATCAGCAGGGCTCGGTGGAAGTACCCGACCCCGAAGTAGGTGGCGACGTCGTGGGCCACCGAGCGGTGCTCTACCTCTTCGGCGCCGTGCCAACGGAAGAGGTCGCTCATCACCGGGTCGGCGCCGAGGCCGTCGAGATCCGCGTTGAGAATCCAATCGCCCAGTACCGCGGTCATGTGCTCGATCGCCGCGATCATCGCCAGCTGCTCGATCAGCAGCCGGTAGCGAGCTCGCATGGTGAGCTTCGGCTTGACGGCAGTGAGTTGCGCCGCAAGGTATTCGAGTTGCCGAACCACTGGGCGCGGGTCGATGCCGTGACGTCCGAGGAACTCCGGCAGCACGCGGTCGTGCGCCTGGGAATGCACTGCTTCCTGCCCGATGAAGCCGAGCATCGCCTCGCGCAGTTTGGCGTCCTTCACGTACGGCAGAGCCTCGGTGAAGCCCTCGACGAACATCTCCTCGCCGATGGGGAGCACCAGGTTGAACGAGGAGATGAAGTGCGATGCGATCGGCTCGTTCGGAATCCAGTGCAGCGGTGCGTCACTGACGTCGAAGTGCACGTTGCGTGCGTGCAGCGCGAGCTCTTCGGAGGTGGTGCTGTTCGGCGTCGGGTGCGTCGCCGTCATCGGATGCTCCGTTCTGATGTGGGTGGGGGGGTTATCCAAGGGAGGCTTTTGCGGCGGCCAGGCGTCCGAGTGCCGGGGCGAATCGGCTGAACCGATATTGGAGGTGGGCTTCGGGTGTCACGGGGACGACCGCCTTGCCCAACTTGACCGCCTTGACGATCTGCTTGGCGACCTTGTCGGGGCCGTAACGGCGCATCTTGTAGGCACGGTCAACTGCCGCAAGCTTTTTCGCCGCTTCGTCCTCGGGGAGTCCCGAGACGACGGTGGTGGAGACGATGTTCGTCGCCACGATGCCAGGGTAGATGGTGCTGACGCCGATACCCCTTGACGCCAGCTCAGCCCGCAGGCAGTCGGAGAACATGAACACCGCCGACTTGCTGGTCGCGTATGCCGTAAAGCCTTGTTGCGGTGTGTAGGCCGCCATGCTCGACAAGTTCACGATGTGGCCGCCAAGCCCGCGGTCGGCCATCTTCGGCCCGAATGCGCGGCACCCGTTGATCACGCCGTAGAGGTTGATGTCGAGTACCCGCTTGAAGTCCTCGGATGGCGTCGCGAAGAACCGGCCCGCCTGACCGACGCCCGCATTGTTGATCAGGATGTCCGGCACGCCGTGTACGGCTTCGACCTCGTCGGCGTGCGCGATGACGGCCTGTTCATCGGCGACGTTCAGCTGGTAGGCGTGAGCGGTGCCGCCGGCTTCGGCGATCAGCGCGGCGGTCTCCTTGGCCGACGCCAGGTTGACGTCGGAGACCACGACCTCGGCTCCGTCGCGGGCGAACGCAAGGGCGGTCTCTCGCCCGATGCCGCTGCCGCCGCCGGTGATGACCAGCAGCTGATTCTCGAAAGGCCTTTGCTGCTTGCCCATTTGGGCGCGGCGCAAGCTTCGCGCCGGCGGAAGGCCTTCCGTGGCGTCGATGAGTTCGACCGCCGCGGTGGCGAGCATCTCGGGATGCGAGAACGGCAGCCAGTGGCCACCCTTGACGACGCGCCGCCACACCGCAGGTGCCCAGTTCAGCGCATCGGCGTAACTGGCCTGACGAACTGCGGGGTCACGGGTGCCGACGATCACCTGAACCGGAACGCGGGTGAACCGCTCCCGCGGCGTCAGGACGGAGGTGATGTTGGCGCGGTAGATCCGCAGACCGTTGCCGATGTCCTTGTCGAAGGTGGGGGCGAGGAAGATGTCTTCTGGCGCAGCACCTTCCGCGCGGGAGAGAACCTTGCGCCAGCGGTTGCCGTTCATTGCCAAGGAGAACATAGCCTTCGGCAGCCACGGAAGCATGAAGAAGAACATGTACCCGAACGAGCCGAGCTGCGCCAGAACCAGTGCCACGTTCTTCGGGGTCGGTCGCGACAACCTGTCGCGTGCCCACGCGCTGAGGTGTGCGATGTTCGGGCCCGACACCGAGGTGAACGACGCGATCCTGCGCTGTGCCCGTTCGTCGCACACCGCTTCCCACATGGCGACGCTGCCCCAATCGTGGGCGAGCACGTGGACCGGCTTGTCGGGGCTGACCGCGTCGATCACGGCCATGTAGTCGCTGGCCAGTTCCGCAACGGCGAAGTCCCTGAAGCTCTTCGGGTTGGTCGACTTGCCGTGACCGCGATTGTCGACCGAGATCACACGGAATCGCTCGGTCAGAAACGGCGTCACACCGTCCCACAGGTGATGCGAGTCGGGCCAGCCGTGCAGCAGCAATACGGTCTCCCCAGCCGCATTGCCCTGCTCGTAGACCGCGATCTCGACATCACCGTTGCGGACGATGCGTTCTGTGACGTCCGCTGCTTGCGGTACTTCGACGTCACGCGTACTCGCAGTCTTCGACACCGGACCCATAACTCGTGCTCCCCTCTGGCCAAGTCTGCGTACCGGCAGTACGCGTTACAGCAGGTATCGTGTACCGCCGGTACCGCGGTGTCAACCAGCGTGGTGCCCGCGACACGCGTTGGTTGACCGCTCGTCGCGGCGATTTAGACACTTGCCGCAGGTGGCGCGGCGACCGACTCGGCCCAGCTCAGCCGTGGCTGATGCGCAATAATTCGGCAACGCTGGTCAACTTCACGCGCGGCCTGCCGAGGCTCTCCCCGGCCGCACGCTCGTGATCGTCGATCAGCTTCCAGTGGTCGTCGGTGACGAGTTTCGGTTGGCGCGACAACAGCCATTCGACGAGATCCTCGGAGTGCCCGTCGCCGAAGTCGGCAACGGCACTGGCCGTGAGGTTGGCGGTCAGCGTGTCGACGGTCTCCTGCGAGTCCTTCTTGTTGCTGCCGATCACGCCCGACGGGCCCCGCTTGATCCATCCGACGACGTACTCGTTGCGCCTGCCGTCGACCTTGCCGTCGGTATGCGGGATGGTCCCGGCCCGCTCGTCGAACGGCAGACCTGGCGTCGGCACGCCGCGGTAGCCGACCGCGCGGACCACCAGCTGGGCGGGCAACTCCTCGCGCTCGCCCGTGTCCTTGGCGACCACCCGGCCGTCGTCGTCGACCAATGCGTTGCGACCGAGCACTATCGACGCAACTCTCTTCTCGGGCCCGTCGCCCGACCTGATCTCGATCGGCGAGGTGCGGAACCGAAACACGATGCGGCGCTTGGCGCCTCGAGGTTCCCGCTCGGAGTAGCCGCGCAACACCTTGACGTTCTGCTTGACGGACTTGGACGCGGCCTCGAGGTCGGCTTCGGAGATGTCGGCGAAGTCCGCGGGGTCGACGATCACGTCGACGTCGGCCATCGCCTCGAGGTCGGCCAGCTCGCGCAGCTCCAGCGTGGTCCAGGTGGCCTGCAGCGGGCCGCGACGGCCGATGACGACGACCTCCTCGACCCCGCGCGCATTCAGCAAATCGAGGGCGTGCGTGGCGATGTCGGTGACGGCAAGCAGGTCGGGATCGCTCACCAGGATGCGTGCCACGTCGAGTGCGACGTTGCCGTTGCCGACCACGATCGCGCGACCCGTCGACAGGTCGGGCGTCATCTGTTCGAAGTGCGGGTGCGCGTTGTACCAACCGACGAAGTCGACGGCGGCGACACTGCCCGTCAGCTCCTCGCCGGGGATGTTCAGAGGACGGTCGGACTGGGCGCCGACCGCATAGATCACCGCGTCGTAGCGATCGGCGAGTTCGTCGGCCTGCACGTGCTGCCCGACCGCGATGTTGCCGAAGAACCGGAACCGGGGGTCGGCGGCGGTCTTCTCGAACTGCGCGCTGATGGTCTTGATCTTCGGGTGGTCGGGTGCAACGCCGGAGCGCACCAGACCCCACGGGGTCGGCAGCATCTCCAGCATGTCGACGCGCACGTCCGCGTCATCGGTCGAGTCGGCGAACTTCAGCAGCGACGCGGCAGCAAAGTAACCCGAAGGTCCAGAGCCGACGATCGCCACATGGTATGGGCGCATGCTTCAGCTTTCTGTAAGCCATATGTCCTGTACCTGGGGCGCGCAAGGGGCTGTCGCGACGTCCCGGGCTGGGTACGAACCGATGCTAAACCTGGTTGGGTGGTCGAGGGGTGAGGCTTCGAAACCGCGGGCGTCGCGGTCGGTACTGTGATTTCCCGTGGATCCCGACCGTTTAGCCGACATTGCAGCCCTCGACACCACCTTGACCACGGTGGAGCGGGTGCTCGATGTCGACGGTCTGCGCGCGCGAGTGGTGAGCCTCGAACAAGAGGCGTCCGATCCGAACCTCTGGGACGACCAGTCGCGCGCCCAGAAGGTCACCAGCGACCTCTCCCATACGCAGAGCGAGCTGCGCCGAGTCGAAGCACTTCGGCAGCGGCTCGACGACCTGCCTGTGCTCTACGAGATGGCGGCCGAAGAGGAGGGCGCCGCTGCCGAGGCCGCGCTGGCCGAGGCCGACGCCGAGTTCAAGTCGCTTGGCGAGGACCTCGAGGCGATCGAGGTCCGCACGCTGCTGTCGGGGGAGTACGACGAACGCGAGGCGGTCGTCACCATCCGATCGGGCGCGGGAGGCGTCGACGCCGCCGACTGGGCCGAGATGCTGATGCGGATGTACATCCGCTGGGCGGAGAAGCACGACTACGGCGTCGAGGTGTTCGACACGTCCTACGCCGAAGAGGCGGGCATCAAGAGCGCGACGTTCGCGGTGCACGCGCCGTTCGCCTACGGCACGCTCTCGGTCGAGCAGGGCACCCACCGGCTGGTGCGGATCAGCCCATTCGACAACCAAAGCAGGCGCCAGACGTCGTTCGCCGACGTCGAGGTGCTTCCCGTGGTGGAGACCACCGATCACATCGAGATCCCGGAAGGCGACCTGCGCGTCGACGTCTACCGATCGAGCGGTCCCGGCGGCCAATCCGTGAACACCACCGACTCCGCCGTTCGACTCACGCACATCCCCACCGGTATCGTCGTGACTTGCCAGAACGAGAAGTCGCAGTTGCAGAACAAGGTTGCGGCGATGCGCGTGTTGCAGGCGAAGCTGCTGGAGCGCAAGCGATTGGAAGAGCGCGCCGAGATGGACGCGCTCAAGGGCGATGGCGGCAGCTCATGGGGGAACCAGATGCGTTCCTACGTGCTGCAGCCGTATCAGATGGTCAAAGATCTACGCACCGACTACGAGGTCGGAAATCCGGCCGCGGTACTCGACGGAGACATCGATGGATTCCTAGAAGCGGGAATCCGTTGGCGCAATAGGAAAGATGACGACTAGCTACCAGGCATTCGAGTGGGCCCAGCGCTGGCACGACTTCTGGCGGGGCGGCATCGGCGAGTGGATCTTGACTCGCGGGCTCAAGATCGCCCTGATCATCATCTTCTCGCTGCTTGCCGCCCGGTTCATCACCTGGTGCGCGCACAAGATCACCAGCCGCATCGACGCCGACTTCCGGGACAGCGATCAGATCGTCCGCACCGAGAGCGCCAAGCACCGCCAGGCGGTGGCCTCGGTCATCTCCTGGGTGTCGATCGCGATCCTGTTCGTCGTGGTGGCCGTCGAGATCACCGATGTGCTGGCCATCCCCGTCGGATCACTGGTCGCACCCGCGGCCGTGCTGGGTGCCGCCCTTGGTTTCGGCGCGCAGCGCATCGTGCAGGACCTGCTGTCGGGGTTCTTCGTCATCACCGAGAAGCAGTACGGCTTCGGTGACCTGGTCGCCTTGACCGTCGCTGGCATCGCTGCGCCGGCCGAGGGCACCGTCGAGGACGTCACGCTGCGCGTGACCAAGCTGCGGTCCAGCGACGGCGAGGTGTTCACCATCCCCAACGGCCAGATCGTCAAGACGATGAACCTGTCCAAGGACTGGGCGCGCGCCGTCATCGACATCCCGGTCCCGACCAGCGCCGACCTCACTCGGGTCACCCATCTGCTGCACGACGTCAGCGACACCGCGATGAAGGACGAGAGCCTGCGCAAGCTGCTGCTGGACGCCCCGCAGGTGATGGGCGTGGAGAGCATCGAGCTCGACACCGTGAACCTGCGGATGGTCGCGCGCACGCTGCCAGGCAAGCAGTTCGAGGTCGGTCGACGGCTCCGTCTCCTGGTGATCGCCATGTTCGCGCGTGCCGGGATCGTCACGCCCGCCGACAGCACTCCGATGGTGAACACCATTCCGAGTCCGGCCAACGTCAGCGACCGGGAACAGCCGCGGGTCTCGGAGGACCCCGAATGAGCTTTTGGAACTGGCTCACCCGCACCCGGCCAGACCACGGCTGGCCGGGGTACCTCATCAACGGGCGCATCCGCACGTCCACCGTGGGGCTGATCGTCGCGTTCTGCGTGATCACGTGGGTGCACAACACCTACCAGCCGCCACCGCCGCCACCCGTCGTGCCCGATACGGCGGTCGTGCCTCCGGGGTTCGTGCCCGACCCCGAGTACACCTGGGTGCCGCGTACCAACGTGCAGGAGCGGCCCACGACCACCACCACCACCACCACCACGACGCCGACCACCACGACGACCACGCCCACGACCACGGAACCCAGCCCGACCGACACCACGCCGACGTCACCGACTAGCCCGGCCGGTCCCACTTCGCCGACCACGCCGATGCCCATGACGGTGGATCCGGACGGTGCCGGTCCGATTCCACCGCAGACGCTGACCCCGATCACGATTCCGACGGTCGTCCTTCCGTCGTTACCCGGCCTCGGGCCGGCGCCGACGACGCCCCCGCCACCGAGGTAGGCGGGTCCGGCTCCGGGCACCGCTACACTGGCGAGCCGTGATGATCACCCTTGACCACGTGAGCAAGCAGTACAAATCCTCGGCACGCCCAGCTCTGGACAACGTCTCGCTCAAGATCGACAAGGGCGAGTTCGTCTTCCTGATCGGGCCGTCCGGATCGGGCAAGTCGACGTTCATGCGGCTGCTGCTCGCCGAGGAGACGCCAAGCAACGGCGACATCCAGGTGTCCAAATTCCACGTCAACAAACTGTCCAGCCGCCACATCCCGAGCCTGCGTCAGGTGCTCGGCTGCGTGTTCCAGGACTTCCGGCTGCTGCAGCAGAAGACCGTGTTCGAGAACGTGGCGTTCGCCCTCGAGGTGATCGGCAAGCGTTCCGACGTGATCAACCGCGTCGTGCCCGACGTGCTTGAGATGGTGGGCCTGTCCGGCAAGGCCAACCGGCTGCCCCACGAGTTGTCAGGTGGCGAGCAGCAGCGCGTCGCCATCGCCAGGGCCTTCGTCAACCGCCCGCTGGTGCTGTTGGCCGACGAACCCACCGGAAACCTGGATCCGGATACCAGCAAGGACATCATGGATCTGCTCGAGCGGATCAACCGCACCGGAACGACGGTGTTGATGGCCACACACGACCACCACATCGTCGACTCGATGCGCCAGCGCGTCATCGAACTCGAGCTCGGTCGCCTGATCCGCGACGAGCAGCGCGGTGTCTACGGAATGGATCGCTAAGTGCGCTTCGGCTTTCTGATCAACGAGGTCCTCACCGGGCTTCGTCGCAACGTCACGATGACGGTCGCCATGATCTTGACGACCGCCATCTCGATCGGCCTGTTCGGCGGCGGCCTCCTGGTCGTCCGCCTGGCCGACAGTTCCCGCAACATCTACCTGGACCGGGTGGAGAGCCAGGTCTTCCTCACCAACGACGTCTCGGCCAACGACCCGACGTGCGACGTCGACCCGTGCAAGGCGCTGCGCAAGCAGATCGAGGATCGCAGCGACGTGAAGTCCGTGCGCTTCCTCAACCGGGACCAGGCCTACGATGACGCGATCAAGAAGTTCCCGCAGTACAAGGACGTCGCGGGCAAGGATGCGTTTCCGGCGTCGTTCATCGTCAAGCTCGACAATCCCGAGCAGCACAAGGAGTTCGACCAGTCGCTGGTCGGCCAGCCTGGTGTGCTCAACGTGCTCAATCAGAAGGACCTGATAGACCGGTTGTTCGCGGTGCTCGACGGATTGAGCAACGCGGCGTTCGCGGTCGCCCTGGTCCAGGCGGTCGGTGCGATCCTGTTGATAGCCAACATGGTTCAAGTCGCGGCCTATACCCGCCGAACGGAGGTGGGCATCATGCGACTGGTCGGCGCGAGCCGCTGGTATACGCAGCTGCCCTTCCTCTTGGAGGCGATGCTCGCCGCGTTCATCGGCGTGGTGATCGCGATCGTGGGGCTGATCACGGTGCGGGCGCTGTTCCTCGAGAAGGCGCTCGACCAGTTCTATCAAGCCAATCTGATCGCCAGGATCGACTACGCCGACATCCTCTACATCGCGCCCATTCTGTTGTTCGTCGGCGTGGCGATGGCCGGCGTCACCGGTTACGTCACCTTGCGTCTGTACGTGCGGCGTTAGCGATGGCGAAGAAGAAGGTCGACGAGGCCACCCGGCGCAACAACCAGGTGGTCGCGACCAATCGCAAGGCGCGGCACAACTATTCGGTCCTCGAGACGTTCGAGGCCGGCGTCGCGCTGATGGGCACAGAGGTGAAGGCCCTGCGAGAAGGGCAGGCATCCCTGGCCGATGCGTTCGCCACCCTCGACGACGGTGAGATCTGGCTGCGCAACCTGCACATCCCGGAGTATCACGCGGGCAGCTGGACCAACCACGCACCGCGGCGCAACCGAAAACTGCTGCTGCATCGCAGCCAGATCGACAACCTCGTTGGCAAGATCCGCGACGGCAACCTGACGTTGGTACCGCTGTCGCTGTACTTCACCGACGGCAAGGTCAAGGTGGAGCTCGCGCTGGCGCGAGGCAAGCAGACGCACGACAAGCGGCAGGACATGGCCAAGCGGGACTCCGACAGGGAAGTCACACGGGAACTGGGGCGGCGCGCCAAGGGCATGCGCTGATCGGGGTCGTCTTCGCGCTGGCGTCGGCGTTCGGTTACGGCGTCAGCGACTTCGTCGGTGGCATGGCATCGCGGAGGGTGGCCGCCCTGCGGGTGGTTCTGGTGTCCTACCCGGTCGCCACGACGTTGCTCACCGTGCTGTCCCTGATCATCGGAGGCCACGTAACCGCGCCTGCGGTGATGTGGGGCAGTCTGTGCGGTGTCGGGCAGGCCTTCGGCGTGTGGTGGTTCTACGCGGCACTCGGGGCCGGGCCCATCTCGGTGATCTCGCCGTTGACCGCTCTGCTGGTCTCGGGTGTGCCGGTGGCGGTCGGAGTGACGTTGGGGGAGCGGCCGTCAGGCATCGCCATGGTCGGGATCGTCCTCGCATTGGTCGCGGTCGTACTGGTGAGCCGCCAGGTCGAGGATTCGAAGCCGCACCGCTTCACGCCGAAGATCGCCTGGCTCACCCTCGGCGCGGGCCTGGCATTCGGCATGAACTTCGTCTTGATCGCGCAGGCCCCCGTCGAGGCCCGACTCTGGCCGCTGGTCTTCGCGCGGGTCACCGCCAGCGCACTGATGGTGATCATCGCGCTGTTCACCAACAACCTCGCGTTGCCGACCGGCACGCCGCTGCGGCTGGCGCTCCTCGCGGGTTGCTTGGACACGATTGCCAACGTGGCCATGCTGTTGGCCCTGCAGTCGTCGCTGCTGTCACTGGCCGCGGTGTTGATGTCGTTGTACCCGGCCGCGACGGTGGCGCTGGCGATGGTGGTGCTCAAGGAGCGGGTGACCCGCTGGCAGGCCGTCGGCATGGTGCTGGCGCTGCTCGCCGTCGGGATGATCGCATCCGGCTGACGGGCGTCGGACGGAGCGATACCGTCGGCCCGTGAACAGCCCATCGCGCCCCGCCACCCTGCTCGACAAGTCGGACGTCCTCGACGGGCTGTTCGCATCGTGGGACGCCATCGACCGGCTGATGACAGCCCTGCCCGACGCGCAGTGGATGACGCCGACGCCGCTACCGGGATGGTGTGTCCACGACGTCGTCGCCCACGTCATCGGCACCGAATCGATGCTGTCGGGCGTCGCGACCCCGGAGCTGGACGTCGACGTCTCGACGTTCGGCCACGTCCGCAACCCCATCGGCGCGCTCAACGAGTGCTGGGTGCAGCACCTGCGCGGCGAGACCGGCGACGACGTGCTTGCGCGGTTCCGCGACGTCACCGCCAAGCGCAGAGCGACGCTCACCGACATGACCGATGAGGTCTGGAACGGGGTCACCGCGACGCCTGCGGGGCCGGACACCTACGGCCGGTTCATGCGGGTGCGGACCTTCGACTGCTGGATGCACCAGCAGGACGTCCGGCAGGCCCTGTCGCGGCCGCCGTCGGACGCCGACCTCGGCGACCCGGCGTCACGGCTGGCGCTCGACGAGATCGCCACCAGCATGGGCTTCGTCGTCGGCAAGCTCGGCAAGGCACCGGACGGCGCGCGGGTGGCCTTCGAGCTGACCGGTCCGATGGCGCGGACCATCAGGGTGGCGGTCGACGGGCGGGCCGCCGTGGTGGACGAATTCGCCGACACACCGACGACGGTCGTGCGGCTCGACGGTCTGCAGTTCACCCGGCTGTGCGGAGGCAGGCCGCTCGGCGACGACCGCCCGCGTGAGATCGAGTTCGACGGCGACGCCGAGGTGGGCCAGCGGATCGTCGATCACATGGCATACGTGATCTGACCGGGACGTTTTAATCCCTGGACCGTGTTGAGCTGCAAGGTATGATGGACCGTCCCACCGAAGTTCGGCGGGGATGCGAGGGGCCGAACGGTTTCGACATCGCGCATCGAATCAAGGGAAGCGTGCCGGTGCAGGCAAATGACCACCGTAAGCGTCGTTGCAACCAATTAAGCGCCGATTCCAATCAGCGCGACTACGCCCTCGCTGCCTAAGCGACGGTGTGTCTGTCAGACCGGGAGCGCCCTCGGCCCGGACCCTGGCATCAGCTAGAGGGACAAACCCATACGTCCGGTCGCGGGATGTACGGGGACATCAAACAGCGACTGGGATCGTCATCACGGCTTGTTCGCGAGACCGAGAGATCCAAGTAGAGACATAGCGAACTGCGCACGGAGAAGCCTTGAGGGAATGCCGTTGGACCCGGGTTCGATTCCCGGCGGCTCCACAGAGAAGGCCCAGGTCAGGGAGATAATCCCGAGCCTGGGCCTTTCTGCGTCAGCGGCACGTCAACCGGTGCGGCGTTTGAGATTGCGTCCTTTCGGGCAAAATCCAATCATGCGAAGTCTTCGACGCCGTTTCACCATCGCGGCGGTTGCGGCCGCTCCCATCGCCGCCATCTCGCTGTTCACCGCCGGCATCAGTTCGGCAGATCCGCTCAACTGCGTGAACGGGCAATTCTGGGATCCGATCACCAACACCTGTCAGACGCCCCGTCCGGCGGAAGACTGCGGGCCTGGCCAGTACTGGAATGCGTTGTCGAATGTCTGTCGACCGCTGGGTCAGCTTTGACGCGTTCGTAGCCGGGCAGTTCGGGATCAACTCGACTCGACGGATTCGCCAGGCATGTGTCGCGCGGCGGTCGCATCCATGATGTCGCGCAGGGCAGGTATCTGGTTGAGCAAGCCCTCGAGATCAGCGCCCGCAACACGCAGGACCTCGGCCCTGCCGGTCGTCGTCACCGTCGCATTCCGAAGTTTCCCGCGGCGAAGCGCGGATTCGCCGATCACCTCACCCGGTCCCACCACGGCAACGCGGTCTTGTCCGACGTACACCCCCGCCTCCCCGCTGAGCAGGATGTACAGGGCGTCGGACGGAGTCTGTTGCTGAATCAGGGGCCATGGCCCGGACGTCGAGGCACGACGTGCTGCTCGGACGATCCGCTGCAGGTCGTCGTCCGAGAGCGTCGCCTCCGCGACGAATTCCCGGAGCTTACGGGCGCTTTCTTGATACTCCGCTTCCTGCGCAGCGGCGGCTTCCTTCATACGATCGCTCATAGTGGGCTCCGCATCTGCGATGTGACCTTGACAGCGAGGAGCCTAACGACCGAAGGTCGTCGGTAGCTCCGTGTTGGGCAAATCCGAACGGACTTAGCTTCCGCGCCAAAAGGCCCAGGTCAGTGACGGCCGACGCTTAGCCTCGCGTCATGGACCGCATCTGGCAGTGGGCGTGGGATCGGCACGGACCGCGGTACTCGTGGGCGATCTACGCCGTCACGTTCTTCATAATGCTGTCGGTCTTGCTCGTTTGGTCGCTTGGCATTGTCGCGATGGAGGAGTCGCGGCACTATCTCGAGGCGGGCGCCGTCACCGTCGTCGCCGCGGTTGTGCTGGCGTACGTGAATGTTCTTCCCGGCGTGGGCCGGAGCCGCCTCGTGGAGCGGTGGGCGGCCGGCCGCGAGGTCGATCGGGCGAAAGCGCTGGACGCCACCTACGGCTGGGCTCGGCGGACGGTCGCCCGATCGTTGGTGGGCATGGCTGTTGTGGCCGCTCTGCTATTCGTCGTCGTCGGTGCGATCGCCGGGGGCAATCGGGTCGCGACTGGTGCAGTACGGGGTCTTGGGCGTCACGTTCGGAATCGCCTTCGACTTGATCGCTGTGCACAGCCTCGTGGGAGCAATGATGCGCCCAGCCAGGGTCGCCATCGCCGGTGACACCGGGATCGGTGACGCCCTGCCGCGCTCTCGCCCGACTTTTGCCGCCTGGTCGAACGTGTCCATACTCGCGGTCGCGTTCGCGTACGCCGCCGCGGGCGCGATGCTGGCCGCGGTGTTCGATCGGGTCAGCGAGGCCCCCGCGCTGGCCGTGGTGATCGCGAGCGCGTTGGCCCTCGTCTTTGCGCTGCCGATCACCGTCGTTGCCGCGTTCTCGCCATCCCTGCAACCGATTCGCGATCTCGCCCAAGGAACGGAACGGGTGGCGGCCGGTGATTACAGCCGACGGCTGCCGGTGGTGCAGGACGATGACCTGGGCGCGCTAGCGGCGTCGTTCAACCGGATGCAGGCGGGTTTGGCTGAGCGGCAACGACTTCAGGCCGCGTTCGGCACCTATGTCGATCCGGCCCTGGCTTCGCGGCTACTCGCACAAGGCGATGACGTGTTCACCGGTGAGCGCCGTGAGGTGACGGTGATGTTCGTCGACATCCGTGACTTCACGCCGTTCGCCGAGGCCAACTCGGCCGAGGACACCGTCGCGCGGCTCAACGCCCTGTTCGAGATCGTCGTGCCTGCCGTCGTCGACGCCGGTGGTCACGTGAACAAGTTCCTCGGCGACGGTGCGCTGGCGGTCTTCGGTGCGCCCAATGATCTTGCGCGGCATGCCGATGCCGCGGTGTCGGCCGCGATGGGGATTCAGCGCCTGGTCGCTGAGCGGTTCGGCGGGGAGCTTCGGATCGGAATTGGGATCAACACCGGCAAGGTGATCGCCGGAACCATCGGCGGCGCAAGGAAACTCGAGTTCACGTTGATCGGTGACGCGGTCAACGTCGCTGCCCGCGTGGAGCAGCTGACGAAGACCACCGGCGACGCGATTCTGGTCATCAATCAGACCGTCGACGCGTTGGTAACTCGTCCACCCGGACTCATCGACCGGGGAGCGCACGCGGTGAAGGGAAAGGCAGCCGCGGTGCAGGTGTTTGGCCTCGATCTCGCGGCATGACGGCTCTATCGCCGGCCGCCGAGTATTGGTACGGTGAAGTACCATCGTCGCTCGTTCATGAGGGAGCCCTCGTGCCGAAGGATCATCCAAACAGTGCCCCAGGCGTACCGATGCTGTTCCCCGCCTGGATCGACCGGTTACAGATCAAGTACGTCAACCCCGTGATCCGGCGGGTCGCCCGCTTCTTGCCAACGTTCGCCGTCATCACACACCGCGGGCGTAAGTCGGGCGCAAGCTATGAGACGGTCGTGAACGCCTACCGCAAGGGGAGTGTGCTCGCGATCCTGTTGGGCCACGGCAACGCCAACTGGGTCAAGAACGTGGTCGCCGCGGGTGAGGCCGACATGCGCCTACTTGGGCGGGACCTGCACATCACCAATCCGCGAGTCCTGCCCGCCGGCAGCGACACCGCAGGGCTGCCGTGGATCGCCCGGCTGGGCGGGCGCCGGATTGGTGTGCTCGTTGTCGACGTTGCCTGAGCCAGCCACGAGTTCGCTGACGGCGCCGCTCTACCTGCCGAACTGACATCTAGTCCGCGGTGTGGACGATCAAGATGTCGACTTTGGCTCTACGGGCGACCTCGGCGGGCACCGAGCCGAGTAGCCGTCCGGCAACCGTGTCCAGTCCCACGTCGCCGACGACCAGCAGGTCCGCGTTGGTCTCCTGAGCCAAGTGCACTAGCGCATTGACCGGTGCGCCCGGGATCGCCCGTTCTTCGATGGACTGAGCGCCGGCGGACTTGGCCCGCTCGCGAGCCTCTCGAAGGATTTCATATACCGGGGCATCCCCGTGCAGCTTGTAACCCTCGCTGCCGAGGGCGTCGGCGGCGCGGGGGTCAACGACGTGATCAGGCGACGGCACCCTTGACCAGCCACCCTTTTCGGCGGCGTGGGTATGTGCGCTTGCCACGATCAGTCGCGCGTTGTCGTGCGCCGCGACTTCGCCGGCGCGCTCGACGGCACGCATTGACGAGGCCGAGCCGTCTGTCCCGACGATCACCGTTCGATAGCCGCTCATGTTGCCTCCCGTTGTCGGTTGCCGACAACGGAACACTAACGCTTGCTGGCTCAGCCAGGTTCGGCTTTGCGGCGGTTGTTACCAAGCGCCTTTGAACGGCAGCGAGAAGAACTGGTACGACGGATCGGTCTCGTCGGGGGCTCCTTTCGGGGTGTCTCTGGTGATGCGGTGACTCAAGTCAACGGACGACGGGTCGTTCACACGAGCCCAGTCGGTGACGATCATCCGCTGGATGAACTTCCATGTGCCATCTCGTTTCTCGTACTCGTCGAGGTAGCGTCCGCCGATCACGACATCCACGTCCCGCTCGCCGGCAATGAATGTTTGGTCCGCGATGGTGTAGACCTCACCCTCGGCTCGATCGCCGTTGGTCGCAAAGTTCACCGTGGTGATGTGGTGTTGCATCGACCGGATGTACGGACGGGCTGCGGCGAGCTCGCCGAGGAAGTCGTCGACGCTTCCCGTGGAGAACGCGCCATGCGCG
>Ga0105237_10003511_pt1 | contig 18603 bp, 14 predicted proteins | sample KBSC24metaG_FD_81520 | JGI IMG/M metagenome (GOLD analysis project Ga0105237, IMG submission 81520) | Corn rhizosphere microbial communities from Kellogg Biological Station, Michigan, USA - KBS C2-4 metaG | ecosystem: Host-associated > Plants > Roots > Rhizosphere > Soil | place: Michigan, USA... | reverse complement strand
GGGGTAAGCGACAGGCCCGCAACCAGGGCCGCCGCGCTCAAAGCGCCTTTAATCATCCGGAAATCTCCTGAACAAGGTACAACACGCCAGGGAACGGCCGCATGGATCATGCCCGCGTCATGGCAGCCTCCGAACCGCGTGCGCGCGTAGCGAGTTCCTTCGATTTGTCGTGGCACCCTATCAGCTTAACCGAAAAATTAACCATTCCGCGGCAGGCCGCCGGATTCCGTCGACCACCTGCAATAGCGGCATGAACCTCAGCGATTTAGCCGGTGGAGCAACTGGGCGCGGAGGCGGCGGGCGGCCACCGCGTCGATCGGGGCCAGCGGCCCGCGGGCAGCTTCGGGCAAATGCGCCGCAGGCTGCGAGGCATCGCCGAACACGTAGTAGTCGAACAGCGCCTTCCAGGCCTGCTTCTCGGGCGCCGGGCGATCGCGCAGGCTGAGCATGCCGTGCAGCAAGGTAAGCTGGGGCGTATCGAGCCAGGCCGGGCTGGTGTTCCACCAATAGTTCACCAGCACGTTGAACGGCGCCAGTGCCTCGACATGGTGCCACCACATCGCGGGATAGAAGAGCAGGTCCCCCGCCTCCATCTCCGCTACCTGCGCCGTCGCCATCGCTTCGCGGAAACCCGGGTGACGATCGAAATCGGGTGCGGCGAAATCGACCATGCTGACCACCTGCCCGCCCGGCGTCGGCTCGAGCGGACCGGGATAGAGGTTGGCGATCTGGTCGGGCGGGAACAGCGTGAAGCGCCGCCGGCCGACCGCGCACACCGCCAGGTTGTGCGACATGTCGTGATGGCAGGTCGCGGTGGTGCGGTTGCCGATCCAGATGCTCGCCAGATGCTGGGCGAACATCGGGTGATCGAGCACCAGGTCGTTCTCAACCCTGAAGCCCGGCAGATATTCGTCGAGATCGGTCGAGCCGACATAGATGCTCGGCGCCGCGGGATCGCCGATCCGCGGACGCATAGCGTCGAGCAGCGGCGTCAGCGGCTCGCGGCGACCGGTGAAGTTCAGCCCGGTGACGCTCTCGTCATAGAAGAAGCGGCCCTGGATCTCGGGCGCGCCGGTGAACGTCACCACCGGGCGACCGGCGTCGAAGCGCTGCAGCAGGTCGATCGCAGCATCGGCGGAAGCCAGCCCGGCCCGCACCAGCGGCCAGTCGGCTGCGATCCCCTTGAGGATCACCGGCGCCTGATCGGCCATCAGCTGGTCGAACGGGATGGCATCGGGGGCAACGCCCTCGATCACCCGCACCGCGGGGGCCATGCCGGCCAGGATGTTCACCGCTTCGTGCCCGCGTTTTTGCGGTCGATCAGCGCGCTGATGTTGCCGAGCGACGCGGCGACGAGATAGGCGAGGCCAAGCACATTGGCGCGATGCAGCCGTTCGAGCGCCTCCGGCGCCAGCGCCGCCAGCTTGTCGCGCGACAGCATCTGGAAGCCGTCGATCCGATAGCGCTGCTCGTCGTGCAGCGTCACTTCGATGACGTTTGCCTCGAGCAGGTCGAACTCCTGGAACAGCGCATAGACCGGCGCCGCCGCGCCGATCCCGCCATGGATCCGCCCCAGCACGCGCGAGACATGCTCGAGATAGCGGCTCGCCCCGCCCTGCGGCAGGAACAGCAGCTCGCCCTGCGCCGTGCCGACCCGCGGGTCGTCAAGGTCGACATGCACCGTCGGGCCCTCGTCGGAATCGTCACCGTCGGCCGGAATGCCGATCGAGAAGGGGCCGCGCTGCTGGAGCGCGGGGATGTAGCGGCTGGTCCAGCGTTCGCCCTCGAAGAACAGGTTCTCGTCGAGGTCGAAGCCGGTGAGCGCCACCGCCTGCAGCCCTTCCCCTTCCGCCTCGCGGAACAGGATCGGGAATTCGCGCTGCGCCGCCTCGAACTCGGTGGGAAAAATGAGGATCTGGTTGGCGGCATCGCCGAATTCCGCGCCGTGGCGGAAGGCGACGCGCAGGTCCTGGTGGAGCACATTGTCCAGCGCGACCGGGTTGGTCATTCGAAACACATCCATGTTTTTCCGGGCATCGCGCCCGGTTCGGCGGGACCATGGCGCAAAGCCGCGCCCCCCTCAACCATCCGCGTCCGCGACCGGCAAAGGAAAGGGCCGCTGCCCCCGGCAGCGACCCTCCCTCTCCACTCGCGCGGGTGCGCGGTAGCTCAGAACTTGAAGCGCACGCCTGCCAGGAAGCGACGGTCGAGTTCCTGCGCGAACCACAGCTCGCTCTGATCGCGGGCATAGGTCCGAACGCTGGACTTGGTGAGGTTGATGCCTTCCAGCGACAGCGCGATCTGCGGCGTGACCTCGTAGCTAATGTTCATGTCGAGCTGGCCGAAGGGCGCGGTGAACTCGGGGTTGCGCGAGCCCTGACGGTTGATGCCCGACAGATACTTGTCGCGCCAGTTATAGGCGAGACGCGCCGAGATGCCGTTCTTGTCGTAGATCAGCGTGGTGCTGAAGGTGTCGCTCAGGCCCAGCAGCGCGAACTGATCCTGGCCCGGATTGGCACCCAGGTTGAAGCCCACGTCGCCGCGCACCAGCGTGTACGCCGCCGCCACACCGAAGCCGGTGTTGCCGAGGAAGTACTGGCCGGCCAGCTCGACGCCGTAGATCTCGGCATCCTTGTTGTTGATCGGCTGCGTCACCTGGAACTGGTACAGCGGATCGGCCGAATTGCCGCGCAGGTCGTACTGGTTGTTGATCGCCTTGACGTAGTTGTCGTCGAGCGCGCGGGTCGAGTTGTTGTAGTTCGCCTGGAACTCGGTGGTCGCTGCGGCGACCGAGCCGCGATTGGCGATCAGCGCCGACATCACGAACAGGTTCACGTCGCTGATGTCCGCACCCAGCGCCTTCAGCGCATCGTTCGCCTGGCCCGAACGGCTGCCCGCAGCCCCCGAGCTCGGATCCCGCAGGCCGAACAGCGGCGAGGTGAACTGGCCGTTGCCGACGAAGTTGTGCACCCGCTTGTCGAAGAAGGCGACCGAGACATAGCTGTCCGGCTTGAAATACCATTCCAGCGACGCGTCGAAATTGTCCGAGATCAGCGGCGACAGCGAGGCGTTACCCACCGAAGCGCTGGGGATGCCGCCATTGTTGGTCGGACGCGGCGGGCCGCCCACCGTGGTCGCGGTGAACAGGTTGTTGTAGTTCGGCCGCGAGATCGTCTTGCTGTACGACAGGCGGGCGAGCAGGTTGCGCTGCAGTTCGACCTGGAAGTCGACCTGCGGCAGGACGTTGTCATAGCTGTGCGATTCGTCGAACTGGGTCGTGTTGGTCAGCGACACCACCACCGTGAAGTCGTTGTCCGACACCCAGTCCAGCGCCGACGGCACCGCAACCTGCGAGATCGAGCGCGACTTGGTGTGCTCGTAGCGGATGCCGGCGACCAGGCGGGCGGGCGCGTTGCCCACTTCGCCCTTCCAGGTCAGCTGGCCATAGGCTGCCCAGATGTCTTCCTTGACGCGGTTGTTGTTGTTGCCCGTGATGCCGATCGCATTGCCGCGGCCGGCATAATAGGACGACAGGATCGGGTAGAGCTTCGAGGCATCGCCGCGGAAGGCGATCTTCGAGTCCGGATCCGAGCCCGGATCATACTTGTCGAACTTGCACTCGAGGCAGAACGACTTGACCAGGCCCGGCGCCAGCCGCTGGACGTCGCCCGGATTGGCGATACCCCAGTCGCCCAGCGTCTGCTGGGTGCTGACGAAGGTCTGACGCATGTCGGTCTTGCGATAGTTCGCGCCGAACTCGAACTTGCTGTCGCCGCCGAGGTCCCAGCCGAAATCGGCACGGACTTCGCGGACCAGCTGCTCCTGCGTGGACTTGTTGGTGCGGCCGATCTGACTGCCGAACGAGGTCAGGTCGAGCGGGACGGAGCCGAGCGTGATGTCCTGCTTCGGGATGCCCGCGCCGCTATAGTCCACCGAGTGGGCAGCGACGACGTTGGCGCCCATGCCGACCAGCGTCGAGCTGACGCCGTTCGGATTGTCCGGCAGGCTCGACGACTTCGAGATGTGCCCGTCGAGGCGCAGGTCGAGGTTGCTGGCGAGCTGCCAGTCGGCGTTGAGGCCGAAGTCGGTCAGGCGGTTTTTCTGGGCGCGCGACTGGGCCTCGAAGCCCTCGTCCTTGAAGCCGTTGATCGTCTCGTGGAGATAATTGGCCGTCGCGACGGTGGTGTTGCCGTCGAAATGCACTTCGTCGAACGGACGGCTGAACCAGTTGGACAGGTCCGAGCGGGTCTCGCGCTGGCGGTTCTGCGCATAGAGCGCGTCGGCGGTCAGCGTCAGCGCGTCGGTGGGCTTGAACTGCACCACGGCCTGGCCGTTGATGCGCTCGCGGCTGCCCTCGGCATAGTGATAGCGGCTGTCGTTGGGGATCGCGACCAGCTGGCTGGTGTTGCTGGGCGCGCCCTTCACGATGGTGCAGCTCGAGCTCAGCGTAGTCTGGCTGGCCGGGCACACCGTGTTGTTGCGGGTGAAGCCGCCGGTGACGAAGCTGCTGTACGGAACGATGTTCCAGTCGTTCGACGTCGCCGCGATCGAGGTGAAGTTACGCTTCTGGTAGCTGCCGAACAGCTCGACGCCGAAGCGCTGGTCCGCATCGCTCCAGCCGACCACGCCGGAGAATTCCGGGGTGATCTTGGAACCGCAGTCGAGGCAGCCGTCGACGCTGGTGTCGTACACCGCCTTGGCGCCGACACTGCCGTTGAAGCCGGGTTTGCTGCCGCTGTCGAGCGGACGGCGGGTGACGACGTTGATCGTCGCGCCGATGCCGCCCGACGGCACCGCGGCGCGGCCGGTCTTGTACACTTCGAGCGTGCGCACGCCTTCGGTCGCGAGGTTCGAGAAGTCGAACGAGCGGGTGGTGCCCTGCGCGCCGTCGGCATTCTGGTCACCGCCGACCACCGAGATCGCGGCGGAGGCGAGCTGGCGGCCGTTCAGCGTGACGAGGTTATACTGCGGACCGAAGCCGCGGACGGTAACCTGCGAACCTTCACCGTTGGTGCGGTTGATCGAGACGCCCGGAATACGCTGCAGCGATTCCGCGAGGTTGGTATCCGGGAACTTGCCGATGTCTTCCGCCGAAATGGCGTCGACGATACCCGGCGCTTCGCGCTTGATCGCGATCGACCGCTCCAGCGATGCGCGAATACCAGTGACGACGATTTCTTCGCCCTGCCCGCCTTCTTGCGGCGCCGCCGCCTTGGCAACGTTGTCGGTCTGTGCTTGTGCAATCGTTGGCAATACCATGCAAGCAGCCACTGCCATCATGGAAGCCGAGCGCGACCATATAGTCGAACGCGAAACGCTCTTCATGTCCCCTCCTCTGCCGACTTTGATCGTCGGAAACCGTTTTTGTTGCGAACGCCCCGATGCTTTCGCGACGGCGATATCGCTACCATCGGTCACACCGTTGTCAATGTTTGAAACACAAAGCTGTACGACAGCTTTGATTTTGTCATTCACTGTGTTTTCAAGGTTACAGCCTGTAATAAGCTTTCACCAGTGCAACACGCTTCCAAACGCTATTGCAGCGCAACAATCTGTTGGACTGAAACGGGTTACATCGGCGCTGCTGTGACGGCGGCGTCTATTCCGCGCGCGCTAAGAGGCGGCGCGCCTGTTCGAGATGGGGGCGGTCGATCATCCGTCCGTTCAGCCGCAGCGCCCCGGCCTCGGGATGGGCGAGAAACGCCTGGACGATCTCCTCGGCCGCGGCGATTTCGGCCTCGCTCGGGGTGAAGCCGCCATTGATCGCCTCGATCTGCGCCGGATGAATCGCCAGCATGCCGGTGAATCCGTCGCGGCGGCCGCGCGCGACATAGGCCGACAGCCCCTCGATATCGGCGATGTCCGGGTAGACGGTCTCGATCGCCGCCACGCCCGCGGCATGCGCGGCGAACAGCGCCAGCGAACGCACCATCGCGAAGGGTGCGGTGTAGCCGCCGTCTTCCTCGCGCGCACTGGCCGCGCCGATCGCGGCGGGCAGGTCCTCCGCGCCCCAGGTGAGCCCGGCAAGGTGTGCCGCGACTTCGCCATAGCTGCCGAGGTGGAACAGCGCGGCGGGCGTTTCGGTCGCAATGGGCAGGATCGGCGGGCACGCGGCCCCGGCCTTGGCGACCAGCGCGACCAGGCTGCGGATAGCGGCGGCGCCATCGGCCTTGGGGAGCACCAGCCCCGCGGGGCGGCAGGTGGCAATGGCGGCCAGGTCGTCGGCGATCGCCGGAGTCCCGAGCGGATTGACGCGGACGAAGCAGGGCGTGTCCGGCGCCTCGGCGAGCCACTCGGCGATGGCGTCGCGGGCGAAATCCTTGCGCTCGGCCAGCACCGAATCCTCGAGGTCGAGGATCAGCGCATCGGCGCCGCTCGCCGCCGCCTTGGCAAAGCGCTCCGGCCGATCGCCCGGCACGAACAACAGCGACCTAAGACGCATGGCATCCCTCTCCCCATTTGAGCGGGATGCCATGGCATCATCGGGGCCGGGCTGGCAACCACCCGGCCTTGTTCGTCACTCGCCGCTGCCCGGCTCGGCGATCTTGCGGTGCTGCTCGGCCGTCACCGATTGCGGCAGCACGCCGGCGCCGGCGACCTGCAGCTTGTTCGAGATGCCCGAGACGATGTTGTCGGTGCCCTTCATCAGCGCCGTCCAGCCATCCTTGGCGACATCGGCCGGATCGGACTTGCTCTCGCTCTGCCCGACCTTGGTGTCCATCATGCCGGCGCGCTCGAAGAACGCGGTCTCGACCGGACCCGGCAGCAAGGTGGTGATGGTGATGCCCTTCACGTCCTTGAGCTCGTTACGGATCGCCGCCGCGAAATTGTCCACGAACGCCTTGGTGCCGTTATAGACCGCCTGGAAGCTGCCCGGGATCCAGCCCGCTACCGAGCCCGTGATCAGCACCTTGCCCTCACCTGCATCGCGCATCTGGCGCAGCACCTTCTGGAGCAGATAGACGGTGCCGGTGATGTTGGTGTCGATCACGTGTCGCCATTCGGAGACTTCCTGGTCGAGAAAGCCTCCGCCCAGGCCATGGCCGGCATTGGCGCAGAGCAGGTCGACCCTGCGCCCACCTGCGGCCGCCAGCAGCCGGTCGACGCCCTCGATGGTCGAGAGATCAGTCTCGACCGATTGCACCTCCACGCCCTCGCCCTTCAGCGCGGCCGCAGCATCGACCAGCGGGGTATCCGCCGCCACCAGCAGGTCATAGCCGTCGCGCGCCGCGAGCCGCGCCAGTTCCAGGCCGATGCCGCTCGAGGCTCCCGTCACGATTGCGAATTTGTCTGCCATTTCCGTGTCTCCGCTTATTCGGCCGCGAGCGCCCGGCCGGGCTTCAGCACGACCTTGGTCACTTCGTTCTGGTTGTCGTGGAACATCTTGTAGCCCTGCGGCGCCTGCTCCAGCGGCAGCGTGTGGCTGATCAGGAAGGTCGTATCGATCTTCTCTTCCAGGATCGCGTTGAGCAGCGCGGGCATGTAATGCTGGACATGGGTCTGGCCGGTCTTGAGCGTCAGCCCTTTCTCCATCAGCGCGCCGAGCGGGAACTTGTCGACGAAGCCGCCATAGACCGCCGGCATCGACACGCGCCCGCCCTTGCGACAGGCGAGGATCGCCTGGCGGATCGAGTGGATGCGATCGGTGCCGAGGAAGGTCGACTTCTTGAGCTGGTCGAGCACATTGTCGACGAAGAAGCCATGCGCCTCGAGGCCGACGCTGTCGATCACCGCATCCGGGCCGATGCCGCCGGTCATCTCGAACAGCGCGGCTGCGGTGTCGGTCTCCTCGAAATTGATCGTCTCCGCACCGAAGCGGCGGGCGAGTTCGAGGCGGCGCGGGAAATGGTCGATCGCGATGACGCGCTCGGCCCCCATCAGGAAGGCCGACTGCACCGCGAACAGCCCGACCGGGCCGCAACCCCACACCGCGACGGTGTCGCCCGGCTCGATCTCGGCATTCTCCGCCGCCATCCAGCCGGTGGGTAGGATGTCGGAGAGGAACAGCACCTTGTCGTCCTCGATCCCGTCGGGGATCACGATCGGGCCGACATCGCTGAACGGCACGCGGACATATTCGGCCTGGCCGCCCGCATAGCCGCCGGTCAGGTGGCTGTAGCCGAACAGCCCCGCCATGGGCTGGCCGTAGAGCTCCTGGCCTATGTCCTGATTGTCGGCGGGCAACCCGTTCTCGCAGCCCGAATATTGGTGCTTGCCGCAATGGTAGCAGGCGCCGCAGGCGATGGTGAACGGCACCACCACGCGCTGCCCCTTCTTGAGCGTCGAGCGCGCGCCGGTCTCGACCACCTCGCCCATGAACTCGTGGCCGAGGATGTCGCCGGCCATCATCGTCGGGATATAGCCGTCATAGAGGTGGAGATCGGAGCCGCAGATCGCGGTCGAGGTGATCTTGATGATCGCGTCGCGCGGATTGAGGATTTCGGGATCGTCGACCGTGTCGACGCGGACGTCGTGCTTGCCGTGCCAGGTGAGTGCGCGCATCAGCTCCGCTCCTCCTCGAGTTGCTTGCGGGTTCGGGAAGACGTGGCGACTTCGCCGGTCTCCATCAGCTGCTTGAAGCGGCGCAGGTCGCGCTGCGCCTGCATCTTCGGCTCGCGCTGGAAGATGCGCGAGAGGATGCGGCCGAACGTGCCATAGGGCTGGGCATAGTTGATCGTCGCGACCACCACCGTCCCGCGGTTGCCGGCGTCGCGGAATTCGATCCGGCCGCTATTGGGGATGTCGGCGCCCTCTTCCGAGGCCCAGGCGATCAGTTCGCCCTCGCGATCCTCGGTGATCCGCGAATCCCACTCGACCGTGCCGCCGCCGGGCGACCTCACCACCCAGTGGCTGCGCTCGCCATCGAGCACGTCGATCCGCACGACATTGTCGAGGATCGGCGGCAGATTACTGAAATCGCGCCAGAACGCATAGAGTTCGGCACGTGGGCGGTTGATCGTCACCGCACGCGCGACGAGCGTGTCGCCGCGCTGGACGATCAGGCTGTCGGTCGCCTCGTCGATTGCCTGACGTTGGTTGTTGGCAGTACTCAGCGGCGCGTCGTCGTGCGACGCGCGGTTCATCGTGTCGGCCATAATGCCTCCGTTGGCGGTTCAGCCCTGCGGCGAACCGGGCAGCTTCGGGGGAAGATCGTCGTCGCCTTCTGCAGGCGCCTGCGCGGACGTGCCGGCAGGGTTGGTCTCGGTCGAGCCGGGGTTGCGCCGTTCGTCGCGCACCTCGGGATCGTTCGGCGGGGTAGCCATGATCCAGTCTCCTGCACTTGGGGGAGGTGCAGAAGGTAACCACCGGGGCGGGCGCTGGTTGCAAATTTTGTCGGAGATAACGTGGGTTAGGTCGAGTTTTACCGAAGCACCCGTCCCGCAGGCGGCAGGGAGAATGAGGTTACCGCCCGTAGATCCGATCCATCAGTTCGGCCGACCTCTCGAAATGCTCCGCCGCCGGGTCGAAGCGGCGAGCGCGCCAGTTGATCGGCCCAAGCGGCAGTCGTCCGCCCACTCGGCTTCGAATTCGTCCGCTGCGCATCGTCGACGAACCGCCGGCAACCAACTTGGAACGTACGCATCGCTTCAAGCAGATCTATAACGTCCCCTGCGCCGCCTCACCGTCGCAGTACCGGATCGATCCCAGGCGCATGATGCTAACCAATGTGGTTGGTACCGATCACCTTCTGCGCCTCCCGTCCGAGACGGACATACGGCTCCTGCCCACCTCCACCTCAGAGATCCATGGCGATCCCGAGATACATCCGCGCGTGAGGAGTATTGCGGCTGCGCAAGCTGCACCGGCCCGCGCGTGCATTTCGACAATGGCCAGGTGGTGTCGAACTTGGTCGTGCAGGCGCTCTCCGGCAAGCGGTTGACGCTCTATAGTGACGGCACCCATACGCCCAGCTTCTGTTGAGTCTCAGATGTGGCGCAGAGACTAGCATTGCTAATGAATAGCGATATCATCGGCATTCAGCCGATAAACCTCAGCAGTCCCACGAAATTACGATGGGCGCACTAGCCGGGCACGTCTCCGCGTTTGCGGGCCGAAATTCTGCTATTGCGCATCATTCGCTCCCCAAGGACGATCCCTTGTCGTCGCAACCCGGCGTTGCGCGCGCACCTGCGCTACTCGGTGGGAGCCGCACATCCCGCTTGCCGAAGAGTTGGAGCCAACCTGCACCGGTTCATGCAGGCGATGAACGTCCCGCTTCCACAGATCGATGCCCTCGAAATCTCTCCCGAATAAAGTCCAGTGGTTCATTTCCGAACATACACCCGCCCGACCTTTAAGGCCGTAACTCCATTCGCCAGCTAGCTGTCCAGGTAAAATAATTTCTCACTTACTTTCATACTAAATCTTATAAGCATTCGCAAATAAAGATCCCACTTCATCCCATCGATGCTTATCAAGCATTTTATTTTGAACTTAGCAGACCAACGGCGCGTTGGCTCGGGATTATGCTGAAAACTCCACCTCAGGCGACGGACGCATGTGCGTCCAGCCGACTAGGCGCGCTCGCTTCGCTTAGCGATGCCGAGCGCCTTGCCCTCCGGCAGGCGGCGGAGTTTCCCCAGCGAATCCGCGGTACCCGTGACCTGATCCTGGCGGGGCAGCGCACGCCGGGGCCGCTCCTTCTGCTGGACGGCTGGCTGGGGCGCGTGCAGTTGTTCAGCGACGGCCGCCGCCAGATCCTCAGCTTCCTGCTGCCGGGCGACGTGATCCAGGACGCCGGCACTTTCCAGCCGGTAGCACCCAGCACGATCACCGCGATGTCCGATTCAGTCCTGTGCCCCGCCCCTGCGCCCCAAGGCCAGGGCCTGCGCGAAGCCTATGCCGCGAGTGTCGCGCTCGACGAGATCTACTTGCTCCGCCAGATCGCCCGGCTCGGCCGGATGAGCGCCTATGAGCGTATCCAGGACTGGCTGTCCGAAATTCACGAGCGCCTGCTCCTCGCCGGCCGCGCGGGGCCCGAGAGCTTCCCGATGCCGCTCACCCAGGAAATGCTGGCCGATGCGCTGGGCCTCACCAGCGTCCATGTGAACCGGACGCTGCAGGCGATGCGGCGCGACGGCGTCCTCGAATGGCGGGGGGGCACGGTGCGCCTCCTCCAGGGTGCGGCGACCACGACGGCGCGCGGACGTCCGATGCCCGACGCAATCCCGGCCTTCCGCAAGGTGCTGCTCGCAGGCTAGACCAGGACCGGGCGGCCGACGGCATCGCCGCCACGGGCCCGCGCTCGCACCTATCGGGACAACACGGGACAAAGGGCGCTTCCGGAGTCGACGCGCCCGCAATCGAGCGGCTAAAGGCGCCCGCCATGACCGACGCTGCCCTGCCCCGCCCCACCCGCTGCGACCGCGCCTGGGTGGACGACGCCGTCCGCACCATCGATGCCGAGTTCAACCGCTCCGCCGACACCCACCTCGTCCGCGTCGAGCTGCCGGGCGCACCGGGCATCACGCTGTATCTGAAGGACGAATCGAGCCACCCGACCGGCAGCCTCAAGCACCGGCTCGGCCGCTCGCTGTTCCTATACGCGCTGTGCAACGGGTGGATCGGTCCCAAGACGACGATCGTCGAGGCGTCGAGCGGCTCGACCGCGGTCTCCGAGGCGTATTTCGCCAGGATGATCGGGCTGCCCTTCGTCGCGGTGCTGCCCCGCGGCACCTCGCCCGAGAAGATCGAGGCGATCGAATTCCATGGCGGCCGCTGCCACGAAGTCGCCGACCCGCGCTCGGTCCGTACCGAGGCGCAGCGGCTCGCCAGCGAGCTGGGCGGCCATTTCATGGACCAGTTCACCTATGCCGAGCGCGCGACCGACTGGCGCGGCAACAACAACATCGCCCAGTCGATCTTCGAGCAGATGGCGCAGGAAGCGCACCCCATCCCCACCCACATCGTCTGCGGTGCCGGCACCGGCGGCACCTCGGCGACGATCGGCCGCTATCTGCGCTATCGCCGGCTGGTGACACGGCTGTGCGTCGCCGATCCCGAGGCCTCGGTGTTCCACCGCCATTATGCGGATCGCAGCGTCACCACCGTCGACGGCGCACCGTCCTGCGTGGAAGGCATCGGCCGGCTCCAGCTCGAGCCCTCCTTCCTGCCCGACGTGATCGACCGGATGATCACCGTGCCCGACGCGGCCAGCCTGGCGGCCGCGCTGCGGATCAGCCGCGTGCTCGGCCGCCCCTGCGGCGTCTCGACCGGCACCAATATCTGGGCGTGCGCGACGCTGATCCGGGAGATGCGCGCCGCCGGCCAGACCGGCTCGATCGTCACCCTGCTGTGCGACGACGGCCGCCGCTATGGCTCGACCTGCTTCGATGCCGGCTGGCGCGCGGCGCATGGCTATGAGACCGACACGCACGATCGGGCACTTGACGATCTTTTCCTGCCGGCTGTCTGAAAACCGTCATCAATTCGTCATCCGGTTGCTGCACCCGCCCGCAGGTATCATTTTGGTGACATGGGAGTTGGGGGCTCGATGACGAACGGGGGCACGACGCGGCGGCGGTTCTTGGCAGCGGGCGCGCAAGCCGCGATGGCTTCGGCGCTGCCCGCCTCGATCGCACGGGCGGCCGCGATCCCGGCGGACGTCCGCAGCGGCACCATCGCCGATGTCGCGCATGTCGTGATCCTGATGCAGGAGAACCGCAGCTTCGACCATTATTTCGGCACGCTGAAGGGCGTGCGCGGCTTCGGCGATCCGCTGACGGTGCCGCTGCCGGGCGGCCGCAGCGTGTTCGCGCAGGAAGCCGCCGATGGCCGGCTGGTCGCGCCCTTCCACCTCTCCACCAAGGAGCATTTCGAGCTGATGCGGGTGGCGAGCACGCCGCACAGCTGGCCCGATGCGCAGGCTGCCTGGGACCAGGGCCGGATGCAGCGCTGGGCCGCCGCCAAGACCGATCGCGCGATGGGCTATTTCACCCGCGAGGACATGGAATTCCAGTTCGCGCTCGCCGAGAGCTTCACGCTCTGCGACGCCTATCACTGCGCCGTGCACACCGGCACCAATACCAACCGCCTCTTCCTGTGGACCGGCACCAACGATCCCAGCGGCATGATGGGCGGCCCGTCGATCGGCAATTCGCATGACGAGCTCGCGACCAAGGGCGGCCACCCCGATTCCTATCGCTGGACCACCTATCCGGAGCGGCTCCAGGCGGCCGGGATCGACTGGCGCATCTACCAGGATATGGCGGACAATTTCACCGACAACCCCCTGGTGGGCTTCGCCGCCTATCGCGAGGCGCAGCCGGGCTCGCCGCTCTATGACCGCGCACTGACCACCCACGGGCTCGACCAGCTCCGCGCCGACGTGCTCGCGGGCAAGCTGCCCCAGGTCTCGTGGATCATCGCCGACGCCAAGGGCAGCGAGCACCCCGCCCCGTCCAGCCCGGCGCAGGGCGCGGCCTATACCGCGGCGGTGATCGATGCGCTGACCGCCAATCCGGAGGTGTGGGCGCGCACCGTGCTGATCGTCAATTTCGACGAGAATGACGGCTTTTTCGATCACGTCCCCCCGCCCGGGCCGCCGTCGCGCGATCCGGCGGTGGTCGGCGGCTTCCTCGGCGCCTCGCAAATCGACACGTCCAACGATTATCACCAGATCCCCAGCGTCGCCGACGACAAGGCCGAACGGCCCGAACTGATCGGCCGGCCCTACGGCCTCGGCCCGCGCGTCCCCTGCTATGTCGTCTCGCCCTGGAGCCGCGGCGGCTGGGTGAACTCGCAAGTCTTTGATCACACGTCGGTCATCCGCCTCCTCGAGACGCGGTTCGGGGTGGAGGAGCCCAATATCTCCGCCTGGCGACGTGCAGTCTGCGGCGACCTGACCAGCGCGTTCGACTTCCGCAGCCCCAACCGCAAGATCGGGCCGGTGCTGCCCGATCCGCGCGACCTCGCCACCCGCGCCGCCGCGCTGCCCAGCCAGCCCGAGCCCATCGCACCCGTCGCCGCCGGCCAGGCGCCGGCGCAGGAGCCGGGCATCCGCCGCGCCCGCGCGCTGCCCTATGCGCTGGAGGTGCGCGAAGCCGCGCTCGATTCGAGCAGGATCGTGCTGCGCTTCGAATGCACCGGGGTGCCCGCGGTGGTGCATGTCTATGATCGGCTCCAGCTCGACGCGGTGCCGCGGCGCTACACGCTCAAGCAGGGCGGCACGATCGAGGCCGAATGGTCGCTCGACTCGGAAGGCCGCTACGATCTCTGGCTGCTCGGTCCGAACGGCTTTCATCGCCATTTCGCCGGCCAGGGGCCTGCCCATGCCGGTGCGGTGCGCTGGCAACAGCGCCGCGGCACCGCGCCGTCGTTGCTGATCCAGACGCCGGCCGGGCTTGGTTCGGAATGGCCCCGCCACCCCCAGCTCAAGCCGATCGTATCAGAAGAAACCAAGGTAGCGCTAACGGTTACCGGTGGCTGGTACGACCTCGTCCTCACCGATCCGGCTGTCCCCGGTTACCGTCGCCGGCTCGCCGGAAGGATCGAAAATGGCAGCGATGGTTGGTCCGAACCACCCTATACCAATGTTAAGGTTTCCCAAATCGATTAGGACGCGATACTGTCAGCGCTGACAGAATATCGCGTTGGGGGGCGGGACAGTTGAAGTCAGTGGGCTTAGTCGAGCTGGCGAAGATCGCAGGTGTGTCGGTTTCGACTGCCTCAAGGGCGCTTTCCAATCATCCCCGCGTGGCGCGAGGTACGCGCGAGCGCATCGTCGCGCTCGCGCAGGAGCATGGCTTCCGCCTGAACCAGACCGCCAGCGCGCTGCGCAAGCAGCGTACCGGCGTCATCGGGGTGGTGGTGCCGCTGGGCCATGAGGTGGACCAGGCGCTGTCCGACCCGTTCTTCATGGGGCTGCTGGGCGGGCTGGCCGATGCGCTGACCAAGCGGGGCTACGACCTGTTCCTGTCCCGCGTCGTGCCGCAGGGCCCGCGCTGGCTGGACGACATCATCGCCTCCGGCCGGGTCGACGGCATCATCCTGATCGGCCAGTCGGACCAGCTAGAGGCGATCGAGCGGATCGCGGGCAGCTATCAGCGGATGGTCGTGTGGGGTGCAGCGCGGCTGGGCTCGAACCAGATCACCGTCGGTACGGACAATGTTACCGGCGGCGAGCTCGCGGCGCGCCACCTGGTCGCACGCGGCTGCAAGAAGCTCGCCTTTCTCGGCAACCCGGAAGCGCCGGAATTTTCCGATCGGCACAAGGGCTTTCACGCCGCGATCGCCGAGGCGGAGGGCGTCACCGACATGGTGGTGCCGATCCACCTGACGATGGAAGACGCCTATCGCGAGATGACCGCTTATCTCGCGGCAAATCCCGCCCCGGACGGCATCCTCGCCGCCTCCGACGTGATCGCGATGAGCGCGATGCGCGCGCTCGCCGAGCGGGGCTTGCGCGTGCCGGAGGACGTGGCGGTGATCGGCTATGACGACATCCTGCTCGCCGGCTACACCACGCCCGCGCTGACCACGATCCGCCAGGACGTCGTCTACGGCGCCAACCTGCTGGTCGAGCTGCTGCTGGCGCGGATCGCCGGGCAGAATGTCGGCTCCGTGGCGATGTTGCCCGAACTGATCGTCCGCGATTCGGCCTAGGCCGGGTCTCGCACGGCGGCGCGCACCAGCAGCTGGTGGAGCGCCGCGGCGATCGTGCGGGCATCGAACGGCTTCTCGATCACGGTCACTGCGTCGAGCCCGATCGGCAGGTGATCGCGGCCATAGCCGCTGACGAACAGGAACGGGATGTCGCGCGCGACCAGCGCCGCCGCCACATCGTCAACCAGCGCGCCCTGGAGGTTGCCGTCGAGCAGCACGGCATCGACGGGCGTCTCGGCGATCGTCGCCATCGCATCGGCCGATGTGGCGACGACACCCGCCACTACCATGCCGGCATCGCCCAGGATCGTCGCGAGTTCGAGTGCGACCAGCGGCTCGTCCTCGACGATCAGCACGCGCTTGCCGACCAGCGCCGCGCCGCCGCCTGCCGGCAGCACCGGGATCGGCTTGCGTGCCGTACGCGGCTCCTCGCGCAGGCGCACTGCGCTGGCATAGGGGATCGACAGCTTCCAGGCGACACCGCCCTCGCCATAGCTGGGCACGGCGCTGCCGCCCTCGGCCTTCAGGCTGCGCTCGATCAGCGCGGTGCCGAAGCCGCGACGCGTGGGTGGGGCCGCCGCCGGGCCGCCTCTTTCCTGCCAGTCGAGCTCGAGCATCCCACCCCGCACGCCCCAGTGCAGCCCCACCCGCCCCTCGGGCACCGACAGCGCTCCATATTTGTGCGCGTTGGTCGCCAGTTCGTGGAGCACGAGCGCCAGGTGCAGCGCCGGTTCGGGGGCCAGCTCGACCATCGGTCCACCGGTATCAAACCGTTCCGGATCGATCGTGCCGGTCTGCAGCTGGCCTTCAACCAGCTCCTGCAGGCTCGCCCCCTGCCAGGTCGTGCTGCTGAGCAGCGAATGCGCGCGCGCCAGCGAATGGATGCGGCCGATGAAGGTCGGCGCAAAGTCCGAAGGCCCGGAGGAATGGCGCAGCGTCTGGGTGGCGATCGCCTGCACCGAGGCAAGCGTGTTCTTCACCCGGTGGTTGAGTTCGCCGATCAGCAGCCGCTGGGTCTCCTCGGCACGTACCCGATCGGTGACGTCCAGGATCTGGGTGTTGACCGACAACAACGACCCATCGGCCCCGAGCAACGCCGAGCCATAGACTTCGCAGTCGAGCATCACGCCTACGGCCGTCCGCATGCAGAGGGGCCGCATGTCGCGGACATGCTCGCCGGCGATCATCCCGCGGATCATCGCGTCGAACCGTGCGGCGTGCTCGGCATCGAGCCATTCGAGCTCGGAGGGGCGCAGGCCCGAAACCTCCACCGCGCGCCAGCCGAACATCCGCTCGGCCCCCGCGGACCAGGCGATGATCCGCTGCTCGGCATCGAACTCGACGATAGCGAGCGGCGAATTGTCGCGATGCGCCTTCAGCCGGGCGAGGGCCGCGGCATGGCGATCGCGCTGGCGCGAGATTTCCTGCCGCTGCCGCGCCAGCTCGACGAAGATCTCGACCTTGTTGCGAACGATCTGCGGGTCGACCGGCTTGAGCAGATAATCCACCGCCCCGGTCTCATAGCCGCGGAATCGGCGGCGCTCGTCGGTTGCGACCGCGGTCAGGAAGATGATCGGCACGCGCCGGGTCCGCTCGGTGCCACGCATCAGCTCGGCGAGCTCGAACCCGTCCATCCCCGGCATCTGCACGTCGAGCAGCGCCAGCGCGACATCGTGCACCAGCAGCAGCTCCAGCGCCTCCATGCCCGAGGCGGCGGTGAGCAGTTCCAGCCCCTCCTGCGCGAGCAAAGCCTCCAGCGCGATCAGGTTTTCGGGCACGTCGTCGACGGCGAGGACCTTCACCGGGTCACGCATCGGCGATCGTCCGCAGCCCGACATTGGTGCGGCGGTAGATCCGCTCGCCCGCATCGAAATCGGCAAACGCGTCGGCATGGCGCGAGAAGCGCAGCGTCTCGCGTGCACCCAGCCCCAGGAAGCCGCCGCGCACCAGCGAGTCCCCGAACAGCCCGAGCGCGCGATCCTGAAGATCGCGATCGAAATAGATCAGCACGTTGCGGCTCGACACGAGATGCGCCTCGGCAAACACCTGGTCGGTGGCGAGGCTATGTTCCGCGAAGACAGCGCGGGCACGGAGGCTCTTGTCGAACACCGCGCCACCATAGGCCGCCGTGTAGTAATCGGAAAGCGAACTATGTCCGCCGGATAGCCGGTGATTCTCGGTAAATTGCGGGATCCGCCCAAGATCGAAAATGCCCGATTCGGCCTTGGCCAGCGCCGCCGGGCTGATGTCGGTACAGTAGAAAATCGTCCGGTCCTCCAGGCCCTCCTCACGGAAGAGGATGGCGAGCGAGTAGAATTCCTCGCCATTGGCGCAGCCCGCAATCCATACCTTCAGCGAGGGCCAGGTGCGCAGGTGCGGCACCACCTTCTCGCGCAGCGCGCGGAAATAGCCGGGGTCGCGAAACATCTCGCTGACCTGGATGGTGAGGAAGCCCATCAGCTCGGCGAACACCGCCGGTTCGCGCAACAGCCGGTGCTGGAGCTGCGAGAAGCCCTCGCAACCGAAGCGCTGGCACGCGCGCTCCATCCGCTTGTGCAGCGAGCTGCGCGAATAGCCGCGAAAGTCATACTGATAGTGCCGCCAGATCGCTTCGAGCAGCAGGTCCAGCTCGATCTCCGCATGCGCCGGAACGAGGTCGTCGATCACCGCGGCATCCACACCCGCACCAGGCTGAGCAGCTTGTCGATGTCGAGCGGCTTGGCGAGATAGTCGTTGGCGCCGGCGTCGAGGCATTCCTGCTGGTCGCGCGCCATCGCCTTGGCGGTGAGCATCAGGATGGGCAGCGTCTTGCCCCAGGGCTGCTTGCGGATCTCGCGCGTGGCGGTGAGGCCGTCCATCTCGGGCATCATCACGTCCATCAGCACGAGATCGACCGGATCGGTGAGATGGCGCGCGGACTCGTCGAGCGCGTGCAGCGCCTCGCGGCCGTTGCGGGCGATGCGAACCTTGACTCCATGGGGCTCGAAAATGCTCGTCAGC
>Ga0105237_10003508_pt1 | contig 18610 bp, 15 predicted proteins | sample KBSC24metaG_FD_81520 | JGI IMG/M metagenome (GOLD analysis project Ga0105237, IMG submission 81520) | Corn rhizosphere microbial communities from Kellogg Biological Station, Michigan, USA - KBS C2-4 metaG | ecosystem: Host-associated > Plants > Roots > Rhizosphere > Soil | place: Michigan, USA... | reverse complement strand
TCGAGCGCTTCAGCGCGCCGGCCAGAGCCAGGCCGCACCGCGTACGCCCGAGGAGTCGCCATGCAGACTGGCACGCAGCGCGGTGCGGGGCGGCGCGGCGCTGCCCGCACTGAAAACGTGCGCGGACCACAGGCGCGGCACGTTCTCGTAGAGCCGTGCCAGCCGCGAGAGCCCGCCGCCGAGCACGATCGCGTCGGGGTCGAGCAGGTTGATCACTTGCGCGAGTGCGCGGGCCAGGCGCGACTCGTAGCGTTGCAGTGTCAGCTCGCACGCCGCATCGCCGGCCAGTGCCTGCTCGCCGATCACCAGCGCACTGAGGGCCTGGCCCGTGCGCCGCGCGTGGTCTTGCGCGAGCGCCGGGCCGCTGAGCCAGGTTTCGATGCAGCCGTGGCGGCCGCAATAGCAGGCCGTGGCCGGGCCGTCGTCGGCGTCGGCCCAGGGAAGCGGGTTGTGGCCCCATTCGCCGGCCAGCCCGTTCGGTCCGGTCAGCAAGCGGCCGTCGACGACGATGCCGGCACCGACGCCGGTGCCGAGGATCGCCGCGAACACAACCGGTTCGCCTGCGCCCGCACCATCGCTCGCTTCGGAGAGCGCGAGGCAGTTCGCGTCATTGGCGATTCGGACCGGGCGGCCGAGCCGGTGCGCCAGGTCGGCGGCAAGCGCGCGCCCGTTCAGGCAGGTCGAGTTGGCATTCTTGATCCTGCCGTCGGCGGTCTGGCTGCCGGGTGTGCCGACACCGACCGGACGCGGACCGGACCCGATGCTCGCTTCGGCCGCTGCGACCAGCGAGGCCACGCTTGCGAGCGTCGCCTCGTAGTCGCCGGCCGGGGTCGCAATGCGTTCGCGCCACAGCGTGCGGCCGGCGCCGTCGAGAACGATCGCCTCGATCTTCGTGCCGCCGAGGTCGACACCGATGTGCAGGGGGGAAGTGGTTGGAGAAGCGAGCATGGACCGGAGCTTAGGGCCATGCCGCGACGACACAAAAAAAAGCGCCCGAGGCCCGGAGTCCGGTGGGCCTCAGGCGCGTGATGAGGTGTCTTACTTGTCGGCGAGGTCCGCGCGGCGACCGGTCACGACGATGGTTTCGAACTGCACGACCGGCAGCGGCTTGGCGGCAGCTGCGTTGCTGGCGAGGTTCTCGTGCTGAGCGCTCGCCGCGAACGCGATCGAGGCGGTGGCGAGGACGGCGAAGATGGCGGCGAAGGTGCTGAGGCGGCTGATCATGAGGGGCTCCTTGGGGCTTGTTCCGGTTGCGTTGGAACGAACTCTAGGAGCGCCGTCGGGTGGCGCCAATCCGCATCCGACGAGTTGCGCCGCGGCGCGGACGAACCGCGCCGTGGCCCGACGAACGGCGCCGTCCGAAAGCTCAGTACGGCTCGGTGCGCTCGAGCAGCCAGGCCTTCGCCGCGCCGTCGACCAGAGGCAGCAGCCGCGCGCGAACCGTCGCGTGGTAGCCGTCGAGCCAGTCGATCTCGTCCTGGCGCAGCAGGCTGCGCTCGATGCAGCGTGTGTCGATCGGGCAAAGCGTCAGCGTCTCGAACTCGAGGAACTCGCCGAACTCGGTAGCGCCGGCGAGCGACGCGGCCGGCACGTTCATCACGAGGTTCTCGATCCGAACGCCCCATTGGCCGGGTCGATACACACCCGGCTCGATGCTGGTGATCATGCCGACCTCCATCGCCATGTTCGCGTCGGGGATGGTTCGCGAGATCGACTGCGGCCCTTCGTGCACGTTCAGGAAGTAGCCGACGCCGTGGCCTGTGCCGTGGCCGTAGTCGAGGCCGTGCTGCCACAGCGGCGCGCGTGCGATCGCGTCGAGCATCGGCGAGAGGGTGCCGCGCGGGAAGCGCGTGCGCGACAGCGCGAGCGTGCCCTTGAGCACCAGCGTGTAGTCGCGCCGGTGTTCGGCGGTGATGGCGCCGATCGGCCAGACCCGCGTGATGTCGGTCGTGCCGCCGAGGTACTGGCCGCCCGAGTCGATCAGCAGCAGCCCGCCTTCGCCCGGCGCGACCTCGATCACGGCATGCGAATCTGGCGTGGCGCGGTAGTGCGGCATCGCGCCGTTCGCGTTGAATGCCGCGATCGTGTTGAAGCTCAGGCCGACGAAGCCGGGGCGCTTCGCGCGCGCGGCGCTGAGCTTCTCGTCAATCGTCAGCTCGGTGATCCGTTCCTTGCCGAGCGCGCTTTCGAACCAGGCGTAGAACTCGCACATCGCTGCGCCGTCCTGCGCCATCGCATCGCGCACGTGCGCCGCCTCGGCCTCGGTCTTGCGGCTCTTCAGCAAGGTGCTCGGATTGATCGCCTCGACGACCTTCACGGCTTCGCCGACATTCGCGCGCAGCCCGAACGTCACGCGGCGCGGGTCGATCAGCAGCACGCTCGCCGCCGGCAGCGTCGCGAGCGCGGCACCGGCCTGCGCATAGGGCTGGACGCGCACGCCGTCGCTTGCGAGCGCTGCCTGCAGCGCCGCATCGACCTTGCCTTCGGCGACGAACAGGCACGCGCCGCCCGCGTCGATCAGCGCATGGGCCAGGAACACCGGGTTGAAACTGACGTCGGCACCTCGCAGGTTGAACAGCCAGGCGACGTCGTCGACCGTCGAGATGAAGTGGTGGCTCGCGCCGTGCCGCGCCATCGCGGCACGCACCGCGGCGAGCTTGGCGCTGCGCGGCAGCGGCGCCTGCGGCGCGCGATGCTCGTAGACCTTGGCCTGCGGCAGCCCGGGGCGCTCGGGCCAGACTTCGGCCAGCGCGTCGAAGTCGGTGCGCAGCCGGATGCCGGCACGATCGAGCGTGTCGCGCAGGAACTGCGCCGCGGCCAGGCCGAGCACGCTGCCGTCGACGCCGACGGTCTCGCCGGGTTTCACTTGCGCAGCGAGCCACTCGACGTGCTGGGTGCTGTTGCCGGTGGCGATCCTGACGAGTTCGGTGCCGGTGCCGGCGAGTTCGGCCTCGGCCTGGACCCAATAGCGGCTGTCGGCGAACACCGCCGCCGTGTCGAGCGTGACGACCAGCGTGCCCATCGAGCCGGTGAAGCCGGACAACCATTGCCGGCCCTGCCAGCGCTCGGGGAGGTATTCCGACAGGTGCGGGTCGCTCGACGGAACGAGCACGGCGGCGAGGCCGTGGCGTCTCAGCGCATCGCGAACCTTTTCGATGCGCAGGCGAAAGGCGGAGGTGCGGGTGTCCATGGGCAGTCCCGTGTGTCAGGAACGCCGATTCTAGGAGCCTCGGTTCACGGGCGCCGGGGCGGGTTCCGCCACCACACGTGCCGAACGCTCATACGTCCAATACGCGACGCCCCAGTCGACCATCACCATCAGGCGATTGCGAAATCCGATCAGGAAGTAGATGTGCGCGAACAGCCAGAACAGCCAGGCGAAGAAGCCCGAGAAGCGGAACGCGCCGATCAGCGGGACGGTCAGGTCCACGACCGCCGCCTTGCGACCGACCGTCGCGAGGTTGCCGTAGTCGATGTAGTGGAACGGCCGGGTTGCTTCGCCGCGCGTGCGGCGCAGCAGGTTGGCCGCCGCGGCACGCCCCATCTGCTTCGCGCCCGGGCTGACGCCGGGCACGGGCTTGGGCTGGTGGCGCGGTGGCTCGCGCGGGTCGTGGCTCATCGCGCTCGCGAGATCGCCGATCACTGCGATCTCCTGGTGACCCGGCAGGCTCAGGTCGGGCGCGACGACGACGCGTCCCGCGCGGTCGAGCTGCACGCCGGTTGCTTGTGCCAGCTCACGGCCGAGGCGCGAGCCGGCGACGCCGGCGGCCCAGATGACGGTCTTGCTCGCGAGCCGGTGCTGCTGCGTCGCGTCGCCCTGGCCGGTCGTGTAGACGATGCCGTCGGCATCGATCTGCGTCACCTTGCAGCCAGTCAGCACCTCGACACCGAGCCGTGCGAGCTGCTCGCGCGCGCGTTGCGACAGCTCCGGCACGAATGCGCCGAGCACGCGGTCCGAGCCTTCGATCAGGACGACGCGGGTGCGGGTCGAGTCGATGCGGCGAAACTCCTGCGGCAGCGTGTGCTGCGCGATCTCGGTCATCGTGCCGGCCATCTCGACGCCAGTCGGCCCGGCGCCGATCACGACGAAGGTCATCCACGGTTCGCGCTGCGCAGCGTCGGTCAGGCGCTCGGCGCGCTCGAACGCACCGATCACGCGCGAGCGGATCGCGAATGCGTCGGCAAGCGTCTTCAGCCCGGGCGCATGGGCCGCCCATTCGTCGTGACCGAAGTAGCTGTGAGTCGCTCCGGCGGCAACGATCAGGTGGTCGTAAGTGAGCGACTGGCCGGCATCGAGCAGCACCCGGCGCGCGGCGACGTCGAAGCCGATCACCTCGGCCTGCAGCACGGTGAGGTTGCCGCGCTTCATCGCACTGCGCAGCACGTGCCGAATCGGCGCACTGACGGCCGGCGCGCTCAGCCCGGCGGTCGCGACCTGGTACAGCAGCGGCTGGAACAGATGATGGTTCGTGCGGTCGACCACCGTGATCTCGACCGGCGCCTTCGACAACGCGCGCACCGCTTCGAGGCCGCCGAAGCCGCAGCCGACGATGACCACGTGGGGGCGATCCTTGGGCCTGTCGGTCGGCGACGATCGGGCAGCGGGCTTGACGGCAGAGGAGAACGAGGACGTGACGGGAGTGGCATCGCGCATGCGGCCTTTATACCGCTGGTCAGGGAGCGGCTTCGCGATCGACGGGCGTCAGAGCGCGCTCGCCCCGACAGTGCACGCGTCATGCTCACGCCACGCGTCCTCGACCGCCGGGATCACGTCGACCACCTCGAACCACTGCGCACCCAGCGGCCCGCGGTCGCGCAGCCACTCGACCGCGTGGTAGTACTGCCCGACGTCGGTGGCCTCCCACAGCAGCACGTCGCTGCAGCGACCGGCGAACGCGGTGCTGTCGAAGCGCCGTAGCTGCAACTCGGGGTAGCCCTCGAATACCTGCATCAGCAGGGCATCGTGGTGGGCGTGCTGCTCTTCCACGCTGAGCGCGCGCCAGCGCGGGGTGGCTTGCAGCAACATGAAGAACGTATAGCGACGGGGCATGCGGGCAGCTCGTAGGCGGTTGACGCGATGCGTCGAAGTGACGACACTATGCGAGCTATTACTCGCATTGTCGACTCGCATTTCAAGACCCCACCGGCATCACGATGAAGACCTCGATCGAACCGCGCAAAGCGCCTCGTCAGGCGCGCTCGCAAGCTACCGTCGACGCGATCCTCGACGCGACGGCTCGCATTCTGGTCGAGCGCGGTCACGCCACGACCAACACCAACCTGGTCGCGGAGCGCGCCGGCGTCAGCGTGGGCTCGCTGTATCAGTATTTCCCCAACAAGATCGCCTTGATCCGCGCGCTGCATGAGCGTCATGCACGCGAGATGACACTCGCGCTCGAGCGCGAGTTCAGGCCGCGCGATGGCGAAACGCTGCACGCCGCGCTGACGCGCGTGATCGGAGCGTCGATGCACGCACACCAGGTTGATGCCGATCTGCATCGCGCGCTCGAGCAGTGCGAGGAGCTGGGTCTGGTCGACGACGCGCATGACAAGGCGCACGCGAAGATGTACCTGCTCGTACGCGAGATGCTGGCGGCGCACCGCGACGAAGTCATGATCACGAACCTCGATCTCGCCGCCTTCATGATGATCCAGACGGTGCACGCGCTCGTGCATGCCACGCTGCGCGAGCGGCCCGCCGGCGTCTCGGTCAAGGCGGCGACGCGCGAGATCGTGCGCCTGGCCTACGCCTATCTGACTGCGCGCGAGGCTGAGGACTCCGCCGGCTAGGCCGCCACGTGGGCCCGCACGCGGGCGAGCAGCTCTGCTTCCGAGTAGGGCTTTGTGAAATAGTCCGACACGCCAGCCTGCTCGGCGCGGGCGCGATGCTTGTCGGTGCCGCGCGAGCTGATCATGATCACCGGCAGCGCGCGCCAGGACGGCGATTCGCGCAGTCGCCGCGTCAGATCCAGCCCGTTGAGATTGGGCATTTCGAGATCGGTCAGCACGATATGGATCTCGGTGCGCGCGAGCTGCTCGAGTGCATCGAAGCCGTCGCGCGCTGCGAACACGTCGAAGCCGGCGTCGTGCAGCAACTGCGACAGCGTCTTGCGCATCGACAGCGAGTCGTCCACCACCAGGGCACGCGGGCGCGCGACGGCCTGGCGCAAGAGCCTCGTCGCGGCGCTGCCTTGCGAGAAGCTGTCCGGTGTGCCGATCGCATCGGAGTCGAGCATGAAGAGCACGCGGCCATCGGGGCGCACCGCGCCGCTGCCGATGCTGCGCATGCAGCGCAACAGGCGCCCGGTCTCCTGCAGGATCAGCTCGCGCGCCTCGACCACGCGGTCGATCGACAGCGCGATCTCCTCGTGCCCGCATCGCAGTACGACGGCCGGCCGCAGCGTCGCGGCCTGGCTGCCGCCATCGGGCAGGCCCAGCCGCTCGGCGAGCGAGGCGAGCGGCCAACTGCGTTCGCCCCAATGCAGACGGCCATCGTCGCGCAGCTCGCCCTGACCGGCGGCCAAGCCGATGACGACCGACTCGGTAGCCAGCGCCACGCGCTCGCCGCCGGTTTCGACGATCAGCGCATGCGCAGAGCCGGTGGTGGCCGGCACGCGCAGCGTGAAGCTGCTGCCTTCGAGCGGGATGGACTGGATGTCCAGATGGCCCTTCATCGCACGAATGCGTTCGGCCACCACGTCCATGCCCACACCGCGGCCCGAAATGTCGTTGGCTGCCGCGCGGGTAGAGAAGCCGGGCAGCAGAATCAGCCGCGACAATGTGTCGGCGTCGGGCTCGACCTCGTTCGCGACGAGACCGAGCGAGATCGCCTTGGCATGGATTGCAGACAGATCCAATCCGCCACCGTCGTCGCGGCACCGGACGTGCACGGCCTGACCATCGCGGCTGACCTGCAGGTGCACTGTCCCTTCGGCCGGCTTGCCGAGCAGCGCACGCTGCTCGGCGCTCTCGATGCCATGGTCCACCGCGTTGCGCACCAGGTGGAGCAAGGGCTCGGTCAGGCGTTCGAGTACGTCGCTGTCGAGCTGGATCTGCTCGCCCTCGACCACCAGCTGCACCGGTTTGCCGGTGGCCGCGGCCGTCTGCGAGACGTTGCGCCGCAGACGCGGCACGATCTGGCGGAAGGGCACGAGGCGCGTGCGCAGGAGTTCGGCGTGCTGCGCCTTCAGCGCACGCTCGTGTTCGCTCAGGTCCTGCGCAGCGGCGCGCAGGTCTTCGCGCGCGCCGCGGGTCATGTCATCGCTGTCTGCGGCCGCCTCGACCACGAAGCGCACCAGCGCATGCAGCTCGTTGTAGCGATCCATCTCGAGCGAATCGAAGCCGCCCTCCTGCTGGGACCTTTCGCGCAGGCTCACACCCTGGCGGTCGATCTGCGTCTGCAGTTCGCGCAGCCGGGCCGCGAGACTCGCCTGCGCGGCATTCAAGGCGGTGAGGCGTTCGGCCAGGCGCTCGGCGCGCTCGGCCAGGCGGCCGGTTTGCACGAGGCTTTGCCCGGCCTGGCGAACCAGGCGGTCCATGCGCGGGGCGGGCACGCGCACCTGCGCCTCGACGTCGTGGGTGCCGAGGTCTTGCGGTGCCGAGGCAGCCAATCGCATGGTCTGCGCATCGGACGCTGCCGGCACCGGTGCCGCCGCTGCACGTTCGGGCCAGCTCCCATCGTCGATCGAGCGTGCCCAGCCCACGAGGGCGGCGAGACGCTCCAGCGCGTCGGTCGGCGCCGATTCCTCGCCGCGCAGCGCGTAGATCATCTGGTCGAGCGTTGCAGCAGCGGCTTCGAGGTCGTGCGCCATCGGCGCAGGCAGTGCGCCGTGCTCGACCACGGCGAGCTCGAGCACATCTTCCATGCGGTGTGCGAGGCGACCGATGCCGCGAATGCCGATGATGTTGCCGCTGCCTTTGAAGGTATGCGCGACGCGCTGCGCCTCGAGCACGCGGGCGACATCCACCGGCCCGCGCGCCAGCGCGCGCACCGTGTCGCCCAGGCTGGCGAGCTGCCCAGGCGCTTCGGCGAGGAAGCTCTCGTACAGGTCGACATCGACGTCGTCGGGGACCGCGATCGAAACATCGTCGTGCGTCGGCGCATCGAACGTTTGGCTGGCGTGGGCATCGTCTGGCAGCGACGGCGCCATGAGGAGCAAAGCGCGCAGCGCGTCGATCGCATCGCCCGACAGCGGCGTCGGCCCGACGGCCACGTGGTCGAGCAGTGTCTGCGCAGCCGTGGCGTCGGCCGGATGGTCGAAGCTGCCCGCCAGCGGATCGCGCCACATCGCCAGCCAGGCCAGGCCTTCGGCCATCGCGGCGTCGTCAGCCAGCGCGATCTGGCGGGCGCCGTCGCGCAGCAGATGGATCGCGTGTGCCTGACCCTCGAGGCCGACCAGGCGCGATACCTCGGCCAGGCGCTCGAAGGTCGAGCACAGCGACTCGCAGTGGGTGCAGGCATGGGAGGGCTCGTCGCCCATCCAGGCCGCCAGCGCGGTATCGATGTCGTCGGCCGCCGTTGCGAACTCGTCGCGGACGACGGCCAGCAGATCGGCAAGTCGCACGGTGCAGCCTTCGTGCTCAGGCGAGCTGGGGCAGCTTGAACTGCGACACCGCGTCCGCCAGCCTCTGCGCGAAATCGACCAGCGTGCCGGTCGAGCGCGTCTGCTCGGAAATGGCCGATACGGTCAGCTCGGAGTCCTGGTTCAGCTTGCCCACCGACGTTTGCAGTTCGCGCGCGAGCTGCGACTGCTGCTCCGAAAACTGCGCAATTCGCTGGACCAGTTGCACCAGTTGCGCGGAGGTCGTCTGAGTCAGTGTCATCTGCTCGCCGGCAACCTGTGCCTGGCGCGACTGCGAGACCACCTGCGCGATCAGCCGGTTCATCGTATGCAGGGTCTCGTTGGTATCGAGCTGGATGTTCTGCACCAGCTGGGCGATCGTCGTCGTGGCCTGGCGCGAGCTTTCGGACAGGCGCTGGACTTCCTCCGCCACCACCGCAAAGCCGCGGCCTGCTTCGCCTGCCGTCGCGGCCTGCATCGAGGCATTCATCGCCAGCATGTGGGTGCGCTCCGAGATCGTGCCGATGAGGTTCACCGCCGAGGAGATTTCCTGCGAGCGTTCGCCCAGGCGCTTGAAGCGCTTCTCCGTCTCGGAGATCGACTCGCGCAGATCATCCATGCCGTCCACCGTGGCCGACACCGCGCGCAGCGCGCCCTCGGTGGCCAGCGACACTTTCTCGGCCACCTTGTTCGAGTCCTCCGACAGCCGCGCCACCTGGACCAGTTGCGAAGTCGCACGCTGCAGGCCAGCCGACATCTGCTCGAGCGCCCGGCGCTCGTCCTGCGCCGTCTGGTCCACGCGGCTGGCCTGCCGGTTCACGAACTCGCTGGCCTCGCGTACCTGGTGCGCGATCTCGTTGACCTGCACCAGCGTGCGACTGGTCTCTTCGGAGAACTGATTGATCGACGACGACAGCGTGCCGATCACGTCCTCGGTGACCACGGCGCGTGCGGTCAGGTCCTTGTTCGAGAGCTGGAACACCGTCTGCAGCAGCGCGATCACCGAGGCGTTGAGCTGTTCGTTCTCGTCATTGGTCTTTTCGAGCTGCGCAATCCGCTCGTCCAGCAGCTTGTCGAACGCCCGGCCCAGATCGCCGATCTCGTCGGCTTGCGTGAGCTTGGCGCGAGCGCCCGTCTTCCCTTTGGCCACCGCGGACACCGTCTCGTGCAGGCGTTGGATCGGGCGCATGAAGCGGCGCAGCACGAACACCATCATGCCGGCGACGACGACCAGCACCGCGGTGGCGACCGCCAGCGAACGCCACAGCGTATTGCGCGAGAGCGCGGTGACCGGCGCCTGCGCTTCTGCCTGCGAGATCGCGACCACGATGCCCCAGTTCAGGCCTTGCGCGGACAGCGGCGCGTAGGCGCCAACCATCGGCACGCCGCGGAAGTCGTTGAAGCGCGACACGCCGGTATGTCCTGCCAGCGCCTCCGATACGGCCGGCGAGTCGGTGTTGATCGCGCCGATCGAGCTGTTCTTCTTGTCGATCAGGCCACGCGCCGTGGCGCTGACACGGTCGCCCATCGCCGCCAGGAATTGCGCCTTGGCGGTGAGCACGTCGCGCAAGTCGGTACGCACCAGCTTGTCCGCACCCACGAGGTATGCGTCGCCGGAAACACCCAGGCCGATCTTCTCCCACGACTTGCCCGAGTTGATGGTCGTCGTGATCTTCTCGATCGGGTACTGCATGGCGAGCACGCCGATCTGCTTGTTGCCGTCGAAGACCGGCACGGCGGCGAAGGCGGCCTGGTCGTTGTACGAAGCGAGGTAGGGCTCGAAGTCCGACAGATAGGCGTCGTCGCGGCTCTTGGCATTCTTCACCCGAAAGTAGGCTTCCGCGAGCTTGCTCTTCGCCGCGATGCCATCGGTCAGGCGGGAGGCGAAGTCCAGTTCCTTGAACACCGTGTAGACGACCTGGTCGGTCGCCGTGTCGATCAGGAAGATGTCATAGAAGCCGAAGAGCTTCTGTGCCCGCTCGAACGACGGATGGTATTGCGCATGGACGTCGTTGTAGGGGAAGGAGGTGTCAGCGGCCAGCTGCTTCTCCTTCTCACCGAGCTTGTTGTGGTTCTCGACGATGAACTCGTGCTGCAGCAACACCGCGCTCGGGTCGCGCGCATCCACCAGCGCCGAGAGATCCGGGGCGCTCGACGGGTTGCGCTTCGCGAATTCGGGTGCGAACTGCGAGGCCACGTAGGCCAGCATCTCCTGGCGCTGCTGCGGTATCTCGGCGGCGGCGTTCGGATAGTCCTTCGCGGCGCTGTAGAAGGTTGCCTTGAACTTCGACATTGCCTCGACGGTTGCGCGGTTGGCGCCGAGCGCGCGCAGGGCGTTCAGGTGAAAGTCGATTTCGTCCTTCAGCTGTTGTGCCTTCTCGTCGCGCAATGCGGACAGTTGCAGCTCCACCTGGTTCTTCACGGTGTCGCTGGACAGCGACGTAGCGCCCTGCCACAACATGCCCGCGGTTAGCGCCACGGGCAGCAAGGTCAACGCCACGGCGCCGGCGAGCAGTTTCTGACCGATCTTCAAGTCTGTTCCTTTCGGGGGTGTCGCGAGGCTGAGGCCAACGGCTTCAGCGCGGCGTCAGTTCTTCGATCAAAGCCTCGACCCAGCGCGGCGCGTCGAGCACCAAGGTGCTCGTGTCGTCGAGCTCGTGTCCGAACGCATACGGGGCGAGCCGGTCGCCATCGAGCTGCAAGTGCGTCTCGCTCACGACGCGCACCAGGCGCGGCAAGCCCAGGAACAGCACGGCCACTGTGTCGTCGCCATCCCCGCCGACCAGCAGGCGGGTGTCCTTGGCACCCGCATCGACCGCCTGTCCGGGCAGAGCCCACGCGAGCAGGTCGATGACCGGCACGATGCGGCCATCGACGTTGGCCGCGCCAGCCAACCATGCCGGCGCGCCGGGCACCGTCGACAGCGGCAGTTGTTCGACCGCCTTGCGCGACCACCCGTACGGGAAAGCGACCCAGCGCGCACCGCACCACACGGCTTGGGCGCTTTCGGTGGGCGCGTCCGCCGCGTTCGCGAGCGGCGCTGAGGCGTCCGCCTCGAGGTGCGTGTCGAGCGCGTTCGTTTCGAGCATCACAGCTGCGCCAGGATGTCGGCCGGCGCGTAGGGCTTGGTCACATAGCCCTTGGCGCCGAGCATCTTCGCGAAGACCCGGTCGGCCTTCTGGTCCTTGCTGGTGACGAAGATGATCGGAATGCCGCGCGTCTGCGTGTCGGCGCCGAGCTGACGCGCGACCGAGAAGCCGTCGAGGCCGGGCATGTTGACGTCCATCATGATCAGATGGGGCTGTGTCTCCTTGGCCTTGAGCAGGGCCTCGTTGCCTGACGACGCGGTGACGACCACCGCGCCCGCGTCGCTGAGAATGCGCTCCAGGTTCTTCAGGTCGACGCTGGAGTCGTCCACGACGAGTACTTTTTTCATGTTGATCCTTTTCGACAAATGGAGAGCCTCGATCCCGCCGCGCGAGACCGTGTCCTGATCGTGCGATCAGATGCTGCGGGCGACGGGGCCGCTGGTCTGCTGGTCCTCGAGGTCGGGTGCGATCGTGTCGCCGAGGATCCGAACCAGCGCGTCCAGCTGCAGTGGCTTGGTGAGATATGCGTCGCAGTAGGACAAGGTCCCGCGCACCTTGTCGATCACGCCGCCGCGGCTGGTCAGCATCACCACGACAGGGGCGGACCGCCCGACCGGATAGGGCCGCTTCTTGATCAGCTTGCAGGCCTGATAGCCATCGATGCCCGGCATGTTGACGTCCATGAAGACGAACGCGTAGGGCTCGGCCGCAACGCGCGACAGCGCCTCTTCGCCGCTGAAGGCCCGGTGCACGTCGTAGCCGAAGTGCCCAAGGCAGTTCGCCATGAAGCGCTGTGCGACTTCGCTGTCGTCCACCACGAGAATGCGTTTGGGTGCCGCCTTGCCGGAAGCGAGCTCATCGGCACTCGTGACGAAGGACGTGGTCCGCTCCTGGTGTGAACTGCCGGACCACCGGTCCGGCAAGGGGAAGACCGTCGGCGTGGCAGCCTTCGCGATTGGCGCGGATGCCTTCGGGGTGCCAGCCGCAGCCACAGGGCCCGTACTGGCGTCCAGTGTCTTCATCAGCGCAGCCAGGTTGATGGGCCTTGTTAGATGCGCCAGTTGGCCGGGGCGTCCGGATGCGCCGATGTAGATGCAGCGAGCAGGGTCGATCCGATCGTCGCGCATCGCCGCGTCGCTCTTGGTGTCGACCAGGATGATGCGCGCCGCAGCGACCTCGCTCGTGAAGACGAAACGGGCCTCCTGCTGGCCTGTCTGGCGAAGGCGACGCGCCTCGGCGGTTCGAATGAAGGCCTCGATCGTGGAGCGTTCGAATGTCGCAAAACCAACCAGTGAGAGAGGAACCTGCGGGTTCATGGGGCACGCTGTGAACAAGAGTGAGCGGCATGTTCGCGGAGGCGCCTCGGCCTCTAATGACCCAGGTGCGACGGTTTCATTTCGGCTATGCCGACCTGCTCGGCAGGCGTGACTCAAGTCACGCTTGCGAGACGACAGGTCCCACAGCCCTGCCGCGCGACGAACTCAGTGTCGCGGCGCGAAGGCTGCGATGCGCGTGATTGCTCAGCCCGCGACGAGTGTCGCGTTCTGCAATCGTGAGCGCACCATCTGGATGTGGCTGCGCAGCGAATACAGCTCGTCGGCATAACTCAGCGGGACGGTCACGTGTTCGACGCGCGACTCGATGTCGCCCAGCCGCGCGAGCAGCTCGTCGTGCGGCTGCCGGCCCATTGCCTCCTCGACGTCGCGCAGCTGCGCATACCAGCGGAAGATGCGGCGGCGGATCCGGAACTGGTAGAGCGGCGGCAATGCGCGCGACAGCGGGATCAGGATCGCGATGATCGACACCAGCACTGGCCACATGCGCTCGATCAGGTTCGCGATCCAGAACGGCAGATAGCGCTGCAGCACCGGCGTGCCCGCCGCATAGAAACGCTGCGCCTCCTTCGCGAGCGGCTGCTCGGTGCCGCCCGCCTTCGGAAAATCGCCCTTGCGCTGGAACCAGCCGGCGCCGCCGTGGATCTGCTGGGCCGCCTGCATGAAGAGCTGCAGCAAGGCGGGATGCGTGTCGGCCCGCGCGACCAGCGTTGCCGTCGGCGCGAGCAGGTGCACGTCGCGCGGGGGCACGTCGTTGGCGAGGTCGACCACTCCGCGCGGCAGCGTCACGGGCGAGAGGAAGGGGAAGCGCCGCGAATACGCATCGGCCTGCGCGAAGTCGTACAGCGCGATGCCGGGCGTCTGCAGCAGCATCTGCACCATCAGCGCCTCGGGGGCCGAGGCGAACACGAGCGCGTCGGAGTCGCCGGCGAGCAGGTCCATGGTCGCCGGCGTCTGCGCCTTGCGCTCCACCGTCAGCGTGGCCAGGTCGATGCGATTGGCCTCGATCAGCTTGCGCATCAGGTTCGGCGAGCCGCTGCCGCGCGCGCCGATGTTGAGCCGCCAGCCGGGCAATTGCGAAAGGCTCGTCAGTGCAGGCGCCTTCAGCAGGCGCTGCGCCGAGTCGGCGCGGTAGAACAGCCAGAGCGGTTCGTAGAACAGGCTGCCGAGCGAGACGAGCCCGGCCTCGTCGGCATCGTCGGCGGGCGCGACGGCGGTGGCGTCCTTGCGCATGCGTTCGCCCGAGCCCCCTTGCACGAACGCGATGTCCACACCCGACTTCGGATCGCGCAGCAGCCGCAGGTTCTCGCCCGAGCCCTGCGTGCTGCGCAGCTCGACGGTGACGCCGTAGGTCTTCATCAGCTCGGCGTAGCGTGTTCCGAACGCGGCATACGCGCCCTGTTCGGTGCCGGTGGCGAGCACGACCTTGGCCGGCGGGTTCGGGTCGAGCACCCAGTACGCAACGGCGAGAAGGGCAATCGCGAGCAGGATGAAGGGGCCGCCGGTCGCGAGCAGATCGCGAAACGACAGCAAGGTATTGCGCAGCGTTTTTGTCATTCGTTTGATCATGTCGCAGTCCAAACGATAACCCGGCGCCGCAGCATGAAGGCGGGTTATGCTTTTTGTGACAACCTCGCAACCTTGCTTCTCGACACGACCCGAACGATGCGCCTGCTGCTGGTGGAAGACGACCGCATGATCGGTGACAGCCTGCGCGGCGCTTTGCGTCTCGAGGGCTACGCCGTCGACTGGGTGCGCGATGCCGGCGCCGCGAATGGCACGCTGGCGAGCGAACGCTTCGACCTGGTCCTGCTCGACCTCGGCCTGCCGGCCAGCGCTGCCCCGAACGCCGAGGTGCAGCCGGCCGGCGGCCTGGAGGTGCTGCGTGCGTTGCGGGCGCGCCAGGACGCGACGCCGTGCATCGTGCTGACGGCCCGCGACGGTCCGGGCGACAAGGTGGCCGGGCTGGACGCCGGCGCCGACGACTACCTCGTCAAGCCCTTCGACCTGGACGAGCTGACCGCGCGCATTCGCGCCGTGCTGCGCCGCCATGCCGGGCGGGGGCAGAGCGAGATCTCGTTCGGCGGGGTCACGATCGACCCGGCGACCCGCCAGGTCGCGCGCGATGGCGTGCCGGTGCTGCTGTCAGCTCGCGAGTTCGCGGTGCTGGAGGCGCTGATGCAGCGCCCCGGCGCGCTGTTGTCGCGAGCGCAGCTGGAAGACCGGCTTTACGGCTGGGGCGAGGAGATCGAGAGCAATGCAGTCTCGGTCTACATTCATCAGCTGCGCCGCAAGCTCGGGACCGACTTCATCCAGAACGTGCGTGGCGTCGGCTACTTCGTCGGCGACAAGCCGCGGTCCTCATGACGCGGGCCGGGCGCCGGGCCGCTCCATGGGCCACGAAGAGGCCGACTTCGTGGACCTTGCCGGCCCGCATGCCCTCCGGGGATCGGCGAACGCATCCGTTCGACGAGGGGCTCCATTGATCAATTCGATTCGTGTTCGGCTCCTGTTGTCGCTGCTCGCGATGCTCGCGGTCGCCGCGCTCGTGATGGGGGGCGTCACGTACCGCAGCGTGCTCGAGCAGACTGAAGCGCTGTTCGACTATCAGCTGCGGCAGATGGCGTTGAGCCTGCGCGACCAGGGTGAGATCGCCTCGAGCCAGGCCGGCGCGCTGGCCGACGAGCAGCTCGACTTCGTCGTGCAGATCTGGACCGTCGACGGCCGCAGCATCTATGCGTCGCGCCAGCACAGCACCTTGCCCGAACGTGCATTGCTCGGGCTGGCCGACATCAAGGTCGACGGCCAGGTATGGCGCACGTACGGCGTCGCCACGCGCGACCGCGTGATCCAGGTCGCGCAGCCGCTGCACACGCGGCGCCAGCTGGCGGCCGATGCAGCGTTGCGCAGCGTGGCGCCGCTGCTCTACATCGCGCCGCTGCTCGCGGTGGCGATCTGGTGGCTGGCGGCGCAGACGCTCGCGCCGCTGCGCCGCGTGACGGCCGGGCTCGGCGAGCGCGACGAGCAGTCGCTCGAGGCGCTGCCGACGACCGGTCTGCCCGACGAAGTGGCGCCGCTCGTGAACGCGCTGAACGATCTGCTGCAGCGCCTGTCGAGCTCGCGCGACGCGCAGCGTGCGTTCGTGGCCGACGCAGCGCACGAGCTGCGCTCGCCGCTGACGGCGCTGAAGCTGCAGCTGCAGTTGCTGCAAAGGGCAGCCGACGCCAGTGCGCGCGATGCCGCGATCGCGACGCTCGGCGAAGGGATCGAACGCGCGGCGCGGCTGGTCGAGCAGTTGCTGACCTTGGCGCGCAGCGAGCCGGGCGCGGGCGTCGCACCGTTCGAACGTACCGACCTGAGTGCGCTGGTGCGCCGCGCCGTCAGCGACATCGTGCCGCTCGCGCACGCGCGTGGCAGCACGCTCGAGCTGTTCGCCGACGAGCGGGTCGATGTGCTCGGCGATCCGGCGGCGCTGTCGGCGCTCGCGCGCAATCTCGCCGACAACGCGGTGCGTTACTCGCCAGCCGGTGCGCGCGTCGAACTGCGTGTCGGCAGCGATGCCGGCGCAGCGACGCTGCAGGTCGACGACTCGGGTCCAGGCATTCCGCGCGACGAACGCGGCCATGTGTTCGACCGCTTCTACCGCCGCGCGAGCAGCAACGAGCCCGGTACCGGGCTCGGCCTGGCGATCGTGCGTGGCGTCGCCGAGCGCCACGGCGCGACGGTCGAGCTCGGCGATTCCCCGCTCGGCGGGCTGCGGGTGACGGTTCGGTTCCGGGCGCCGGACTGACGGGTCCGGATCCGGCCGGCGCTGCAGCTGCGCGGCGGCGACACTCGGTGCATGGAGGCTTCCTTTGCGCTCCCTCACGCCTTTGAAGACGACCTGGACACGCAGGGCTGGTCGCTGGTTCGCGGCGTGCTCGACGGCGCAGCGTGCGAATCGCTGCGCGCGAGCTACGCGCACGAGGGGCCGTTTCGCAGCCGCGTCGTGATGCAGCGCCATGGATTCGGCCGCGGCGAGTACAAGTACTTCGCGTATCCGCTGCCGCCGCTTGTCGCGCAGCTGCGGGCGCAGCTCTACCCGCTGCTCGCGCCGCTCGCGAACCGATGGCACGAACGGCTCGGCCTTGACCCGCGCTTTCCCGCCAGCCACGCCGCGTTCATCGAACGTTGCCACGCGGCTGGCCAACAGCGCCCGACGCCGCTGCTGCTGCGCTACGGCGCGGGCGACTACAACTGCCTGCATCAGGACCTGTACGGCGAAAACGTGTTCCCGCTGCAGGGTGTGTTCCTGCTGTCGCGCCCCGGCGCGGAGTTCGAGGGCGGCGAGCTGGTGCTGACCGAGCAGCGCCCGCGCATGCAGTCGCGCGCGTCGGTGTTGCCGCTCGCGCAAGGCGATCTCGCAGTGTTCGCCGTCGACCATCGGCCGGTGCGCGGCGTGCGCGGTGACTACCGCGTCGCGATGCGGCATGGTGTCAGCACGCTGCGTTCGGGCGAGCGCTTCACGCTGGGCGTCATCTTTCACGACGCGCAATAGGCGCGGCGCTGGCCTTAATGCAGCCCTAACCAAGGCCTAATCGCCCGCTAACCGGCGGTCCCTATCTTTGTCTGCGAGCGGAATATTCCGCAGGCAACAACAGAGGGAAACGCCATGAACTTCAAGCCACTGAGTGCCGCATTGCTGGCCGCGGGTGTGCTGTCGGTCGGTACGGCCGGTGCGATCGGACTGCCCGACTGGTTGAAGAGCAAGCCGGCCGTCACGTCGCCCAACACGGGCGCCAGCGCGGTTCCTGTTTCCGACGCGTCGGCTCCGCCGCCGGTGCCGATGCTCGCGGCGCAGGCCGTGCCGAACTACCGCGGCATCGTCAAGCAGTTCGGGCCCGCCGTGGTCGGCGTCACCGTCGCCGGCACGCACAAGGCCTCGGCCGAAGAGCAGGGCGGCTTGCCGCCCGGGATGGAAGACGATCCCTTCTTCCGCTTCTTCCGCGGCATGCCCGGGTTCTCGCAGCGCGGCCAGCGTGGCGGCCAGGTGCCGTTCCGCGGCCAGGGCTCGGGCTTCATCATCAGCTCGGACGGCCTGATCCTGACCAACGCCCACGTCGTCCGCGAAGCGAAGGACGTGACCGTCAAGCTGAGCGACCGGCGCGAGTTCACCGCCAAGGTGCTCGGGTTCGACCCGGCGACCGACATCGCCGTGCTGCGCATCAATGCGAGCGGGTTGCCGACGGTGCGACTGGGCGATCCGCGCCAGCTCGAAGTGGGCGACCCGGTCCTTGCGATCGGCGCGCCGTACGGCCTCGAGCAGACGGCGACGCAGGGCATCGTCAGCGCGAAGGGCCGGTCGTTGCCGGGCGATGCAGTGGTTCCGTTCATCCAGACCGATGCGGCCGTGAACCCCGGCAACTCGGGCGGTCCGCTGTTCGACGGCACCGGCGGCGTGGTGGGCATCAACGCGCAGATCTATTCGCAAAGCGGCGGCTTCCAGGGGCTGAGCTTCGCGATCCCGATCAACGTGGCATTGCGCGTGAAGGACCAGATCGTTGCCACCGGCAAGGTCGCGCATGCGCGCTTGGGCGTGACGATCCAGGACGTGAACCAGTCGCTCGCCGAATCGTTCGGGTTGAAG
>Ga0105237_10003504_pt1 | contig 18625 bp, 14 predicted proteins | sample KBSC24metaG_FD_81520 | JGI IMG/M metagenome (GOLD analysis project Ga0105237, IMG submission 81520) | Corn rhizosphere microbial communities from Kellogg Biological Station, Michigan, USA - KBS C2-4 metaG | ecosystem: Host-associated > Plants > Roots > Rhizosphere > Soil | place: Michigan, USA... | reverse complement strand
TGGGTCAAGCTCGGGCCGCGCTGGGCGCAGGAGGTGTTGCGTGCCGGCGCCAACGACCTGGGCGGAACGCTGATGAACGAGTCGATCAGCCGAGCTGCCGGCGCCGCACACGGGCAAGAGCTCGCGCCTGCACGCATGGAGGAGCTGATCCGCGCAGTGGGGCGTGTACCTCTGCAACGCACGACTCTCTATGGGCATGCGAGTGCGGAACGGCACGCGCGTGCCTGGGACCCGCCGGCGCTCGCGGAAACCGTCAGCGCCAAGGTGTCGGGGCGCATCGCGAACATTGCGTAAACTGCAACAGACCATGGCAGCGCGCCCTCTTCCCCCCTTTGAAAATCCCCCCTGCCCCCCTTTGCCAAAGGGGGGAACAATCGGTGCATTCGTCGATGCTTGTCATCCCCCTTTGAAAAAGGGGGATGGAGGCGGATTTGATTTTTCGACGACCGGGGATAAATCCCCCCTGCCCTCCCTTTATCAAAGGGGGGAAGTTGGGCAGCCGCAGCGATGCTGAAGCTGGGTTACAAGGCGTCGGCCGAGCAGTTTCCGCCCAAGACGCTGCTCGAGTACGCAGTGCTCGCCGAGGAGCTCGGCTTCGACTCGGTGTTCGTCAGCGACCATTTTCAACCTTGGCGTCATACCGGCGGCCACGCGCCGTTCTCGTTGTCTTGGCTCGGTGCGCTCGGTGCGCGCACGGATCACATCGTAATGGGCACCAGCGTTCTCACACCCACGTTCCGCTACCACCCTTCGGTGGTCGCACAGGCGTTCGGCACACTGGGCGACCTGTACCCGAGTCGGATGGTGCTGGGTATCGGCACCGGTGAGTCGCTCAACGAGACGCCCGCGACCGGCATGCAGTGGCCCGAGCAGAAGGAGCGCACCGCGCGGTTTCGCGAAGCCCTGCACCTGATCAAGCAGCTGTGGCACGAGGAGCGCGTCTCGTTCGAGGGCGATTACTATCGGACGCGCAACGCCACGATCTACGATCGGCCGGAGCAGCCGGTGCCGATCTACATCGCCGCCGCGGGCCCGGTGATCGCCAAGCTCGCCGGCGAGCACGCCGCAGGCTTCATCTGCACCAGCGGCAAGAAGTTCGAGCTGTACAGCCAGACGCTGCTGCCCAGCGTCGACGCGGGGCTTGCGAAAGCGGGGCGCGCGTCCGATACGATCGATCGCATGATCGAGATGAAGGTTTCCTTCGACACGGATGTGGAACGCGCGCTGCAGGACACGCACTACTGGGGCGCGCTCGCGCTTTCACCGGAAGAGAAGATGAACGTCGAGGACCCGCTGCAGATGGAGCGTCTGGCCGACGCCTTGCCGGTCGAGCGCTCCGCCAGCCGCTGGATCGTTTCCTCGGACCCGGAAGAGCATGTCGAGAGAATCCGGCCGTACATCGAGCTCGGCTTCAATCACCTTGTCTTCCATGCACCGGGACCGGATCAAGAACGCTTTCTGCGCCTTTACGCGGAGCGCGTGCTGCCTCTGCTGCGCAAGCGCTTCGACTAACCAACGCGCGACTACACGCGCGACAGAACCTTGTCGCTGAACCGCTCCATCGCCGAGATGGACTCGGCAAGCGTGGGCCGCGCGAAACTGAACAGCAGATGACGAACGCCCAATGCGCGGAACGCCGCGATGTCCTGGATCACATCGGCATCGCTGCCGGTGAACACCTGGCGTTCTCCGTTGTCGAGAGTAAGCGTCTGGCCTTCCTTGTACCAGGACGCCCAATAGGCCAGCGTGATCGTCGCCGGGTCGCGGCCCGCTCGTCGGGCTTCTTCGTGCAACCGTGCCACGCCCTGCGAGAACCGCTCGGCCGTGTTCAACGGAAATTCGGGATTGGATCCGATCGGAAACCACGCATCGCCCAACGCCACGGTTCGGCGCAAGGCCGGAGGGCTTTCGCCGCCGACCCAGATCGGCGGATGCGGCTTCTGCACCGGCTTGGGCAGGAAGCTCACATGATCGAACTGGACATACTTACCTTCGAACCGGGGATCGTCCTCGGTCCACATCGTCTTGAAGACACGCAGGTACTCGTCGGTGACCTTCCCGCGCTCGGCGAATGGCAACGCACCGATGGCACGGAACTCCTCCTCCATCCAGCCCGCGCCGATGCCCACCGTCACGCGCCCTTGCGACAGCACGTCGAGCGTGGCGAGCGCCTTCGCGGTGAACACCGGCGGCCGATGCGGTACCACCATCACCGAGCTGAGCAGGCGGATTTTCGAAGTGGCAGCAGCGAGGAACGACATAACTGTCAGCTGCTCCAGGCAGTCGCCCTCACCTACGGCGCCCATCTTCCGCGTCGCGCTATAGGGATACGGAGAGTCGATCGCACGCGGGATGACGATATGATCCGGCAGTGCGAGATACATGTAACCGAGCTCCTCGCCACGCTTCGCGAGCGCAAGGATGCTTTCACGGCCGGCCAGCGGCCCGCGCGTTGGCAGGTTGAAACCGAAGTCCATGGCTGTAGTCCAGTCCGAATATCAGAAGAATTCAGTCGAGTGTAATTGAATCCCGTCCGCAGTGGACAGCAACAACAATTGTATTGATGCTTACGTAAATTTCTAACCACTCCGTCGCGCTTCGCGTGCCACCCCTCCTTGAGAAGGAGGGGAGAAAAGAATTAGTTCTCCCCTCCTCTCATGGAGGGGTCGGTCGAAGGCCGGGGGTGGTGTGATGGTGTTCGCCAACTGCGCAAGGCTCAACAGGTATGACCGCATGCATACCGATCGATTGCCGTTGATCTAGAATTCCTGCTCCCCGATCGGCGCGCAACCGTGGCGCTGACGCTAGAGACGATGAAACTGATCACACTCGCAGATGTGCCGGAGATCCACCCTGGCGACTCGCTCGCGGCCGTCCTGTTGACGGCGCTCGAGCACAACCGGGTCAAGCTGGTGGATGGCGACATCGTGGCGTTGTGTCAGAAGATCGTATCGAAGGCCGAGAATCGCTTCGTCGCACTGGACACGGTTGTGCCGAGCCCGCGCGCTGTCGAGCTTGCACAGGAGTGCAACAAGGATCCGAGATTCGTCGAGGTGGTGCTGCGCCAATCGAGCCAAGTCGTGCGCTGGGCGAAGGACGTGCTCATCGTGCGTCACCAGCTCGGCTTCGTCGTCGCCAACGCCGGTGTCGATCAGTCGAACATCGAAAGTGCAGGAAGCCGCGTGCTGCTGCTCCCCGAGGATCCCGATCGCAGCGCAGCCGGCATCCGGGATGCAATCGCCGATAACCTGGGCGTGCGTGTCGGCGTGCTCATCACCGACAGCTTTGGGCGCCCGTGGCGCCTGGGCGTGTGCGGCACCTGCATCGGCTGCGCCGGGTTGGTGCCGCTGGCCGATGCGCGCGGCCGCCCGGATCGCTTTGGCCGTCCTCTGCGCGTGACTCAGATCGCAGTCGCCGATGCGATCGCAGCTGCAGCCGCACTGGCGATGGGAGAAGCGGACGAAGGCCGGCCGATCGTCATCGTGTCCGGCGTCGCCCCCGAGTTCCTGGCGGACAGCGCGCCTGCGACGCATCTGGTTCGTCCCATCGAAGCCGACCTGTTTCTGTAACGGGCAGCATCTCGTGCCTAGCATCGTTGCACTGTGTGGCGGCGTCGGCGGAGCGAAGCTCGCTTACGGCTTCGCGCGGGTGCTGCCGTCGCACGATCTCGCCGTCATCGTGAACACCGGCGACGACTTCGAGCATTTGGGTCTCAGGATCTGCCCGGACCTGGACACGGTGATGTACACGCTCTCAGGAGTCGACAACCGCGACACCGGCTGGGGTCGCGCGGCGGAAACCTGGGCGGTGATGGACGAGGTGGGTCGACTCGGCGGCGAGACCTGGTTCAAGCTCGGCGACAAGGATCTCGCCCTGCACCTGCTGCGCCGGCAACTCCTCGACGGCGGCGAGCGATTGACCATCGTCACTCGGCAGCTCGCCGCACGGCTTGGCGTGCAAAGCGACATTCTGCCGATGAGCGACGAGCCGGTCCGCACCATCGTAGAAACTGCCGAGGGCGACCTTGCGTTCCAGGACTATTTCGTGCGCTGCCACTGCGAGCCGCAGGTGACAGGATTCCGCTTCGAGGGCGCGGTGCAGGCTACGCCATCACCCGAGGTCCAAGCCGCGCTTTCAGACCCGGAAGTGAGAGGGATCGTCATCTGTCCGTCGAATCCCTATGTGAGCATCGGCCCCATGCTGGCCATCGCCGGCATCCGCGAACGACTCGAACGCACTTCGGTGCCGATCATCGCGGTTTCTCCGATCGTCGCCGGACGCGCCATCAAGGGACCGGCGGCGAAGATGATGGCGGAATTGGGTGGTCCCGTGTCCGGACTCCTGGTGGCGCGGCTGTACCGGGAGCTGATCGACGGCATGGTTCTCGACGAGCAGGATCACGCTCTTGTCGGTCAGCGCCGTGACGACGATCCCAGGCTGTTCGTCGCGCCGACCGTGATGCGAACGTCCGAAGACCGCGTCGCGCTGGCCCGGGAGTGCTTGCGTTTGCTGGACGAGCTGAGGTAAGCATCTGCCCGACGCGCACCGGTCTCTGCAACGAGCACGCCGCGAGGTCCGTGCGCTCGAAAGGCATACTTGCGACCTGAGATGACGATGTGCTGAAAACGGGCAGCGGCTTGCACGCGGGCGCAAACCGTGCGTTGCGTCGACAAGAGGTAGAGCGAAAGCGATAGCATCCGGAATCACCGCGCATGCGTAGCGGCGCGCTTCGAGAATTGCCGCCGGGCTTTGGGAACACGCTGGCGCGAGGCCCCAACGCAGTGCAGAAGCGAAAAGGGACGCCCCGAGCGGGGCGTCCCTTGATTGAATCTAACCTGGTGAAGTGGAAGTGGTGAAGCGGGAAGATGCGCCGCGCGCTCTTACTTCTTGTTGACCGCTTTCTTGAGCTTCGCGCCGGCTGAGAATTTCGCGACTTTCGAAGCCGGGATCTTGATCTCCGCTCCGGTCGCCGGGTTGCGTCCCTTGCGTGCGGCCCGCTTCGACACCGAGAACGTTCCGAACCCGATCAGCGCAACCGAGTCGCCTTTGCCGAGAGCGCCCGTCACGGTCTCCATCAACGCGTCGAGGGTGGTCTCCACCGACGCTTTCGTGCTGGTCGTCCTCTTTGCGATCGCCTCTACCAATTCTGCCTTGTTCATCTAGTCTCCTTTCTCTCAGATGGGTTCGCGAACCGTCTGATCACAAGTTTTTCGAAAGAAACCTTCTCCCTCGGTCTGGATGATTCCCAAGTCCTAAGGATGGGAGTCACGTCAGGACCGCAATGCTTTCTTCTCCGTGGCGTGCGCGAGTGGCTGCGCGCAAGATCCTGCTAGACGCGCATAGCAATGGAAGCCCCGACGATCGGGCACCCGAGCGCGAGCGCGCATTGTAGCAAGACGCCACTGGCTGTTGCGAGTAAAAACGCGCGCAACGTTTCGTGACACGCCGGCGCAGGCCTAAGCAAGATCGGGTCCGACCACGCATGCATTGCAATTAGACATGACGGCACCGCGCGCAGCCTACGTTCGCGCGCGAAATGGACGCCGAGCCGTGTCACTTCGATGCACGCATGTCGGCCGAGCGGACGCCAACGGTGCTGCGTCACGCGAGACGAGTGCATGTCGCATCGATCGGATCGTCAGACTGACGGGCAAAATCCGAGTGACGCCTCCCGGCGACAGCACTCCTTGTCACGCCTTCAGTCGCGCAATCGCCGTTCTTCCGACGGTCCATTGCGCACCTGAAGCTCGTTTTGGATCTCGATCACCATCAGGTCGCGCCCGACCTGCACGGCGCCTGGATACAGCGCATGCGTGCGACGCATCAGTGCGTCTTCATTGACATCGAACAACAGGATCGGAGCATAGATGGCGAGATAAGGCCGTGTCTGCCGGAAAACGCGCGCTGCATCCTCGGGCGTCGTGTGAATACCGATGATGCTGCGCACGCGTTCCGACGTACTCGCGAGATCCGGATCGGCGGCGGCGACTTCGTGCACCAGGAGTTGCACGCCGCGCGCCACGCGAATCAGATTGTCCGAGTAGCGTGTGTCGCCCGAAAGCACAACTGCGCGCCGCCCTTGGTAGTCGATGCGATACCCGTACGCCGGCGCGATGCTGCCGTGATCGACCACGAATGCAGTTACCGTAACATCGTCCGTGCTGTAGACGACGTTTTCACCGATGTCATGAGCGGCGATCGCCGCGGCCTCGTGCGGCAGATCGACGTGCGAAGCGATGTCGGCCCGAAAAGCCTGCTCGAAGTGACGCATCATGTCCTGCGTTCCATCCGGCCCGAAGACGAGCAGCGGATCCGGACGACCGCGCAGCCAACCCGTCAGCCACAGATCCGGCAAGCCGACCGTACGATCGGAATGCAGGTGCGTCAGGAAGACAGCATCGACGTCCTTCAGCGCGACGCCTGCCTGTGCGAGACGCTGTGCAACTCCGCGCCCGCAATCGAACAGCAGCACCTGATCCCCTGCCTCCACCAGCGTGCTTGGACCAAATCGTTCGACCGAAGGCCAGGGGCCGCCGGTGCCAAGCAAGGTGACACGAATGCCGTCGAACGCAGCTGCTGGCACGGCAGTCATTGCCGCCAGCAACGCGACGAGGAGTGGCAGGGTGATGCGAAGCATCGACGTCGATTCTGGACTTGGAAGGAAGTATGGTAACAGGCGCGCGAGGGCAACCGTCCAAACCGGCGGCCATGCGAACTCACGGAAGCCTTTCTGGTCAACGGATGTGGGCCGGCTGGCAGCCCCGACCTTCGTGTTAAGATTCGCCGCTGTCAAGAGAGAAAGACCTGCCTCGAGCGCAGGCAAGGGACGAGCTTAGAACCCCAACCTGAGGAAACCAATCCATGGAAGTACCAAGAACGAGTCGACTGCTGCTCGCGGTCGCTCTGGTGTGTGGCCTGTTTGCCGGATCGCTCGCATCCGCGAATGATGCCGGAAACGGCATGACTACAGTCATCCCGGGCGACATGAAGTGGGAGAAGGCCGGCAAAAACATGGCCATGCCCTACGGCATGCGGATCATGAACCTGTACGGCGATCCGACCAAACCCGGACCTTATATCTATCGCATCCGCGTACCGACGGCATACCGGATTCCGCCGCACAAATTCCCTGACGATCGCGTGGTTACGATCCTGAAAGGAATCTGGTGGACCGGCACGGGCGACCGCTACGACCCGTTCAAGATGGACGAGTACAACGTCGGCACGTTCTATGTCACCAAAGCCGGCACGCCGCATTTCGATTTCGCTCGTACCGAGGTCATTCTGCAGGTCATGGGCTTCGGACCGATCGACAGTCCGGTCGAGTACCTGAACCCGGACGAAGATCCGCGGAACTGATCGCGGGCCTCGTTCGCTGCACCGGAATCGCTTCACCAAATGCGGGCAAGCGCGTTGATCGCGCCCATGGGTAAATAATGTGAGGGCGCCCCTTTTTGCGCGCCCGCTGAGTTACGGGAGGTTAGGAATGCAGAGCATCTGGAGCTCGAACGCGACGCTGAAGACGGCTGCCGCCATCATTTGTGCCGGGACGCTGATCGTCGCCGGCAAGGCAATCGCGGATGGCACCGAATTCATCATGAAGGGTTACGAGGCGGTTGCCGGCGACGCCGAGTGGAAAGACAACGCCGCGGTGCCGCCCGGCATGAAGATGATCCTGATCTACGGCAGCCCGAAGGAAAAAGGGCCGTTCATCTTCCGTGCGAAGATTCCTGCCGGCTACAAGATTCCTCCGCACCGGCACGAAGATCAGCGCATCGTCACCGTGCTGCAGGGCACGTACTGGTCCGGTGCCGGCGAGAAGTTCGAGCAGGACAAGCTGACGAAGTTCACGCCTGGCAGCTTCTACATCACCGACGCCAAGTCCCCGCACTTCGCGTGGGCCGAGACCGACGTGATCATTCAGGAGATGGGAGCGGGACCGATCAGCAATCCGATCGAGTACGTCGACGCAGCAGACGACCCGCGCAAGAAATAGGCGACGCATCGATCCACCAGAAGAAAGCGCGGGCCGCCCCCGCGCTTTTTTATTTGTGCAACGCGAGCGCCGCTTTGATCTGCTCGAGCGCGGCTGGATCTTCAAGCGTGGTCAGGTCGCCCGGATCGCGTCCCTCCGCGAGCGCCTGGATGCTGCGCCGGAGCAGCTTGCCTGAGCGCGTCTTGGGCAGCAGCTGAACGAAATGAATGCGCGCCGGACGCCCGATCGCGCCGAGCGCACGATCCACCGTCGCCATCACATCGCGCTCGTGTGCCTGCGCGAGCTCGGGCGTCGCCGTCTTGGCTGCATCCTTGACGACTGCAAAAGCCACCGGCACTTGCCCTTTGAGCGCATCGGCGACGCCGACCACCGCCACCTCCGCGATGTTCGGATGGGACTGCACAGCCTCCTCGATCTCGCGCGTCCCCAGACGGTGTCCCGCAACGTTGATCACATCGTCGGTGCGCCCGAGGATGAAGTAGTAACCGTCTTCATCGCGCAGCGCCCAATCGAAGGTCGTGTAGACCTTCTCGCGGAACATCGAGAAGTAGGTCTGCACGTAGCGCTCGTCGTCGCCCCACACCGTGCTCATGCAACCCGGCGGCAGCGGCGGCACGATGCATAGCACGCCTTTCTCGTTCGGACCGACCTCCTCGCCCGTGCCCTCGTGCTTGAGCGCGAGCTTGTAGCCGTACGTAGCGAAGCTCGGCGAACCAAGCTTGCGCGGGGTCTCTTCCACGCCCGGCACGCTAGTCAGAATCGGCCACCCCGACTCGGTTTGCCAGTAGTTGTCGATCACCTTGACGCCGAGCCCCTGCTCGATCCAGTCCGAGGTCGGCTGGTCCAGAGGCTCACCCGCAAGGAACAGATATTTCAGGCTCGACGTGTCGTACTTCTTGAGGTAAGCCGGATCCTGTTTCTTCAGGACTCTGACCGCGGTCGGTGAAGAGAACATCGACGTCACACGGTAATCCTGCACGATCTTCCACCACACGCCGGCGTCCGGCCGCATCGGCACGCCCTCGTACATGATCGTGGTCGAGCCGTTTATGAGCGGCCCGTAGATGATGTAGGAGTGCCCGACCACCCAGCCGATGTCCGATGTGCAGAAGTAGACCTCGCCGGGCTTCGAGCAGAAAATATTCTTCATCGACGCGGCCAGCGCCACCGCATATCCGCCGGTGTCGCGCTGAACACCCTTGGGGTTGCCGGTGGTGCCGCTGGTGTACAGGATGTAGCTCGGCTCGGACGATTCCAGCCAAACCACCGGAACCTGGCCGCTTCGATGCCGATCGCGCAGGGTCTCGTAATCGTGATCGCGTCCCGCCGTCATGTCGAGGCTCGGCTCGAGACCGCGGTTCACGACGATCACGTGTCGCGGGGGTGAGCTCGACAAGCGAATCGCTTCGTCGGCCAGCGGCTTGAGCGGAATGCGCTTGCCCATGCGGGACGCTGCATCGCTCGTCACCATCACTTTTGGCCGTGCGTCGTCGATGCGGGCGGCAAGACTCGCAGCCGCGAAGCCACCGAACACCACGGAATGAATCGCCCCGATGCGCACCGTCGCCAACATCGCGAACACCGCTTCAGGCGTCATCGGCATGTAGATCAACACGCGATCGCCCTGCCCTACGCCGAGCGACTGCAATACCGCAGCGAACCGATTGACCTCGGCGTGCAGCTCGGCAAACGTGTAGGTCTTCTGCTGATCGACCTCGGTCGATATCCACACGAGGGCGGGCTGGTCCGGCCGCTCGGCAAGATGGCGATCCACCGCGTTGTAGCAGAGGTTGGTGCGCCCGCCGACGAACCAGCGCGCGAACAACGGGCGGCTGTCGTCGAGCACACGCTGAAACGGCTGCTGCCAGTGGATCAGCCGCGCCTGCTCGGCCCAGAACTGATCGGGCTGCTCGATCGAGCGGCGGTAGAAAGCTGCGTAGCGCTCTGCCATCTCCTCCTCCCTCTGCTGGGGTTTTACTTCGGATCGACTGCCGCTCAGCCCGCGAGCTTCACTACCGTCCGCCCGCGCATCTGCGCTTTGAGGATCTTGTCGAACACGCCGGGCAGATCCTGTAGCGCCACGGTCGTCACCATGTCGTTCAGATGGCGCGGCTTGAGGTCGGAGCCCAAGCGCTCCCAGACCCTGCGGCGTAACGCCATCGGCGTATTCACCGAGTCGATGCCGAGCAGGCTCACGCCTCTCAGTATGAACGGCATCACCGTCGTGTTGAGAGTATGGCCGGCTGCGAGCCCCACGCTGGCCAGGGTCCCGCCCACTTGCATGGTACTCGCGAGCCACGACAAGACGTCGCCGCCGAGGTTGTCCACCGCGCCGGCCCAGGTGGCCTTGTCGAGCGGCTTGATCTTCGACAGATCGAGGCGGCTGCGCAGCATGACTTCCTTGGCACCGAGGCGCTTGAGGTAATCGCTCTCGGTGTCCTTGCCGGTAAGCGCGACGACATGGTAACCCGTAGCCGCGAGGATATCGATCGCGACGCTGCCAACGCCTCCGGTCGCACCGTTGACGATGACCGGTCCGTTGGCGGGCGCAAGGCCATCGTGCTCCATGCGCTCGAGCGCGAGACCGGCAGTGTAGCCGGCAGTACCGAGCGCCATCGCCTCGAAGAGCGACAACCCCTTCGGGAGCGGCACCACCCAGTCCGCGGGCACGCGTACGTATTCGGCATAGCCGCCGTCGTGCGAAACGCCGAAATCGTAGCTCGTGCAAATGACCGAATCGCCTTCCTTGAAGCGCGCATCGGTGGACGAGGTTACGGTGCCGGCAGCGTCGACGCCGCCGACGCACGGAAAGCGTCGAATGATCTTGCCCGCACCCGTGCCGGCGAGCGCATCTTTGAAGTTCACGCTCGAGAACGCGGTGCGAAACACGACCTCGCCCGCATCCAGCTCATCGAGCGTCATCTCGACCAGCCGCGCCTGCACCTTGCCGTCCTCGTTGAAAATGCGATACGCCTTGAATGTCGCCATCGGTGCTGTCCTGTCAGTTGATACTGCGAGCGTTGCGCCACGCCGCCGGTCTACCCTCTACGCCAGGTGCGGCAGGCTGAGATACTGCGCGGTCTGCATCTCGATCAGCCGGCTGCGCGTACGCTCCGTGTCGGTTCGTCCCGGCACCTCGTTGTAAAGAGACTCCACGGCTGCCTCCGCACTCACGATGAGCTTGACCTGTCGATCGTAAAATTCGTCGACCAACCAGGTGAAGCGTCGCATGCTCTCGAGCTGATTCGGACGGAACTGCGGCAGACCCGCCACCAGCACCGTATGGTAGCGCCGCGCGAGCTCGATGTAATCCGCCGTGCCGCGCGGACCGTCGCACAGCGGTCCGAAATCGAACCAGATCGCGCCTACGGCGACTTGGCGCGCCCGGATCCGGCGGCCTTCGATCTCGACGTCCACGTCACTCCCGTTCGGCTCTCCGGCAATGCCTCGGAATGCATCCGCGAGCGCACGATCAGCCGCGGGGCCGAGCGGATGGTGATAAACCCCGGCGCGCGTCAGCGTTCGCAACCTGTAATCGCTCGCGCCGTCGAGCTCCACGACCTCGAGGTGAGATTTGATCAGCTCGATCGCCGGCAGAAACTGAGCACGCTGCAAGCCGCCTGCGTACAGGTCGTCGGGCTGCTGATTGGACGTCGTAACCAGCACGACCTGCTGCTCGACGAGACCCTCGAGCAACCCGCGCATCAACATGGCGTCGCCGATGTCCGTGACGTGGAACTCATCGAGGCACAATAGGCGCGTCTCGCGCGCGACGTCTGCGGCAATCAGCTTCAATGGCTCGGCCTGGCCTTGCAGATCGCGCAGACGATGATGGACGTCCTGCATGAACCTGTGGAAGTGGACGCGCTGTTTCTTCTCCACCGGCGCCAGTCGAAAGAACTCGTCCATCAAAAAGCTCTTGCCGCGCCCGACCGGGCCCCAAAGGTAGAGGCCGGCGACCGGCCGTGCGCGCGACCACAACCGCCACCAGTGACGCCGCTGGTGCTCGGTACGGCACAGATCGTCGTAGAGTCGGCGCAGCGAGTGCACCGCGCGCTCCTGCACGGCATCGAGCTTGAAGCCGTGGTGGTTCGCAACGCGGCGCAGGGCCTGCAGCAGGTTGGTCGAGGAGGGTCCAGTCGCAGTCCCGCTCACCTGCACCACAGTGGTCGTCATATCGATCCAGTGATGCCCGCATTTTGGCCCTCCCCCTTCAAGGGGGAGGTTGGGAGGGGGATGGGGAGGATCGAAAGGATGGAGTAGTCGTGAGGGAAACCCATCCCCACCCTACCCTCCCCTTGAAGGGGAGGGATCTTATGTCTGCTGCCCGACCTACCCTCCCCTTGAAGACGAGGGACGTTAGCTTTGTCACCCACCCTACCCTCCCCTTGAGAGGGAGGGACTTCACGACTGGATGCCAGGAATGGAGTGCGCTGCAGCCGAGCTGGGCTTACAAAGTCCGAACGACGCATCAATAATTCAAGGTGCGTTTGTGCACGCCGAGCGCCGCTTCGTGCATGGCTTCGGACAACGTCGGGTGAGCGTGCACGATGCGCGCGATGTCCTCGCTGCTGGCTCCGAACTCCATCGCTATTACCGCCTCGGCGATCAGCTCCGAAGCATACGGCCCGATGATGTGCACCCCGAGGATGCGATCGGTTTTGGCGTCGGCGAGCATCTTCACGAACCCGGCGGTCTCACCCAACGCGCGCGCGCGGCCACTGACGCTGAAAGGAAAATGCCCGGCACGGTACTCCACGCTGGCCTGCTTGAGTTGCTGCTCGGTCTTGCCGACCCACGCTATCTCCGGAGATGTGTAGATCACCCACGGTATCGTCTCGAGATTGACTTCGCTCTGCTGGCCGGCGATCGTCTCGGCGACGGCGACACCCTCCTCCGAGGATTTGTGCGCGAGCATCGGGCCGCGTACGACATCGCCGATGGCGTAAACATGCGGCAGGTTGGTGCGATTGTGGTCGTCCACGTCGATGTAGCCGCGCTCATCGAGCTTCAGTCCAATGGTCTCGGCGCCCAGTCCTCCCGAATTGGGGACGCGCCCGATGGCGACGACCAGCTTGTCGTATTCGGCGATCTGCGTACTGCCGTCCTTGTCGGTGTAGGTGACGGTGACGCCTTTGCTTGTGGTCTTGACCGACGTAATCTTCACGCCGGTGTAGATCTTCAGATCGAGCGTCCCGTTGAAGACGCGGAATGCCTCTTTCGCGACCTGCTCATCGGCGGCCGGCAGGAACGAAGGCAGGGCTTCGAGAATGTTGACGTCGGAGCCGAGGCGCTTCCAGACGCTGCCCATCTCGAGACCGATGACGCCTGCGCCGACCACCCCAAGCCGCTTCGGCACTTCGCGGAACGCGAGCGCGCCGACGTTATCGACGATGCGATCGTTGTCGACGGGGACCCCGGGCAGCTGACGCGCGGCCGATCCCGTCGCAATGATGACGTGCTTCGCTTCGATGACTTCGGCCTTGTCGCCGTCGCGGACCTCGATCTTGTAATTCTCGCCGACGCCGACGAAGCGCCCGCGCCCGTACATCGAGGCGACCTTGTTTTTGCGGAACAGCGCGGAGATGCCGCTCGTGAAGTTGTCGACGATCTTGTCCTTGCGCGCGAGCATCGTCGCGAGATCGAAGCTGACCGCTCCGACCTTGATGCCATGCTCGGCAAACTTGTGTTGCACGCGCTCGTAGTTTTCCGAGGACTCGAGCAGCGCCTTGGACGGAATACAGCCGACGTTGAGGCAAGTCCCACCGAGACTCGGCTTGCCCTTGGGCCCTTTGAAGTCGTCGATGCAAACGGCTTTGAGGCCGAGCTGGGCGGCGCGAATCGCGGCGGTGTAGCCGCCGGGGCCGGCGCCGATCACGGCTACGTCGTAAGTGTTGGGCATTTTTGAGGGGCGAGGGATTAGGGGCTAGGGATTAGGGGCTAGGGAACAAAATTGGGGCGTTGGGCGACAACGCAAATGGACACGCTGAAATGCGCCACCGCTATGCGGAGGACACGGGCGACGGCTGCGTGCTTGGGTAATCTCGCGACAAACCACCGTCGATCCCTAGCCCCTCGCCCCTAGTCCCTAGCCCCTGCAGTTCTACAGATCCAACAACATCCGCGCCGGATCTTCCAGCGCATCCTTGATCGCGACCAGCGCCAGCACCGCCTCGCGACCATCGATGATGCGGTGGTCGTAAGACATGGCCAGGTAGTTCATCGGCCGGATCACGATCTGGCTGTTCTCCACGACCGGACGATCCTTGGTGGCGTGGATGCCGAGTATGGCGCTTTGCGGTGGATTGATGATAGGCGTCGACAGCATCGAGCCGAACACGCCGCCGTTGGAGATCGAGAAGGTCCCGCCGGTAAGCTCCTCGATGCCGAGCTTGCCCTCTTGCGCACGCTTGCCGTAGTCGGCAATGGTCTTCTCGATATCGGCCAGAGACAGCTGGTCGGCATTGCGCACGATCGGGACTACCAGCCCGCGCGGGCTCGCGACGGCGATGCCGATATCGTAATAACCGTGATACACGATGTCGGTTCCATCGACCGAGGCATTGACCACCGGATACTTCTTCAGTGCATGCACCGAGGCTTTGACGAAGAACGACATGAAGCCGAGCCGCACACCGTGCTCTTTCTCGAACCGCTCCTGGTACTTCTTGCGCAGCTCGATTACGGGCTGCATGTTCACTTCGTTGAACGTCGTGAGAATCGCGGCCGTGGACTGCGATTGCACCAGGCGCTCGGCGACACGCTGGCGCAAGCGCGACATCGGCACACGCTGCTCGGGGCGATCGCCCAGGATCTCCTCCACGTTTGCGGGCGATGGCGTGGGGATCGACGGCGCTACCGGTGCGGGGGCTTTCGCAACAGGAGCCGCTGCAGGCTCGGCCAGCTTGTTGATCACATCTTCCTTGGTGACGCGGCCGCCACGACCCGTGCCCTGCACCACCGACAGATCGACTTTGTTCTCGGCCGCCAGTTTGCGCGCGGCCGGCAGCGCAATCGGTTCCGCGCCTTTGGCCTGAGCGGGTGCCGGAGCTTGCGGCTTGGGCGCCGCCGCTTGCTGCGGCGCAGGCGCCGGAGCGGCTGCCGGCGCTGCCGCGGCTGCGGCCTTGCCGGCCGCGGGAGCCTTGGCCTCGGTATCGATCGTCGCGATGACTTCGTTGCTCACGACCGTGCCGCCATCGCCCTTCACGATCTTGGTCAGCAGTCCGGCTTCCGGGGCTGGCAGCTCGAGCACGACCTTGTCGGTCTCGATATCGATCAGATTCTCGTCGCGCTCGACGTACTCGCCTGCTTTCTTGTGCCAAGCGAGCAACGTCGCCTCCGCGACCGATTCGGACAGTTGCGGGACCTTGACCTCAACTAACATGGTTTCTCCGTTTCTTCTCTAGGCGCCGCGCCGCTCGAGCGCCCGCTTGTTCTTTGGGTCTATGCAGGCTTCACACGCCGTGCGTCAGTGCGGCATCCATGACCGCCTTCTGCTGCTCGTTGTGCAGGGCCAGATAGCCGACTGCGGGCGAGGCAGAAGAGGGACGCAATGCATAGGACAACTTCTGCGTCGGCAGCAGATGACGCAGCAGGTAATGCTGGATGCGGTGCCACGCGCCCTGGTTGCCGGGCTCCTCCTGGCACCACACGATTTCCTTGGCCTTGGCGAAACGATCGATCTGCGCCTTGAACTCATCGTGCGGGAATGGATACAACTGCTCCAGCCGCACGATGGCGATATCGCTGATGCCGCGCTCGCGCCGCGCCGCGCGCAAGTCGTAGTAGACCTTGCCGCTGCAGAACACGACTCGCTTCACGTCCTCCGGATTGATGTTGTCGGTTTCGCCTATGACAGGCTGGAAGCGACCGGTTGCCAGGTCCTCGAGGCTCGAGACCGACTCCTTGTGGCGCAGCATGCTCTTTGGGCTGAAGATGATCAGCGGCTTGCGGAACGTGCGCACCATCTGCCGGCGCAGGACATGGAACATCTGAGCCGGCGTGGACGGAACCACGATCTGCATGTTGTAGTCCGCGCACAACTGCAGAAAGCGCTCGAGACGTGCCGACGAGTGCTCGGGACCTTGGCCCTCGAAGCCGTGCGGAAGCATCAATGTCAGACCGCACATGCGGCCCCACTTCACTTCGCCCGACGCGATGAACTGGTCGATCACGACCTGCGCGCCGTTCACGAAGTCGCCGAACTGCGCTTCCCACAGCACGAGCTCGTTCGGCTCGGCAGTGGCGTAGCCATACTCGAAGCCGAGCACCGCTTCTTCGGACAGCACCGAATCGATGACGACGAAGTCGGGCTGGTTCTCGGCGATGTGCTGGAGCGGCACATAGGTGCCGGCGTCCCAGCGCTCGCGCGCTTGATCGTGCAGCACCGCGTGGCGATGGAAGAACGTGCCGCGTCCGCTGTCTTGTCCGGAAATGCGCACGGCGTAGCCGTCCTTCAGCAACGCAGCGTAGGCCAGATTCTCCGCCATGCCCCAGTCGAGCGGCAGCTTGCCGAGCCCCATCTGGCGCCGGTCGGCGACCACCTTCTCGACGCGCGGATGGAGCTTGAACTCCGCCGGCAAGGTCGTGAGCTTTTCGGCCAGCAGCTTGAGCTCAGGCAGCGAGACCGACGTATCGACGTTCTGCGTCCACTTCGCGTCACGGAAGCGGTCCCAGTTCACCGCATAGGGCGGATGGAAGTTGGAAAGAATCGTCTTGTTGGTGTGGTAGCCGCCGTCGAGCGCGGAACGGTAGCCCTTGACCATCTCGTCCGAAGTGCCCGCGTCGATCACGCCCTGCTGGACCAGCTTGTCGGCGTAGAGCTTACGGGTGCCCGGATGCTGGCTGATGATCTTGTACATCAGCGGCTGCGTCACCATCGGCTCGTCCTGCTCGTTGTGGCCATGGCGGCGGAAGCAGATCATGTCGATCACGACATCTTTTTGGAACTGCGTGCGGAACTCGAGCGCGATCTCGGTGGCGAGCACGACGGCTTCGGGATCGTCGCCGTTCACGTGGAACACCGGCGCCTCGACCATCTTGACGATGTCCGTCGCGTACAGCGTCGAACGTGTGTCGCGTGTATCCGAGGTCGTGAAGCCGATCTGGTTGTTGACGATGATGTGCACCGTGCCGCCGGTCTTGTAGCCGCGCGTCTGCGACAGGTTGAGCGTCTCCATCACCACACCCTGCCCGGCAAACGCCGCGTCGCCATGGATCACGACCGGCAACACCTGCTTGCCCTCGCGATCCCGGCGGCGATGCTGGCGTGCGCGCACGGAGCCTTCGACGACCGGATTCACGATTTCGAGGTGCGAAGGATTGAACGCCAGCGTCAGATGCATCGGCCCGCCCGGCGTGATGATGTCGGACGAGAAGCCGAGGTGGTACTTGACGTCGCCCGCCTGCAGATTGTCGGCGTGCTTGCCCTCGAACTCGGAGAACAGATCCTTCGGCATCTTCCCCATCGTGTTCACGAGCACGTTGAGGCGGCCGCGATGGGCCATGCCGATTACCGTCTCCTGGATGCCCTTTTCGCCCGCACGCTGCAGCAGGTTGTCGAGCAGCGGAATCAGCGAATCGCCGCCTTCGAGCGAGAAACGCTTCTGGCCGACGTAGCGCGTGTGCAGGTATTTCTCGAGCGTTTCGGCGGCGGTTACGCGCTCGAGAATGTGGCGCTTGTAATCCGGCGAGTAGCTCGGCGTGGAGCGAATGCTTTCGAAGCGCGACTGGATCCAGCGCTTCTGGGCGACGTCGCTGATGTACATGTACTCGACGCCGATGGAGCCGCAGTAGGTCTCGCGCACCGCGCGCAGAATCTCGCGCAACGGCAGCTGCTCCGGACCGACCAGGGAACCGGTGTTGAACACCGCGTTCATGTCGGCCTCGGTGAGGCCGTAGTAGCTCGGCTCGAGCTCGGGCACTTCGGGCTTGGGGAAGCGCTTGAGCGGGTCGACGTTCGCGTGTCTCAGTCCCAGGAAGCGGTAGGCATTGATGAGCTGAAGCACCGACACCTGCTTGCGCTCGAGCGCCGCCACCGCAACTGTCGGTGCATGGCCATTACCGTCGGGACGCTTGTACGCGAGCTTGACGAATGCCTGCCTGATGGGTTCGTGCGCGACGTCGCGCGCGCCGGGCTGTTGAATCTGCTCGAACCAGCGCCGCCATTCCGGCGCGACCGATTCGGGGTTCTCGAGCCAGACCTCGTACAGCTCTTCGATGAACGGCGCATTGCCGCCGAACAGGTAGGAGGTGCCGAGAAACTCTTTCATCAGTGCGGCCATGCAATGTCTCCGCCGGAAAATGCGTTAGATGAGGCTCTCAGTCCCGCATTGCAATCGGAACCACGTCGCGCTGCGTGGCGCCGATGAAGAGCTGGCGCGGGCGACCGATCTTCTGCTCGGGATCGGCGATCATCTCGTTCCACTGCGCCACCCAGCCCACCGTACGCGCCAGCGCGAAAATCGCCGTGAACATGCTGGTCGGGATGCCGATCGCGCGCTGCACGATGCCGGAGTAGAAGTCGACATTCGGATAGAGCTTCTTCTCGACGAAATAATCGTCTTCGAGCGCGATGTGCTCGAGCTCCTTGGCGACATCGAGCACCGGGTCCTTGATATTCAGCTCGGC
>Ga0105237_10003502_pt1 | contig 18630 bp, 14 predicted proteins | sample KBSC24metaG_FD_81520 | JGI IMG/M metagenome (GOLD analysis project Ga0105237, IMG submission 81520) | Corn rhizosphere microbial communities from Kellogg Biological Station, Michigan, USA - KBS C2-4 metaG | ecosystem: Host-associated > Plants > Roots > Rhizosphere > Soil | place: Michigan, USA... | reverse complement strand
CTTCGCCCGCTCGATCCCATAGATGGCGCGGTTGAGTTCCAGCGACTCCCGTGCGGGCAGATCCCACCAGAGCGCATTCTTCTGCCCCATCAACAATGAAAATTGCCGCTTCATCGCATCCTGCCGCTCCCACGGGACAAACCCGAGAACTTGGGCCGTGCCCGAGGTCGGATTGAGCAACCCCGAAAGCATTTTCAACACGGTCGTCTTGCCCGCGCCGTTCGGCCCGAGAAATCCGACGATTTCGCCTTTTTTGACGTGGAAGCTGATACCCTGGACGGCGCGGAAACCCGAGTAGGTTTTGGAAAGATTTTCGACTTCGATCATAAAAGAGGCAATGGGGATTTATTAAACGGAAATACCTATGGTAGTAGAAAATTGGTTTGCCTCGGGTGTCAAGTTTATCGCAGCCTGCAATGTGGTTTCTTACATAGTTTTAATTTTGGCCCGGCGGGTGCCGATGTCGAGAATGGGTTCATGAAAATCGTCGCCATGGCCAATCAGAAGGGGGGAGTGGGCAAGACCACCACCGCCGTTAACCTTGCCGCCTGCCTCGCCGAGGCGGGATGCCGGGTCCTGCTGATCGACCTGGATCCGCAGGCCAACGCGAGCAGCGCCCTCGGTGTCGAGGCAACCGCGGGCCGCAGTCTCTTCCCGGTCCTGACCGATGAAAGCGGCAGTCGTTCACTGGCGGAACAAATCCAGCCGACCGGTTTCGAAAATCTAAGCATCATCACCGCAGAGCTCGATCTGGCCGGTTGCGAAATCCAGCTCGCGGCCGATGAGCACCGCCTGACGCGCCTGCGTCGCGTGCTCGAGAACTACCGGGCAGGCAATCCCGGCATCGACTTCGTCCTCATCGACTGCCCGCCTTCGTTAGGTGTGCTCATGACCAACGCGCTGGCCGCGGCTGACTCCGTCCTCGTGCCGTTGCAATGCGAATACTTCGCGCTGGAAGGATTGGCGAAGATCCTGGAGATGATCGAACGAATCAAGCAGGTGAGCGGCAACACGGCGCTGGCGTTGGAAGGAATCGTACTGACGATGTACGACGCCCGGACCAATCTCAGCCAGCAGGTGGTGAGCGATGTGCGCGGCCACCTCGGGGATAAAGTTTTTGCCACGATTATCCCGCGATCGATTCGCTTGAGTGAGGCGCCCAGTCACGGTAAATCAATCATCGCCTACGATCCTTCCGGCATGGGTGCGCAAAGTTACCGGCAACTCGCAAAAGAATTTTTGACGCGGCAAGCTTGAATACTCATGGACCCTAAAGAAATTCTTCCGCCGCTCAATTATCATGGATGTCTTCCGGAAGGAGTGCATGATACGAATCTTGAGCAATTGAAAGAACGTTTTGCAACCAACCCGAAACGGATTCTTTTGTGGGAACGTCTGCAAGAGTTCCTGAACTGGGCAGTTTCGAGCGATCAGTTTTCTCACGCGTACATAAATGGAGGATTTATTACGAGCAAACATGCTCCGGAGGACGTCGACGTGATTCTGCAGACGCGCGCTTCCTACGGTGCGGAGGCCTTCTGCGCCATGGAACCTTTCTTCCTGGAGGGGATGGATGCGATCTATACCAAGTATTCGGTGCACCTCCACTTCTGGTGCGAGGGTTTTCCGGGCGGAATGAGTGATTTCCGGCGCTTCTTCCAATACCTGCGCCCACAGGACGCGGCGCCGCTGGGGCTGAAAGAAGGGGCAAAAAAAGGCATCGTGCGGATCAAACTATGAGGGGCGGTCCGACATTTCCGAATTGGTCGAGCGTCCTGAAGCGCCGGGCCGAGCTCCTGCACCAACAGATCGCAGCCATGCAGCGGCTGGTCCAGGAATCGGGTGGCAGCGAGGAGATGCTGGACAAGGCCTGTGTCTCCTACTACCGCCTGCTCGACGAGATTTACGAAAAGGAGATGCCGGTCGCGCACGCGATGGACATTTCGGACCTTCTTCTCCACCTCAATGGCGAGGGCCTGGAGACAATGAACCCGAGGCTCTCGCTGGTGACCGGCATCATGGGCGACGTGCGCAAGCAGGTCGGCACGATGATCAAAACGCTGGTGAGTTCCCTCAATGAGGCTGTCGAGCTCCCGCGCGAATTCGACTTGGGCCTGAGCTCCTTCGCACACGGCAGTCTCTACCTCGGCTTCTGCCTGCCGAGCCCGGGTAATGGTTACGCCGTGCTGACGGGCGATCCGCTTTTCAAGGCTTCGCGCGAAGCTCTTTCCACGCTGGGCACGGTGGCAGAGCACATCGAAGAGCCGAACGCCTACGATTTGATCCGGCGCGATTTCGCCGACCCGAAGCTCCGCGATGCCGCTCTCAGTGCGGTGGGGCAGCTGGCGCCATCGGGTCGCCGGGGAGTCTCGTCGGTCGAAATTGGCGGGCGCGCCTTGCAGAACAAGACCTGGCGCACGCTGACACCGCAGACTCGCCAGCAAGTCCGGACTTGGCTCGAAAGGCCGGTCCTGAGCGACGAGGTAATTGAATTGCGCGGACGCGTCCGGGCCATCGATCTCGATTTGCGACGGTTCGATCTGCGACGCATCGACGGCGGCAACCTGCCCGACCTGCGCTGCATCTATTCCGCGTCGTTCGATATACCCGCCAAGAGATGGCTCGACAGCACCGTGATCGTTCGGGGGCAGGTGGAGACTTATCAGGGCATGGCCCGTCTTCTCCAAGTGCAAAGTGTCCGGCAAGAAGAAGCGGCCTAGGTGCGGTGATGGCAATCAAAGTCGTCCCGAGCGACAGCGAGTCTGTCATCAGCCACAATCCCGCCCCGTCATCCTGAGCTTGTCGAAGGCAATAATATACTTGACACAACACGACTCTGGGATTAGATTGTGTGCATGAAGAACGAAACAGCAGAATTTCCCAAGACTCTCCAAGAGGCGATGGTTTACTTTTCCGATCCCGTTCGCTCTTTGGATTTCCTCGTTGGAATACGCTGGCCCGAAGGAGTAAAGTGCCCTCGTTGTCATTCCGATAAAGTTGCCTTCACCGCGAAGCGCAAAGTCTGGACTTGCTCAGATTGTCCTAATCGCCGCCAGTTCTCTTTCAAGGTTGGAACGATAATGGAGGATAGCCCGATCAGTCTGGATAAATGGCTTGTTGGGATGTGGCTTATCACCAGTGCAAAGAATGGCATCAGTTCATACGAGCTTCACCGCACGCTCGGAATCACGCAAAAGAGTGCATGGTTTCTTTCTCACCGTATCCGTTTGGCTTTGCAGAATGGCACAATCGAAAAAATGAGCGGTCGCGTAGAGAGCGACGAGACATTTATCGGGGGGCGGGATCGCTTTCGCCACAAGGGCAAAAAACAGGTTACATCGGGCTGGAAGGGCAAGACTCCCGTTCAAGGACTATTGGAGCGCACGACAGGTTCTAAGGCCTCTCGGGTCAAGCTGACGGTGCTCAAGACTACTCGCAACCATGAAGTCCAGGGCAACGTGCGCGAGTACGTCTTGAAAGGCTCTGAGCTTCATACGGACGCGCTTCGCTCCTACATCGGCATGAACAAGGATTACGCGCATCAAGTGATTGACCACGCGATTTGCTACGCCAAGGGCCACGTCCATACAAACGGACTGGAAAACTTCTGGTGCTTGCTCAAGCGCACGATCAAGGGCACCTACGTTAATTGCGAGCCGTTTCATTTGTTCCGCTACCTCGACGAACAGGCCTTCCGCTTCAACGAGCGCAAACTCACTGATTCGGAGCGGTTTTTGAAAGCTATTCCTGCCATTATTGGCAGACACTTGACCTACAAAGGGTTAACGGGCAAATTGTCTCTTGAGCCTAGCTGACTGAAAAGACAGCAACGCGGAATCCGCAAATCATCATGAAGCCCCCTGGAAACGAAACTGGCAAACAGGAAGTTGTATCCTCAGAGGTGTCGCAATCTGTGAAAATCTTCACCGAGAAGGACGCAGCCTTTCGCATTCACCATGCCGATGGCGCATGGGGAATGTTGAATAGCGTAGGAAATATTCAACTCAGTTTTTTTGTCGAACACATTCCAATGCCGAGTGCCGTCATCTTTAGAAAAGACGCCGAAGGAAGGATGAGCATTGCTAACATGGCTGATGTCACCGTTGCGCATGATGACATTGATCCTGAAAAACTGGTCTTAGTTCGCAACTATCAATCAGCAATTGTAATGTCATTGCCAGCCGCAAAACAGGTGGCCGTAGTGCTCGCCAATTTTATCGACATGGCCGAGGTGCAAATTCGGGAGAAAAATGAGTAATCGAATTGAGCGGCCCCGTGCCAACGAAGAACATATTCTTCGCAATATACCGGCAAATGCTTATTCGGGCAATTCTGCTACGGCTTCCATAGCCATGTTCACGCCAAATCGGAGAGGCTATCAGACTCAGACTGGCCCCGCGCCACGTTTTGTTGACATGCAGTATGACGTTGTAATGGCAAATCCGCCGTATAAGCCAATACTAAAGAATAGCCCCAACGAACAACTGAAGAAGTCATTTCGCTTGTATGCCGACAAGTGGTATGCGGAAACGGGTCGAGATTCATCTATCTCGCGGATGACTAGCAATGTAAATTATCTGAAAGTAATCAAGCTTGGGCCTGATGTAGTCCCGTTGATTTTAAGGGAATTGCAATCCGATCCGGCCCCTTGGTTTCTTGCCTTAAGAGTGCTTACGGAAAATTTTGACGTTGGCTCTAATCACGCGGGCAATTTCGAGAAAATTGCAGAAGACTGGATAAGCTGGGGTAAGGACCGTGGCCTTATCTAGTCGGCTTATTCCTCAAAAAGAGGAGCTTTGGCCATACTTAGTATCCGAAGGATACGAAGTGAAGAGCATTCAAACGCGCCGATACAACTGCATTGCTTTTGCAGCCGATGATCCGTCTCAAACATGGTGGCCTCAGCCTGAACAAGACGTTTATTGGCCGATAGCTAGGCGCGAAGTTTCCCTAGACTGTTTTGTGGAAGCATTCCAATCCCTCGGCTATCAAAAGTGCGAAGGTGGCATGGAAGAAGGATTTGAAAAAATAGCACTGTACACCTTCGGCGGAGAGCCTACGCATGCCGCCAAGCAGTTGCCGGACGGACGATGGAAGAGTAAGCTAGGTGATTGGGAAGATATTGAACACAACACCGTCAAAGCAGTAGAAGATGACTCCATGTATGGGGAAGCGGTTCAGTACATGAAAAGACCGATTTCAAATGCCTAAGACAACACCCTCAGAAAACATTCCGCTAGTCCCTGAAAAGGATTTCAGGAGCGCGGTTCAGAAGATTCTGTTCACAAGCAAGGAACAGTCCGACAAAGACCTTGCAAAGTTTCAGGCTTCCAACGCCGCAAAGCGGGAATCGAAAAAGTAAGGGAACAAGACTCTACGCGCTAGCCATTTGCCGCGTTGTGACAGGTATATTATTACCTTCGACAAGCTCAGGATGACGGGAGGGTGTTTTGAATATCTTTTTGCAATCGGGACCATTGCCTAAAAAGTAATCGCTCCCATCGCCCCACTTGGGCATTATCCGGCAAAACCGCTTCAGAACCATCGGGGTTGCGAAGGGTTTGATCCGCCATGGGAAAGCGTTCCAGGAAGAAACAGAGTTCCGCGTCGGCCCCGGCCGCCTCGCGGTTGCGGACGAGAAATGCCGCTTTCCCCGGCTGGGAGATGGTCCTGCTGCGGGCAGCCGTGATCATCGCGCTCGGATTTTGGATCTATGCGCCCGCCCTGCACGGCGACTGGCTTTGGGATGACGATTGGCTGATCGGGCGAAACTCGTTGATCCATGATCCCGACGGTCTTAGGAAAATCTGGTTCGCGCCGACGCAATACCTCATCGATTACTTCCCGCTTAAGGTCTCCGTCGAGTGGCTTGAATGGCAGCTCTGGAGGAACGATACCTTCAATTACCATTTGCTGAACGTCATTCTTCACGTTATCGGAGCGCTGTTGATCTGGCGGCTCCTGGCGAAACTGGGCGTGCGGCTGGCGTGGCTGGGGGGATTGATTTTCGTCGTGCACCCGATCGCGGTCGAGTCGGTGGCGTGGATTTCAGAGCTCAAGAACACGCTCTCGCTACCCTTGTTCCTCCTCGCCATGTGCTCCTTCGTCGACTACGACGAGCGAGGACGGTGGAGCGACTATCTCCAGTCCATCGTCTTTTTCCTGCTGGCCATGTTCGCGAAGACCACGATGGTCACGTTTCCGATCATCATCCTGCTCTATGCCTGGTGGAAGCGGGGCCGGATCGGCTGGAAGGATCTTAAGACCAGCGCGCCCTTCTTTGTTGTATCGCTGGCGCTCGGTCTGGCGACCATCTGGTTTCTTCACGCCCATGCCATCGATCGCCGGGGCATCCCGATGATGGGCGGCGTGCTTTCACGGATTGCCTTGGGCGGCCTTTCCATCGCGTTTTATTTCGGCAAGTGCGTCCTGCCGGTGGGACTGCTTCCCGTCTATCCGCGCTGGATCATTGATCCGCCGTCACTCTTCCAGTTTCTGCCCTGGCTGGTCCTGCCCGGTGCACTCGCCTGGCTTTGGACGAAAAGGGAAACCTGGGGGCGCCATGCTCTGCTGGGTTTCGGTTTCTTCCTGATCACCCTCGGACCGTTCATTGGCTTCACGCCGGGCTCTTACATGACTTTCACCTGGGTGATGGACCATTTTCTCTATATTCCCGTGATTGGTTTGATCGGTCTGGCCGCAGCAGCCGCGGGACAAATTGGGAAGCAACTTCCCCCTTCCTATAAACCCGCCGGGATCGGTCTTATCGTGATCGCAGTGGGCTGCATGGCCTGGGGCAGCCACAGCTATGCCGCAAAATTCGCCAGTGAAAAGGAGTTCTGGGGCTATGCCGCCGAACACAATCCGCAGGCCTGGATCGCGCACGGCAATCTCGCCCTGGCCCTCTTTAAGGAGAACCGTTTGGACGAGGCTATCCGACATTATCAGGCATCCCTGGTCTACAATCCCGACTTCGCTGAGTCCCATTACGGTCTGGCCAATTGCTACCGGCAGACCAATCAACTTGCCGATGCGGAGAGGGAGTACAAACGAGCCATCGAGATCGAGCCCACCGACGCCGATATCCACAACAACCTGGGTGGTATCTATGCCCAGCAGGGCCGCTTTGACGAAGCGATAGGGGAACTCCTCACCACCTTAAAGCTTAATCCCAACAACGGCGAAGTGCATGCCAACCTGGGCGGCATTTATGCCCAGCAAAAACGCATCAACGAAGCCATCGCGCAGTTCCAGGAATCGATCCGGCTCAATCCCAACTATGCCCCGGCCCACGCCAGCCTGGCCCTGACCTACTCGCAGATGGGCCGGACAGCGGATGCTATCGCGGAATACGAGGCGGCATTACGGATAGATCCCAACGACGCCGGTTCGCAGAACCAGCTCGCGCAGCTCCGGGGACATTCGGCTGCGATTACTCCGTCAGCTGCCGGTCTCTCCTTTCCGCCGGTGAAGTGACATAGCCGGAAAAGCCATGGGAAAACGCTCCAGGAAAAAGCAGAGACCCGAGTCCGTTCCGGCGGCACGCACGCGCGCGGCGGGAACCGGCTTTCCCGCCATCCCGAATGGCCGGATCCTGCTCCAATCGGCGGTGATCGCGGTCGCCGTCCTCGTCATCTACTGGCCCATCCTGCACGGCGGCTGGCTCTGGGACGACGATTGGTACATCACCGCGAATGCGCTGATGAACGATCCGTGGCGCGTGTGGAAGGCCTTCTTCGAACCGGGCAGCTTCGTGGAATATTATCCTCTCCAGCAGACTATCCAGTGGGCGCAGTGGCAGCTCTGGGGCAACGACACCTTCGGCTACCACGTCACCAATGTCCTTCTCCACATCGCGAACGCGCTGTTGCTCTGGCGTCTCTTCAGCAAGCTGGGCATACGGTTCGCGTGGCTGGGTGGTTTGATCTTCGCCGTTCATCCGGTCGTGGTGGAGTCAGTGGCATGGATTTCGGAGCTTAAGAATGCGCTCTCGCTCACGCCGTTTCTTTTGGCGATGGCTTCTTTCGTCGATTACCAGGAAAGGGGAGAGCGGCGCGATTATCTTCTTTCCCTCGGTTTCTTCCTGGTTGCGATGCTCTGCAAGATCAGCATGGCGCCGTTCCCGGCCATCATCCTGCTTTACTCCTGGTACAAGCGCGGCCGGATCGGATGGTGTGACGCGAAGGAAAGCGCTCCTTTCTTTCTCATCTCACTCGCACTCGGCACCCTGACTATCCTGGCTGGAAACTGGTACCGGCATCGTTACATGTTCCCTGTCGATGCCGTGCAGATCGGTGGCATTTTCTCGCGGCTCGCACTGGCGGGACTCGCGATCTCGTTCTGGTTCTCGAAGTGCATTCTGCCTGTTGGCTTGCTGCTCTTTTATCCGCGTTGGACGGTGAACCCGCCGTCGCCGGTCCAGTTTCTGCCGTGGCTCGTGCTGGCCGGGATCGCCGTATGGCTCTGGAGAAAAAGGGAAGGGTGGGGCCGCCATGTCGCATTGGGACTCGGCTTTTTCCTGATCAACCTCATGCCTTTCATGGGCTTCATCCCGGCTTCCTACATGAATTTCAGCTGGGTGATGGATCACTTTCTCTATATCCCGATCATCGGCCTCATCGGACTGTTCGCGGCGGCGGTGGGGGAGGTCGATCTTCTCCTGCCCGCCTCGTTCCGGCCTGTGGGCGTCTCCATCATGACAGCTGTTGTTGGTTTATTGATCGTGGGAAGCCGCATTCACGCCGACATGTTCCTCAACGAGGAAAATCTCTGGAGCTACACCCTTCGCTCCAATCCGGATGCGTGGCTGGCCCACAACGGTCTCGCGGGCGTTTTTCTGCAAAGGAATCAGGTCCCTGAGGCCATCGCGGAATTCGAGGAATCGCTGCGGCTGCATCCGACCAGCGCCGAGATTCATTACAACCTCGGCACCACGTTCCTCCAGGCCGAGCGTCCCGCCGACGCGGTGAAGCAATTCCGCGAATCGCTCGCCCTTTATTCCGACTACGCCCAGGTCCACTACAATCTCGGTGTCGCGCTGGCCCGGAATCACCAGCTGCCCGAGGCAATGGAGGCCTATCGGCAGGCGCTGAAGCTCAATCCTGGCTTCGCCGACGCCCATTACAATCTCGCCAACGCCTTCCTGCAAAACAACCAGCCCGATGAAGCGATCAAGGAATTCGAAGCGACGATTCAGGCCGATCCCAATCACGCCGGAGCCCACAATAACCTGGGCGGACTCTACGGCCAGCGCGGGCGCGTGGACGAGGCCGTCCGGCAGTTCCAGGAGGCGCAGCGGATCAATCCCCGCGACGCCGGCGCGCGCAACAATCTCGGCAGCCTCTATGGTCAACAGGGTCGCGTGGTCGAGGCCATCGAGCAATTCCAGCAGGCGGTTACCCTCGATCCCAACAATCTCCTGGCCCGCTCCAACCTGGCTTATGCGCTGTCCCAGGCGGGGCGCGTGATCGAGGCCGCCGAGCAATACGAAGCCGTCCTGAAACTTAATCCCGCGGACGGCAACGCGCGCGCGCAACTGGCGCGGCTTCGCAGCCAGCCCGCCAAATAAGGTCATCCATGGGGAAACGTTCCAGAAAGAAAACGGGAACACCGGTGACGGTACGGACAGCGTTCCCCAAGGAAACGGAGGCGATTCTGGAAAAGGCAACCCTGCTCCGGGTGGCTCTCATCGTGTTGGCGGGATTTCTCATCTACTGGCCCGCGCTCGACGGCGGCTGGATCTGGGATGACCACCTACTGATCACCAACAATCCGCTCATGGCCGATCCGTACGGTCTTGCAAAAATCTGGTTCCAACCTGGCTCTCTCTTCGATTACTTCCCGCTCAAGGTCACGGTCGAGTGGATCGAATGCCACCTCTGGGGCGACCAAGTCTTCGGGTATCATCTTGTCACGCTCCTCCTGCATTTGACGGGCGCGTTGCTCGTCTGGAAATTGCTTGCCCGGCTGGGACTGCGCGAGGCGTGGATCGGCGGCCTGATCTTTACCGTGCACCCGGTGATGGTCGAGTCGGTCGCGTGGATTTCTGAACTCAAGAACACGCTCTCGCTACCACCGCTGCTCCTCGCCATGTGCGTATGGATTAACTACGACGAGCACCGCACCCGCCGCGATTACTTTCTCGCCCTCGGCCTCTTCGTGGCGGCGATGCTCTGCAAAACAACCGTCGTGATGTTCCCGGTGGTGATCCTGCTTTATGCGTGGTGGAAACGGGGCCGGATCGGATGGAAGGATTGCGAAAGGACCGTTCCGTTCTTCGCTGTCTCGCTCGTGCTGGGATTGACCACGGTCTGGTTCCTCCAGCACCACGCCATCGCCAACCGCGTCTTTCCCATGGGCGATGCCTTCGTCCGGTTGGCGCGGGCGGGACTCTCGATCGCCTTCTACTTTTCCAAGTGCCTCTGGCCAGTCGGGCTCATGCCGATTTATCCGCAATGGAAAATCGATCCTCCCTCGCTTATTCAATTCCTGCCGTGGCCTGTCCTCCTCGCGCTGTTTTATTGGTTCTGGAGGAATCGGCAGAGCTGGGGACGGCATGCGTTGCTCGGCGTCGGATTTTTTCTCATCAACCTGGCGCCGTTCGCCGGTTTCATCGCCGGTTCCTACATGGATTTCACGTGGGTGATGGATCACCTGCTCTATCTTCCCATCATCGGGCTGATCGGTCTGGCCGTGGCCGGATGGGAACGGGCGAACGGAATGTGGCCCCTGGTCTTCCGTCCTTACGCGGCTGCAGCAGGCTTGGCCGTGCTGGTGCTGCTGGGCTGGGGCAGTCGTGTTTATGCCGGGATTTTTATCGACGAGGAAACCTTCTGGACCTACGCCCTGGAGCGCAATCCTGACGCCTGGCCCGCGCACAACAATCTCGGCAGCATCATGGGGCAACAAAGCCGTCCCGCTGAGGCGCTGGCTCATTTTCAGGAAGTGATCCTCCTCAATCCCGGCTACGCCGAGGCGCACAACAACCTGGCCAACGCGCTGGGCCAGACAGGCCGTGTTCCCGAGGCTATCGAAGAATACAAGACCGCCATCCGGCTTGATCCCCACTATCTCCTCGCCCATAGCAATCTCGGTTACACCTACGCACAAGCGGGCCATCCGGTGGAAGCCATCGCCGAGTACGAAGAGGTCCTGAAGCTCAATCCCGAAAACGCCAACGCCCGGCAGCAGCTGGCCCAACTCAGGAGGCTTCCCGCTTCTCCGGCGGCGAGGTAAGGATTTTCATGGCCAAACGTTCCCGGAAAAAACAGCGAGCGCCCGAAGTTTCCGCCCCGGTGGTGCAGTCGGGGGCCGGGATCGCTTTCCCGAGAATTCCCGGGACGATGACGTTGCTTCACGCCGCCCTGATTATCATCGCCGGACTGGTCATCTACTGGCCCGCCGTGCATGGCGACTGGCTGTGGGACGATTATCAACTGATCAGCCTCAGCCCGCTCGTGCACGATCCAAACGGTCTCTGGAAAATCTGGTTCGAGCCGGGCAACCTGCTCGATTACTTCCCGCTCAAGGTCACCGTCGAGTGGCTCGAATGGCAGCTTTGGGGCAACGACACCTTCGGCTACCACCTCGTCACGCTGATCCTGCATCTCGTCGGCTCGCTGCTCGTCTGGAGGTTGCTCAACAAGTTTCAACTCCGCTATGCGTGGCTCGGCGGACTTCTCTTCGCCGTTCATCCCGCGATGGTCGAGTCAGTCGCCTGGATCTCGGAGCTGAAGAACACACTTTCGCTCCCATTCTTTCTCCTCTCGGTAGGCGCCTTCATCGATTACGACGAGCGCGGCAATCGGCGCGACTTCTTTCTCTCCATCGGCCTTTTCCTCGCGGCGATGCTCTGCAAGCCCAGCATGGTCATGTTCCCATTCGTCATCCTCCTGTATGCCTGGTGGAAGCGCGGAACCGTCGGTCTTCGCGATCTGAAGACGAGCGCGCCCTTTTTCGCCGTCTCGCTCGCACTGGGGCTGATCACCGTCTGGTTTCTGAACCATCACGTCATCGGCCACCAGAGTATTGATCTTGGCAGCCCGCTGGCCCGATTCGTCCTCATGGGCTTGTCGCTCGCCTTTTATTTCTCGAAGTTTTTTCTCCCCATCGGCCTTGCGCCGACTTATCCGCGCTGGGAGGTTGATCCCTCGTCGCCGGTCCAGTATCTGCCCTGGGTCGTCATGATCGGAATGTTCGTCTGGTTCTGGTGGAAAAGGAACGGCTGGGGACGGCACGCGCTGCTCGGTGTCGGATTCTTCCTGCTCAACCTCGCGCCCTTCACCGGTTTTACCAAGGGCTCCTACATGCAATTCACCTGGGTGATGGATCATTTTCTCTACATGCCGATGATCGGCCTGATCGGTCTCGTCATCGCCGCGCTGGGGCATCTCGAGGAGATTGGGCCACGCGCCGCCCGGCCTTGCGTCATCGGCATCGTCGCGATTGTGCTGGTCCTGTGCGTCTGGGGCAGTCGCGATTACGCATCGAAATACACCGACCAGATCACCGTCTCCAACTACGCCCTCCAGCTCAACCCCCGCGCCATCCCCGCTTACCAAAGCCTGGGCTACACCTATCTCAATTCCGGGCGGGTGGAGGAGGCGATGGAACAATTCCAGCAAGTGCTCCGCATCGACCCCGAGTATTCCAGCGCGCACCATAACCTCGGCATCGCCCTGATGCAAAAAGACCGCATACCTGAGGCGATTGAGCATTTCGATCGTGCCCTCAAGGTCGACCCGGACAATCCCACCACGCAGGCCAATCTGGCCATCGCTCTCTCCAAGCAGGGCCACGCTTCCGAGGCGATTGAACATTATCAAGTGGCCCTCAGGCTCAACCCGAACGACGCGTCCATCCATTACAACCTCGCTCTCACGCTGAACGGCCTCGGCCGCTCTCCCGAAGCGGTCCGGGAATTTCAGGAAGCGATCCGGCTCGACCCCAACAACGCCGCGGCCCGGCACTACCTCGGCAACGCCTTTCTCCAGGCCGACCGGATTCCCGAGGCGACGGAGCAGTTCGAGCAGGCGCTCCGGATCAATCCCGACCAGTCCGAGATTTGTAATAATCTCGGCAGCATTTACGGGCGGCAGGGACGGATCGCCGACGCCATCGCCCAGTTTCAGCAGGCGGTTAAACTCAATCCCAGCTACGGCCCGGCTCACACGAATCTCGCCTATGCCTTGGTGCAGGCAGGTCGGACGGCGGAGGCTGTCGCCGAGTATCAGCAGGCTCTGCGGCTCGATCCCACCGATGCCCGTGCGCGGAGCGAACTGATACGTCTGCAGGCTCTCCCGCCGGGTAAGTAAACGATTTCATCCCATGGCCAAACGTTCCGGAAAAAAACAGAGATCGTCAGCGGCCGCCGCCTCATCCTCACGGGGGTCCTTCGGTTTTCCAGGCAAGGGGATTCTGCTGCAAGTCGCGCTGATCGTTGCGGCGGTCGTCTTCATCTACAGTCCCGCGCTGCACGGCGACTGGCTCTGGGACGACGATATCCTTATCACGAAAAACCCCGTAGTTCGTGATCCGTATGGATTCTGGAAAATCTGGTTTCAGCCCGGCAGCCTCTTCGATTACTTCCCGCTCAAAGTCACCGTCGAATGGCTCGAATGGCAGCTCTGGGGCAACGACACCTTTGGTTACCATCTTCTCAATGTCCTCCTGCACATAACCAGCGCGTTGCTCGTCTGGCGGCTCTTCGCCAGGCTGGGTCTGCGGTTGGCGTGGCTGGGTGGATTGATCTTTGCCGTTCATCCCGTGGCAGTTGAATCCGTGGCCTGGATTGCGGAGCTCAAGAACACGCTCTCGCTTCCGCTGTTTCTTCTCTCCGCTTGCGCTTGGGTCGATTACGACGCGCGGGGCCGCCGGAACGACTACCTCACCGCACTGGGCTTTTTCGTCGCCGCGATGCTGTGCAAGACCACCATGGTTATGTTCCCGTTCGTGATCCTCCTCTACGTGTGGTGGAGGAGAGGGCGAATCCGTCTCGCCGATCTGAAGACGAGCGCGCCCTTCTTCGCCGTTTCTCTCGTGCTGGGACTAATCACCATTTGGTTCCTGCGCAACCACGCCATCGGCCATCACGAGGCACCGCTGGCTGGAGCTCTTTCGCGGATCGCGCTGGCGGGACTCTCGCTCGCGTTCTACTTCTCGAAATGTTTCTGGCCCGTTGGTTTGCTGCCGATGTATCCGAAGTGGCCGGTCGATCCGCCGTCGCCGTTCCAATTCCTACCGTGGCTCGTATTGATCGGATTGATCGCCTGGTTTGTAGCGACGAGAAAGACGTGGGGAAAAAATCTCCTGCTCGGTCTCGGATTTTTCGTGATCAATCTCCTGCCCTTCATCGGCTTCATCGCCGCCTCCTACATGAATTTCACCTGGGTCATGGACCACTTGCTCTACCTGCCGATGATTGGGCTGATTGGCCTGGCCGTGGCGGGGCTGGGTCAGATCGAAACGCGACTTCCGGCAGCAAACCGTTCCGTCCTGGTCGGTGCGGTTCTCGTCTTGGCCGCCCTGCTTGCTTGGCAAAGCCGCGGTTACGCGAAGCTCTACGTCGATTACAAGACGATGGCTCTTTATACTCTCGAGCGTTATCCCGACGCATGGCTGATGCGCAACAACTACGGCATCTCGCTCGTGAAGCTCGGACAGATTCCCCAGGGCATGGAACAGATCGAAAAATCGATCGAGACCAATCCCCGTTACGCCGTCTCCCACTACAACCTCGGCTTTATCTTGCGCAATAACGGGCGATTCGATGAGGCAATCGCGCAATTCGAACTCGCGCTGAAAATCGATCCCGACTACGTCGAGGCCCGTTCCAATCTAGGTGCCGCGCTGGCCCAGGCCAACCGGATCTCCGAGGCCATCGATCAATTCAATCAGATCCTGCAACGCCACTCCGATTTCTTTGACGCGCGCAAGAACCTGGCCGCTGCGTTGTTTCAGACGGGCCACGATGCGGAATCAATCGAACAGTACGAAAAGGCGGTCAAGATCGATCCCAATCAGCCCGAAGTGCGCGGCGAATTGGGCACAGTTTACTTCCACGCCGGGGATCTTTCCCGGGCGATCGAGCAGTACGATCAGGCCCTGCGGCTCGACCCGAACAATTCCATGAACCATTTCAATCTCGGCACGGCACTTCTCCAGAACGGGCAGATTCCCGGTGCCCTCGACCAGTTCGAGCAGGCGGTGAAACTTGATCCCGGCAACGCCGCCATCCAGGCCAACTTCGGTGCAGCCCTGACCCGGGCCGGGCGCATTCCGGAGGCAATCGAGCATTTGCAGCAGGCTCTGAAGCTCGACCCCAGCCAGACCGAAGCGCGAAAAAATCTCGCGGCCCTCCAGTCTCTTCCCAAGACTGGTCCCGCGCGGAACTGAACCACTGCAATCGACGCGTCCATGGCGAAGCAACCCTCCAGGAAAAAGAAAATATCCGGTTCTCCGTCCGCGGGCAGGGGAGCCGGAATGGGATTTTCCGCGATCATGGAAAAATCGTTCCTGCTTCGCGCCGGGCTGATCGCGACGGCGGTCCTCTTCATCTACTGGCCCGCCCTGCATGGCAGCTGGCTTTGGGACGACGGCGAGCTGATAGTCCACAACTCCCTCGTCCACGATCCCGCCGGTCTCTGGAAAATCTGGTTCGAGCCGAGCCGATTGCTCGATTATTTTCCCCTCAAGGTCAGCGTTGAATGGCTCGAATGGCAGTTCTGGGGCGACGACACCTTCGGCTACCATCTTCTCAACGTCGTTCTTCACATCGCCAGCGCCTTGCTCGTCTGGCGATTACTCGCCAAGTTCGGCCTGCGACTGGCGTGGCTGGGGGGACTGCTCTTCGCCGTGCACCCCATCGTGGTCGAGTCAGTGGCCTGGATTGCAGAGCTTAAGAACACGCTTTCGTTGCCCCTATTCCTTCTCTCGATGTGTGCCTTCATCGACTACGACGCGAATGGCCATCGGAACGATTATCTCGCCGCGCTGGGATTCTTCATCGCCGCGATGCTCTGCAAAACCACCATGGTCATGTTCCCGGTCATGATCCTCCTTTATGCATGGTGGAAACATGGACGAATCGGAATAAGAGACCTGAAAGTCAGCGCGCCCTTCTTCATCATCTCGAGCATCTTGGGTGCGGTCACGTTCTGGTATCTGAACCATCACGCCATCCACAGCCCGATCCCGATGGGCGATGTTTTTACACGGGTGGCGCGTGCTGGACTCATCCTTGCCTTTTATTTCACCAAGTGCATCTGGCCGATCGACCTGCAACCTGTGTACCGGCAATGGCCCATCGATCCCCGATCTTTCGCGCCTTATCTTATTTGGATAGTCGTGGCGGGATTCGCTGGCTGGTCCTGGATCAAACGATCGGACTGGGGACGACACGCGCTCCTGAGTTTGGGATTCTTCATCATCAACCTCCTGCCCTTTCTCGGTTTCACGGCAGCCTCCTACATGCGTTTCAGCTGGGTCATGGACCATCTTCTTTATATTCCGCTGATCGGCCTGATCGGTCTTGCAACAGCGACGCTGGAGCACGTGACGGGACAATGGTCTGTCACCACGCGTCCCTTCAGCATCGGATCGCTCGTGGTGATCTTTGCATTCCTGACATGGCTCAGCCACGGTTACGCCCGGCTCTACGAAGGACCTGAAACCCTCTGGAACCACGCCCTCCGGTACAACCCTGACTCGTGGATAGCCTGCCTCAATCTCGGCAACGCGATGCAGGAAAAAGGGGAAACGGCGAAGGCAATGACGTTTTACGAACGAGCGCTAAAACTTCGTCCCGATTTTGCCATGGCTTATTACAATCTCGCCCACGTTCTCCTGACCGTTCATCGCCTGCCTGAGGCGGTCGAGCATTATCAGCGGGCCATCCAGATTGATCCCAATTATGTTGAGGCCCAGAGCGACTTGGGAGTCGCCTACTACCAGCTCCACCGGCTTCCCGAGGCCATCGACCAATACCAGACAGCGCTGAAACTCGATCCCGACAACGTTGAGACCCTCAGTAATCTCGGCAACACGCTGGTCGAGATGGGACGTCTTCCCGACGCCATCAACCAGCTCGAGCGCGCCACGAAACTCGCTCCGGGAAACGCCGCCATCCACTGCAACTTCGGCATGGCTCTCGCCCGGGCTAACCGTACTGCGGAGGCCATCGATCAACTGGAGCTCGCCCTGAAACTTGATCCCCGCCTGCCGGGCGTGCGGGAAGTCTTGGACGACCTGATCAAAAGCACTCCGCCGCCCGGACCAACCGGACAATGAACTAACCATGACCAAATCCTCCTCTCGGAAAACCCGGTCCTCGGAAAACAGACGATCCACCTTCGCCATGAATTTCTGGTCCGGCTGGTTCTTTTTTCAGATCGCGCTCATCGTCGCGCTGGGACTGGCGATCTACTGGCCCGCATTGGAAGGCGACTGGCTCTCCGACGATTTGATGTACATCAGCCAAAACCCGCTACTGGAGGATCCCGCGCGTTTGTGGAAAGCGTGGTTCGAGCCCGGCAGCTTTATCGAATACTACCCCATCGAGCAAAGCATCCAGTGGGTTCAATGGCAGCTCTGGCACAACAACACGCTTGGCTACCACCTGACCAACGTGCTCCTCCACATCGCTGGCGCCCTCCTCGTCTGGCGGCTTCTGGTAAAATTCAGCCTCCGTTACGCGTGGCTCGGCGGGCTCATTTTCCTTGTTCATCCGTCGCAGGTCGAATCGGTCGCGTGGGTATCGGAGCTCAAGAACGCGCTTTCTTTACCGGTCTTTCTTCTCTCGATGATCGCCTGGATCGACTACGAGGAGCGCGGAAAACGCAAAGACTACCTCCTGGCCCTCGGTCTCTTCCTCGCGGCCATGCTCTGCAAGCCCGGGATGGTCATGTTCCCGCTCGTCATTCTTCTTTATGCCTGGTGGAAGCGCGGTGTCGTTGGCTGGAAGGACTTGAAAGCCGCGACGCCCTTCTTCGTTATCTCGCTTGTCCTCGGTTTCGTCGCGGTGCAGGTGGGAAACTGGTTCCGCGTGATGCACCACATGCCCGCCGACGGCATTCCCGAGGTGGACCTCCTTTCCCGCTTTGTCCTGGCCGGGCTCACCGCCTCTTATTATTTCGCGCTTTGCTTCTGGCCCGCGCAGCCACTCCCCTATTACCCGCAGTGGACCATCGATCCCCGCCAGCCCCTGCAATATCTTCCCTGGCTGGTTCTCGCCGGGCTGATCGTCTGTCTCTGGATGAAGCGCGCAACTTGGGGACGCCACGTTCTCCTCGGTCTCGGTTTCTTCCTGATCAACCTCATTCCCTTCGTGGGATTCAACCTCGTTTCCTACATGGCCTACACCTGGGTCATGGACCATTTCCTCTACCTGCCCCTGATCGGCTTGATCGGATTAGTCGTCGCGGGGGTGGAGGATATTAGCCGGCATCTGCCCGTCCCCTATCGAATCTTCGGCGCGGCGGCTCTCGCCGTAATCCTCGGACTCCTCGCTTGGATCAGCCGCGGCTACGCAGGCATGTTCCTGAATGAAGAGACACTCTGGACTTACGCGGTCGAGCGCATCCCCAGCTCCTTTCCTCCTCACGTCAACCTCGCCAATGTCCTGGGGCGCAAGGG
>Ga0105237_10003501_pt1 | contig 18632 bp, 18 predicted proteins | sample KBSC24metaG_FD_81520 | JGI IMG/M metagenome (GOLD analysis project Ga0105237, IMG submission 81520) | Corn rhizosphere microbial communities from Kellogg Biological Station, Michigan, USA - KBS C2-4 metaG | ecosystem: Host-associated > Plants > Roots > Rhizosphere > Soil | place: Michigan, USA... | reverse complement strand
TAGTAATATTACCTTCGACATTGACGACCATCCTGTCTATCTTTTGTTCGAACAGCGGCTTTTTCGCGGTCACAGTTACTTCGGCCATCTGCTGGCTGGCTTCGGATAGTACCTGCGTACCCATATTCTTTTCCTCCCCATCGGACAGCGATAAAATGGGGCTGTACACTTTTTCGAAACCGGATGCGGAAAAAGAAAGGATATAGCTCCCTGGCTTTATTTTCAACAGTGAATAAGCTCCCTTTTCATCCGTGATCACTCCTTTTTGTAAGGAGGAATCTGCGGAGTACAGGAGTAAAACATTTACACCGGTCAGCGGTTTTTTCGACGTGTCCATTACGACACCGGAGATAAGGATCTGGGCATTTACGCGGTGAGCAAACATCAATAAACCTATCCCCACGGCAAACAGGCGACAATACATGATTGAGCGTTTAAGATTAGCAAAAATATTCCCTGGCCATTAGGTAAGCGCCGACGGTGTTTCTGTAGTAAGCTTCAATTTTATAAGGAGGTGACCGGACCGGGGGATTAACAGATAAAGTGAGTGGACAAATCTAAACAAAAAATTGGTTTGCTCCAAATTTCGAACGGAACAGCGGCTAAATGAATTGCTGTATCTTTAATTCCCATGGCTCAATCACCGACTTTAACAACAAAGCTTTGCACGAAGGAAGATATAGGGGACCTGATCAAAGTATTGGAACAATCCTACCTGGAGTATTACACTTATTTATGGTACGACAATGGGGCTGGCTATATGCAGGCCAGCTTCAACGCCGGCAAATTGAATGATGAGCTGTCCAACCCTAATTCAGCTTTTTTCCTGCTCAGTGACGGACAAAAATTGGTGGGTGTGATCAAGCTGAATATAAATAGCCCGATAGCCGGATTCTCTGCCGATACGGCATTGGAGCTGGAACGTATCTATTTCATAAAAGAAGCCTCCGGCAAAGGGTTGGGCAAAGAGGCAATAAATTTTGTTTCAGACTTCGCCAGGCAAAGACAAAAGTCCATAATCTGGCTCAAGGCAATGGATAGTAGCACAGCCGTGGAGTTCTATAAAAAAAGAGGCTTTCAGATCATAAACGAGATCGAGCTTCAGTATCTAAACCTAAGGGACGAGTACAGAAAAATGTATGTGATGATCTTACAGTTGTCATGATGACTTCACAACCCGAAATATCACAGCTGGCTGACCACCTCTTTCAACACGAATCAGGGAGGTTGATTGCCGTGTTGACACGGATCTTTGGGATAGAGAACCTTGAGCTTGCCCAGGATGTCGTCCAGGATGCTTTGGTGGAAGCCATCCATCATTGGCAATATAAGGGCGTTCCTGATAACCCTTCGGCCTGGCTTTTCCGGGTGGCTAAAAATAAGGCCGTCAATCAAATCAACAGCAACAGGAAAAAAATACATTATTCATCTAATGTCATACATTACCTGCAATCAAAGTGGACGGTCGCTCCGGCATTGGAGCATTTTTTTTCGGAAGAAGAGATCCATGACGATGTGTTGAGAATGATCTTTGCCTGTTGTCAATACGGTTGGTACAGATCATCGCCGGCAGTAAGATGATCCTTTTCAAAGAAAATGTGTATGGGCTGCTTGCGCTCATGTATCTGAACGTCTCCCGCTTTAAAGCCCGGCTGGATGAGAAGGGTAATATATTGACCATGGCAGAACAGGACCGCTCGAAATGGGATGCCGGTTTGAGGGACAAAGGGCTTGCCTGTTTGAACGAGGCAGGAAAAGACAATAAGATCGGCTTTTATCATCTCCTGGCGGGCATTTCAGCTTATCATAGTATGGCGCCTGATTATAAGGCCACTGACTGGCAAGGCATCTTATACCTTTATGATTACCTGGTAAACATCGACAGCTCTCCTCTGATCCTGCTGAACCGGGCCATTGCGGTTTGTAATGTCTGGGGGGCGGATAAGGCAATTGAAGAGATCCAGCGGATCGAGAATATCCCTTCCCTTAAAAATTACCACCTGTTGTACTCGACAAAGGCTGAATTTTATATCCAGTCAAAACAATATTCAAAGGCAGCTGACTGTCTTGAAAGATCCATGCGTCTGACCTCGGTACCGGCAGAAAAGGAAATGCTCCGCATCCGTCTGGATTCCTGTAAAATTTCTTAGCCTTCATGTCCTCAATTGGAAGGCTGCTTTGTCATTATAGGATAAATATCTTTTTTAAAAACTAAAATTGTAAAAAATGAAAGATTTCCTATTGATCCTTAGGACAGAAGGTAATGTTTGGACAGATCTGTCGCCTGAGCAGCTTCAGCACCATATAAAGAATGGCGGGGCCTATATCGGTGGATTGATAAAGGAAGGAAAGCTCAAAAGCGCCAACCCGGTGGACAAAGGCAGCAGGATCGTAACCAGTGTCAATGGAGTGCTAAAGGACGGCCCTTTTAATGAAAGCAAGGAGGTCATTGCGGGATATTTCCTTATCCAGGCAGGCAACATGGATGAGGCCGTGGAAATTGCCAAAGCAAACCCCATCTTCAACGATATATCCACCAGGATAGAGGTCCATCCGATGATGCCTATCGCGGAATAGCTTGACTTAGCAGGTTTTGACCATTTCGTACAGCCAGTGTATCGAAACCGTACACCTGTAAAAAAGCTGCGGGTATAAGTTGGTGATTGTTACAGAGATAAATATTGGCACTGACTTGGTTGTATATCAACAACTTATAATCTCTGGTATGATCAGGAACTACTTCAAGATCGCATGGCGCAATATGATGAAGAGCAAGATGTTCTCTTTCATCAATATCCTTGGTTTGACCATTGGCATCACCGTGTGTATGATGATCTTTTTATTCATCATGCATGAAACCAGTGTCGATAGTTTTCATACCCGGGGCGCGACCATTTACCGTGTGATGCGCCATTATAAAAATGACGGGAAAGATGGAAGCGTTGCCTATTTGTCCGGCCCTTATGCCCCTGCCCTGCTGAATGATTTCAAAGGCCAGATCACCAGAGCGGTCCGGGTAAATCCTACCGACAACCTGGTGACCATCGGTAACAAATCATTTCATGAAAAAAAGGTTATCGATGTAGACTCGAATTTTTTCAGCCTCTTTTCTTTCCCGTTGTTGAGGGGCGATACAACCTCTGTGCTAAAGGACGCTTCATCTGTCGTTCTTACAGAGACCACGGCCAAAAAGTATTTCGGCAGCATCGACAATGCCATGAGCAAAGTGATCGAGCTGGATCAGCACCTGTCATTAAAGGTGACAGGCATAGCAAAAGATGTACCCACCAACTCCCACCTCGATTTCGACCTGATCGTACCAATAGCGAACTACAAGGACAGGGGCACTATGACAACCTGGATATACAATGGCATGTATACATATGTCCAGCTCGATCCTGCAACCACACAGGCGCAGGTGGAAAAAGAGTTCCCCGCCTTTATGGAGAAATACATGGGCAGCGATATGCGGAAATTCGGTTTTCATTTTTCCTTGTCGCTGACACCATTAAAGGATATTTATTTTGAAAAAGGGACATTTGACAGCGCCCGGCATGGCGACAGCTCGGTAGTGCTCGTCTTTCTTTCCATAGCTGGGCTTATCCTGCTGATAGCTTGCATCAATTTTATCAATCTGTCTACCGTCAGAGCTGCGGAACGTTCAAAAGAAGTAGGACTGCGAAAGGTTTTGGGGGCGGTGCGCAACCAGATCGTTGGGCAGTTCATCGGGGAATCTATTTTGATGACCGTAATATCCTGTGTCCTATCGGTAGTGGCACTGTCGATGGTAATGCCAGCCTATAGCCAGGTGTTGGGGTATTCATTGCAGCTGTCCGACCATTTTGGCCAGTTATTGTTATTCTGTACCGGGGTCATCGTCGTGGTAGGCATACTGGCGGGCAGCTATCCTGCCTTCTTCCTTTCTAATTTTACACCCTTTGAGGCCCTGAAAGGCAAGTTGCGTCTGGGCAAGGGGGGGGCGGCATTCAGGCAGGGGCTGGTGGTGGTACAGTTCAGCATATCGGTATTCCTGATCATCGGCACCATCCTGATGACAAAACAAATGAACTACATAAAGAACAAACAGCTGGGATATGATAAGGAGCAGACGGTTATGGTGCCCATCGATAACAACGCTATATACAGACATCTCAACAGTTTTAAAATAGCTCTGCAGAGCAAGACAAGCATCGCCGCTGTTTCCATGATGTCCGGAGAGCCGGGTGGCTTTCATGATACGCACGTGTTCGAGGTGGAAGACCATACAGAGAAATGGAACGCCAGGACCGATTTCGCAGATTTTGAATTTGTACCCACTCTGGGTCTGAAGATCATTGCAGGCAGGAATTTTTCCTCCCAATACGGGACTGATACCGCCGATGCGGTGCTGATCAACAGGACTGCTGCCGCCAAGCTGGGCTGGACGCCTGCACAGGCAATAGGCAAATGGATCAAAAATACCGTACGCGATGATACAAGACGTCATATCGTTGGTGTCATCGAGGATTATAACTTTCTTTCCTTGAAAGAAGATATAGCCCCGCTGGTAATTTCACCTGCCGATGACAGACGCATGACGTTGATCAGGATAAAACCCGGTCAGCTCGATGCAGGCATGCAGGCCATAAAATACGAGTATGCGAAGGTCGCCCCTGCCTATCCGCTGGAATACCGCTTCCTCGATCAGCAGTTCGGCGAGATGTACCGAAACAACCTGCGCCAGCAAACCATTTTAACCGTATTTGCCGGACTGGCAATTTTTGTTGCCTGTCTGGGTTTGTTCGGCCTGGCATCCTTTGCGGCGGCCAAACGTGTAAAGGAGATCGGCGTGCGAAAAGTGCTTGGTTCTTCCGTAGAGAGCATCGTGCTGCTGTTGTCAAAAGATCTGTTGAAGCCTGTGCTCATCGCTACCTGTATTGCGATACCCACAGGATATTTTGCCATGAAGAACTGGTTACAGAATTTTGCCTATCAGACACCTCTAAGTCTTTGGGTATTCTTGTTGGCGGCGATGGCGACCTTTCTCATTGCCTTGCTGACGGTAAGCATCAAGGCGGTAAATGCGGCAAGAGCCAATCCAACTAAAAGCCTGCGGGCAGAATAGATACATTAATCTTCAATCTTATAGGGCATATCACCCACTTCCCTTTCCCGTTCTTCCTTGCTTAACCTGCTTAAAATAAGTCGGGTCGTAAATCCTCCATGGGCCACCGTATCTTTTCCGTACATCCAATCCACTATATCCTTATTCTTTATCTCTACGCTGTCCCCAAGTTTGACCTGAAGGGCCAGCCTGGGTGTGTCCGTCATAACCCCCCAATAATTCCCCCCTCTTTTCCATATATCCGAAAGCCAGATATATTCATTTTCCCCAGCAGAAGTCGAGAATTTAACCTTTATTGTAAATATCATGTCTTTATCCCTGCGGTCGAAAGCGCTGTCGAACCTTGGCATTCTTATTCTGGCAGTCTCCATCACCTTATTCATGGCTTCATCATCCGCATCGGTGGAGTAGAGGTTAGGTGCGGAGCTGTCTTTAGTCTTATCGGATTGTCTGGTATGACAGGCCATGGTCAAAGCAACGAGGATAAGTAGGAGAATATGTCTAAATTTCATAGCAGCGTATTGGCTCAAGATAGGGAAATTTAATTAATATTAAGTACAGAACATTGTATGATCAGACTGGCAACTCTTCAGGACATCCCGGAACTTCAGCAGCTCATTGCCCTTTCGGTAAGAGGACTGAGCATGTCCTATTATACTCCCGGCCAGATAGAAAGCGCCATTCGCTATGTCTTTGGCATCGACACCCAGCTTGTCATGGACGGGACCTATTATGTATTTGAAAAGCAGCATGCCCTGGTAGGTTGCGGTGGCTGGAGCAAGCGGAATACGCTATATGGCGGCGACCAGCACAAGGATACGGCCGACCCCTTACTGGATCCAGCCAGGGACGCGGGCAAGATCAGGGCATTCTTCGTACACCCGGATCACGCAAGACAGGGTATTGGCGCCCAGATCATCCGGACCTGTGAGGCTGCTGCCCGTGACCATGGATTTACCTCGCTGGAACTGGGCGCGACCCTGCCGGGGGTGCCTTTGTACGAGGCAATGGGATATCATCCAATAGAAAGGATAGATGAGATGTTGCCGGATGGAGAGGTGCTTGGAATTGTGAAAATGAGAAAGAACGGCATCTAATACAATAAACAACCCCATGATCAGAGCCTGCAGGTACTTGTTGATCACTTTGTCGATATTAAGCTGTCATTCTCAGCCCCCGAAAGCCCTTGCCTCCTCCACGTCCAAAAGCGTAAAGGCAATACCCTTCGACACTTCCATCAGTACTATTCATGTCTTTGTTGCCCTCTGTGATAACAAATACCAGGGTATCATCCCCGTACCTCCGGCCATCGGGAATGGCCAGGATCCCAATAGCAATTTATATTGGGGATGTGATGCGGGTGTGCGGACTTATTTTAAAAAGAGCAATGATTGGACGCTTGTAAGACATTACAGGCTTGATAGCATCCGGCTGGAGAGGCTTGTATTCCGGCACAAAAGAAAGAAATACTACCTTATCGCCGATGCCTATGATGGACGGGCCATCAGGCAATGCACCATCGATTTTTTAAGAAGCTGTGCCGGACAGATCAAGGATACTATCCATATCCAGGGAATGGTTGCGGGTATCGAGGGCAATGCAAGGCTGACGGCCTATATCGGACATGACGGGCTGATGGATTTCAAGCTATCCAATGATTTTCAGAATAGCGATAGTATCAAAAGAGATGCAATCATTCTGGCCTGCATCAGCAAGAGATATTTTGCACCCTTCTTAAAATCCACAGGAGCAAATCCTCTTATCTGGACCACCGGGTTGATGTGCCCGGAAGCATATACCTTACATGATGCGCTCACCAGCTATATCGGGGGCGGACCTTCTGAGGTAATACGTATCAGCGCGGCAAAGGCCTATAACAAAAATCAAAAATGCGGCGACAAGGCCGCCAGGAATCTACTGGTGTCGGGATGGTAAAAAATACACCTGATATTAAGGGCAATAGATCTCGATCACCTCCCCGGTATCTGTATCTAATATTAGTATTCCTTCCCGATGGTCGTCAAGCTGCCCCAGCAATCCTCCCTTGTTATCCCAGATGGAGCTCTTTCCGGCGCATTCATAACCATCGGCCTGTCCTATGGAATTGGACATCAGCACTGTCATGGAATAGCTCCTGCCTATTTCAGCCAGTCTTGCAAGGGCTTTGTCGATGCCATGCATGAATTTAGCCACGCTGGCAATATAGACCTTTGCTCCACCTGTATATGCCTCTTCCGCGTGTTGCGGAACCGATATCTCGTAACAGATAGCAAGGGCAATATCCTCCCCTATCCTGTTGGAGCCATGCTGTCCGCTGACAAAAAAGGGCTCCTCGTCCGCATGCAGATATTTTTTGGAATACAGCTGTCTGGGTTTGCCTGGCTGGAAAAGCGCCATGCTGATACAAATATTATCTCCATTCCGGGTCGGTATGCCGGCGCCGATGATCAGCCCATGAGTATCGCTGAGCTGTTGGAATACGTCCAGTCTTTTGTCATCGGGATCGACAGCCAGTGTTTGAGCCAGGGTCGGCTCATAGCCTGTCAAGGACAGCTCTGGAAAGATAAGGATATCAGGCCTGGAAGAGACCGCCTGAGCGATCAGCGTTTTATGCTGCTGGATATTGCGGGCTATATCAGCCGTTATAGGCCTTGTCTGTGCTATGCCGACTTTCATAGCAACGAATATCGATAGAAAAAACGATCTTTAAAAGCCTATTCTATCCTCCGTATGCGGTTGTTATCCTGGTCCGCAACATAGATAATTCCCGCGGGATCCAGGGCAATGCCCGAAGGGTATTTAAAGTGCGCCTTGGATGCCTGGCCATCGCCAAAGGTCAGCTGCCCATCTCCCGCCAGCGTAGTCACTGCTCCGGCAGGGGACACTTTACGTATGCGGTGATTTCCCCAGTCTGCTACATACACATTCCCGGTCATATCCACCGCTATGCCCAGCGGGTAGATAAATTCGGCAGCGGTGCCGGTGGCATCTTTAAAGCCGCCGGCCTTATTGCCCGCCAGAGTGCTGACTACCCCGTCCGGAGTAATCTTACGGATCATATTGTTATCCCTGTCTGCTACATACACATTCCCCGATCTGTCTACTGCTATTCCGGAAGGAGAATTGAATTGCGCCTCGGTACGGTAACCATCTTTATATCCTCCTATACCACTTCCTGCCAGCGTGCTGACGACGCCGGCCGGTGTTATTTTGCGTATGCGATGATTCAGATCGTCCGACACATATAAATTGCCATCGCCATCGATGGCTATACCGGCGGGCCCGAAGAACCGGGCATCCGTTCCTGTCGCATCCCAGTATCCACCGACAGTGTCGCCGGCGAAAGTGCTTACAATTCCGTTTGGAGTGATCTTGCGTATCTGGTTGTTGTCTGCTTCCGCGACAAAGATATTTCCGGCGCCATCCACGACCAGGCTAAAAGGAAAATCAAACCGGGCGCTCAGGCCAGCTCCATTGGCAAAGCCCTGGTTGCCGTCACCGGCAATGGTGCTGACTACTTCGGCAGCAGTGATCTTACGGATGCGTTGGTTCTCTCCATCAGCCACAAACAGGGTCTCATCTGTGCCTACCGCTACGCCCAGCGGGTGGTCGAACCTGGCTGCCACGCCTGTTCCCTCCATAAAGGACGGTATGCCGTCCCCTGCAACGGTGCTCACTGTGTACATATAGGTAAAATCGCTGGTTGAGCTGGCTGTAGCAGTCCCCGTTTCCACCGATACTTTGCCGTCCCCTGCGAGTAAAGGCACCTGTACAGAGAGCCTGGAAGAGGTTGCCGCGACGACGGTTGCCGGCTTGCCATTGATCTTCACGATATTGTCTGCGGGGGATGATCCAAAATTGGCACCATTGATAACCAGGGTAGCCCCCACCCCGGCGCTGGCGGGAGAAAAAGAAAGTACCTGCAGGCCTGTTGCAGGGATATCGTTCTTTTTGCAGGATGTCATATAGAGCATCCCTGCCAGTCCCAGCATGACTGGCACAAGTATATAATATGGCCGGTGATTTTGTTGCATATACCACGATATTACAAAGGATATAACGATATATGGAAGAGGATTACTCTTTGCCGGAGGGGAGTAGATCAGCGGTATAAATGGCTTTCCTATCGGCTGTCGGCCTATTTTCCGATATGGGCTACCCGTAAAAGAATGGGAAGCCGGCCTGTGCATGTTTCACTATCTCCCCAGGCTTTTTTCAGGTCGTCATAGACCAGGTCGACGGGATGGTTACCCGTGGCTTTTTGATAGTGCTTTACGGCCGACCAGGTACCTATATAGCCGATGAGGTGCTGAAACGTCCATTCAAGAGCATTTTCGAATGAAGGAGACGTTGTCTCGTCAAATGGGAAAGGTATGGTCCGGTAGTTGTCGTCGATATATTTTCTTTCCTTATCCCAGTATGGGCCAACAACGTCCCGATAGAAAGCCGCCATTACACGATCCACGGAGGGAGACAGCTGAATAAGTCCATAGCCGATGACGGCGAGTACACCTTTGTTCCGGATGGTCCGGATCACTTCTTTGTAAAAGGCATCGAAATCAAACCAGTGAATAGCCTGCGCCACTGTGATCAGATCAAAGCTGTTATCGGGAAAAGACGTGTTCTCCGCAGGCTGCACCGAATATTCGATCCTTTCGTGCATAAAGGCGTTTTCGATCTGTTGCCGGCTGATATCTGTGGCAGCTACTTTTTTAAAGGACTTTGCTAGCACTTGTGCTACCTGCCCGTTGCCCGTTCCACAATCCCAGGCATCGTCGCGCGCGGGAACGATGGATAACAAATAAGTATAAAGCGCATCCGGATAAGTGGGCCTGAACTGGGCATACTTGTCGGACTGAGAGGAAAAATTATCTTTCATATATGCTGTTAATTTCCGCTGCATCCTCCGCATAGGAATATGAACTTTAGGTGTTCTTCAATAGCTCTTTGTGCAAAGGAGATTGTCCAGTTCCGGGAGGTCGCCAATTTATCGGAGAAAGTAAACTGGGCCGTTCTATCATCAAGAGAAAAGCCCTGTATCCTGGACCAAAGAAGCTGTTGTTCCTGCGTTAGCATGACCTAAAGTACAGGATTTATTTGGGAGCGGCAACACCTATCATCACGCCAAAATTACCGTCTGTCTGTACCCAGCTTTTTTCGGGCAAATAGGTCCTTGATACAAACCTCTCCAATAAACTTGTTCACCTGTCAAAAATACAAAACCCCTGCAAAGCAGGGGTTATTCCATATAGGCAAAAATTGTTAAAGCGTCTCATCTTTGGGAATCACGCGATCCACCGACCAGCCGGAGGCACGTGTAGCAGACATCTGAACTTTCTTGTCCGCATTTTCCACGGTAATGTGATAAGAGATCTTACCGTTTGCATTCTCTTTGTAAAGATTGGTGATCCAAAACTCCTTATACTCCTTCTTAATGCTTGTTAAAAGCTTGGCGGGCAGCTTGTCAGAGAGAATGTTGCGCACCACCGTAGTGCTTTTTTTCGAAGAACGCTCGCCTTCATTCGTAAAATGCCTGTCAATCGAACGAGCCTGCACAGTTCCAATGGTCATTATTAATAGGACGATCGGAAGAATGGTTTTTTTCATGAGGGTATGTATTTTACTTTTTGCCCGCTTATAACGGGATTCAAGTAATTAAAGTATACAATACCCTTTCTTTTTTACTTACTGTTATACATATCTGCTAAAAACTTTGTATAACGCATTAAATAACAGTAGCTGCCCAGGCAAGAAAAGCCGCTGCCGGCAGAAATAATAATTGGGATAATAAAGTGCCCAGCAGCCTGGCTATTGTCATATATACAATATATCTCCTAAAAGTCACCTGGGAAGTAACGCCGAGCGCAACATCATCTGTCATGGCGGATAAATGAGGATCGATAAAGGCAAACATCAGTATGGTAGCAAATCCGTTGATAAAGGCGGATAGATTGCTTGCAGTGGTCCGGTAATCAGGGTTGATATAAGAGGCATATACGGCTGATAATACACCAATGGTAAGAATAGCCGAAGCCAATGTGTTTAGGATAAATATTCTCCAGGGGAAGTCCTTGTTCAGCTCGATCTGGGAAATGTTTCCCTTGGCTGGAATCGTTAGATTATCCCTGAAATAAAGGACACCTGCTTTGGAAAACCCATGTAAAAGCAGTTTTCCCATCGACTTGTGGATGCTGAAATTGATCACGGCCCGGGAAAGCACCCGCTGAAAGGTTGGAATAAGCAGGGCGCCTATCAAGGTTGCCAGTGTACAGGAAAATATCACCATCCGGAACACCCATATATTGTCAAAGATCCCATGTTTTATATCGTTCTCGACAGTCTTGGCTAACAGCGGCGCCTGAAATCCATTGGCTGTTCTCGATATCAGGACAAGAATATTAAAGAGCGCAAAAGATATGGCTATCCGCCCTGTCCTTATACCGACGATCCTTATCGAGTAGGACAATGTGCTGATTAAGTTGATCAGGAAAGTAAGTATCAGTACGATGAGAATTTGTGAGGTCATGTAGATAAAGATATTGAAAAAAGAGAATTTCTTAATCGCCTGTATTTACCAGCTTCCAAAAGCTGATCTCTCTTCTTTTCCGGAATCCCAGATGCTCATATAGCCGGATGGCCCGTTCATTAGAGGTCAATACGTGCAGAAAAAGCATATTACCTTTTTCCAGGTTGGACTTGCAAATATGTACGATCAATTGTTGTGCATAACCACGCCCTGCATAGGCAGGGTCTGTACATACAGCGCTGATCTCTACCATGCCTTTGAGCCTCATACGCTCACCGGCAATGGCCACCAGCTTCTCATCCTGCCAGATACCGAAGTAGTTTCCCAGCAGATGTGTATCCCGTTCATAATAGCCTGGCTGGACCCGGTGTATCAGCTCAAACATCGTATCCCTGTCGGCTGCTGTCAGCGCAGTGACAGCGGCGGTATCCTGCACGCGTGTAAGCGGTAGATCGAGGATCATTTGGGCACAGGGCAATTCCCTGATCAGCTTAAAATGGGAAGGCAGGGGCGGCAGCTCTCCTACCAGGAAAAAAGCCTCATCCTTTTTTAGCAGGCCATTCAGCTCTGTTATATTGTCCGGACGGAGATGGTCATAGGCAGCAAAAGGCAGTATGCCCGGCCGATAGCGTTTGGTAAAAGAAAACCCTATGGAAAAAGTCTGTTGAGCACCATTTAATGCATACCATAACGGGTTATCCAATTGCGTAAGATCATGATGGGTCATCCTGTAAAGTTATGCAAAGCCTCTCACTCGGTGCGGAGGCTTTCGGCCGGATTGGCCACCGCTGCTCTAACGGATTGATAGCTTACTGTCAGCAGGGCTACCAGTACAAGGGATGAGCCGGCCATAGCGAATATCCCCCACCCCATCTGCGTCCGGTAGGCAAAGCCTGCCAGCCAGGCATGCATAAGCCACCAGGTAACAGGGAAGGCGATCAGCATGGCAAATATCATCAGGTAGATAAAATTTCTGGACAGCAGTACCGCAATATTTCCCACAGAGGCTCCCAGCACTTTGCGAATACCTATCTCCTTTGTACGGGATTCTGCATTAAAGGCAGCCAATCCGGACAGACCCAGGCAGGAGATGAGGATGGCCAGCGCCGCAAAATACCGGGACAGGAGCGACACTCTTTGTTCCCCAATGTACAATGACTGAAAGACCTCATCCAGGAATTTATATTCAAATGCAAAGCCCGGGTTGAACTGCTTGTATAGATCCGTCATTTTCGACAAGGCTGCCTTTTCCTGCCCCGCCGCCAGGCGTACCATTACCGTAGAAGTATGCCGGGGATTAAAATAGAATACCATCGGCATGATGGCATCATGAAGGGATGTCACATGGAAGTCCTTTACTACTCCTATAATGGTCTTGTCCTGATCCCACATCCTGATGGTAGTACCGACAGGATGTGACAGCCCCATGGTCTTAGCTGCTGTCTCGTTGATCAGCAGCTTTGAGTCTTCTCCTCCGAATGCCATGGAGAAGGCTCTGCCTTCTTTCACCTGTATCCCCAAGGTTTCCGTCAGCCCAAGATCCAGCGCCCGTACCCCAAAATTCACGTTCAGATCCTTCTCCTTTCCAGGCCAATAAATACCATAAGTGGACGATCCCATGTCGGTCTGCGCAATATTCTGCTCCATGGTGGAAGCACTTACGACACCCGGTATGCTCCTCAATTGTGTAAGAAAGGCATCTGTATTCTGTGCCACGGTTCCTTCCTTATCAAAATATACGACATGGTCCCTGTCATATCCCAGGTTCTTGGATTGTATATATGCTACCTGTTTATCAATGACGATCATCGAGACGATGAGCACCAGCGAGATGGCGAACTGGAATACTACCAGGCCCTTTCTGGTGAGCAGCTCCGCCGCGGAGTTCCGCAGCTTGCCTTTCAGTACGAGAATGGGCTTGAAGTTCGATAGATAAAAAGCCGGATAGCTTCCTGCAAGCACACCCGTGATCAGGGCAATACCCAGCATGACGCCTATCACCGATGGTGAGAAGGTGACGGAAAGATGCTTCCCTGTCACCTGACTAAAGACAGGCAGCAGCGCGATCACCATGAGCATGGCCAATAAGAGGGAAAGAAAGGCCGTCAGTATGGCTTCGCCGAGAAACTGATAGACGAGACCTGTTCTGGTCGAGCCCATCACTTTTTTGATACCCACTTCTTTTGCCCTGCGGGAAGCTTTGGCCGTAGACAGGTTCATAAAATTGATGCAGGCTATCATCAAAATAAAAATAGCAATGATGGAAAATATGCGGACATATTCGATCCTTCCTCCTACCTGCACACCATTCTCATACCGGCCATAGAGATAAGCGCTGGAATAAGGCCGGACGGAAAGTGTGAAGCCGGTGGGAGGATAGTATTTTTTGATAAAGTCACCGATCTTGGTATCAAAGGCGGCAATATCAGTTCCCTTCTTCAACAATAAATAGGTAACAGGGCCTTCGTTATACCATTTCTGACCATTTGTCCAGATATCATTTACCAGCAGCTCATGCGTAAGGATAAAGTCGAAGTCCATCGAGTTGTTGGATGGCAGCCGTGCGACGACACCGGTCACAGTTGTCTCTTCTTTTTTTCCAAACTCCCAGCTAATGGTCTTTCCCATCGCCTTGTCTGCACCGCCAAAGAGCCGGACGGCCATATCTTCGGTGAGCACTATACCATTCTTACTGGCCAGCGCCTGATCTGGCCGGCCCTGTAGCAGGTTAAAGGAGAACAGGCGGAAGAAATCCTTACCGGCGAATATACCGCTGGCTTTTACCACTTTGTCGGATGCCCTCATCCGTATATATCCCCCAAAGCTCTTTAAGGACAGGATGGGGACGGCTGCTTCCACTTCAGGCAGGTCTCTTTTCATAGTCTCAGCCAGCATGCCTTGCGTTCCTTCATGGACGTTTATCTCATTATTGATCTTGTCCTTTTCCATCACCTGGTACAGCTGGCTGTCCCGGACATGGAACTTATCAAAATGCAGCTCATCGTTGACCCAGAGATAGATGAAGAAGGCACAGGCCAGTCCTGTTGACAAGCCGATCCAGTTGATGAAAAACGAGGCTTTGTGACGTTGGAGGTTCCTTATAGCGATATGCAGATAGTGGTGAAGCATTTGTCCTGGAATTTTTATTTTGTCCATCCAAAGGGATGCCGGGCTTGCATGAAATTGATAATCAAATATATGGAAGAAGGGTAAAATTGACACTGCCCGTTTTCGCACACTTTCCGGTTCACTATGGAACACTTAAAGCCTGCAGGAAAAGGATGCTTTTGTTCCTTCTCAGGTAATCCCTGTATTCTTTTTGATGTCCACCATAGCTGTACATTATATAATGACCGAATAAATAATAGTAAAAATGGCCATCTTTGTCATGCATCTTTTTGGGATGATACATGCATCTTCTCAGTTCCCGGTTAATTTCCTTTTGATCATATCGTAAAAGCAGCAATGGTTTGAGCTTTTCTGCCACTGCCACATTGAGTAGTAAGGACACGCTCAGACGATCCAATGCTTTTATCGTATCCCCTTTGTCCAGGTATGCCTGTGCGACCCTCGGTGATATTTTTGCATGATAGTCCTCCCAGGCATTGCCACAAGTAAAGGGCGGGCAAAAGACTGTATCCGCCATAACGTGTATTTGTACACCGAGTCGGGCGAGTCGTTGAACAGTTCGCTGAGCTGAAAAGCAATATTGGGCTTTGCCAGCGAATATTGATTGTAGTGGTCAGCAGTGCCGAATTCAAAAGGACAATAAGCATAACGACTGGCGATAAGGCCCTTTTGCCATATCCTTGCGGCATCCCGTCGCCTGCCCTGCGAATAATATACCATAACGGATCAGCATATTACGCCACTCATTTCATAAAATATGATAAATAGGAGGATCAGCGGCACCAGGCTTAGCGCAAGCCCCGTCCAAACGCTGACAGCAGCATATTTACTATCTTTTAAGCGATGGGGTACCCATAATATACCTATATAGAAAAGGTCGATAGCAGCTATGAACAAAGTTGACTGCAAAAAGTCGGTGCCTTTGAACGGGCCCTGAAATTCAATCCCCAGCCAGATGATTGTTGATACGGCTATACATATCGCCGAAATAACTATGGAAGAAAGTCTTGCTGCTCTCATTCCATAATAATACTCAAAAATTCCTTAAAGAACCGTCAATTTTTTCCGGGCTTTTATCCTATTCAACAACAGGAATATCACCCCCAGATATGCTATAAAGCAACACAGGCTTACCCTGTAGGCCAGATGATAGTCTCCTCCGTGGGACAGCATGGAAAAGAATAGCCCGCCCAGCACGCTGACGCCGGCCGCGGAAGAGAACTGCTGTATGGTAGAATAGACCCCGCTACTGCTGCCAGCCAGGTCGGCCGGTACGTCCCGCAAGGACACATTCAGCAGGGATGGCAGTACCAGCCCGCTGCCCAAGCCAAATATGATATAGCAGACCACGATTGTCAAGGAGGCTGGCGCGGATGCCCCAAAGACCAACGCCTGCGACAGGAACGAGGCGGCCATGATCACACATCCGGCTTGCAGCATCCGGATACCATATTTGCCCGCATTGCGTATGGACCACCAGGAAGAGAACATATAGGACCAGCCCAGCGCCGTGAACAATATAGAGGCCGTATAAGGCTCTACCTGATACCCTTTCTGCAGGAGAATAGCACAGGTGAGCAGGAATGCATTGTGCAACCCAAAGTAAAAGAATACGGCAAGAACGCCTGTATTGAAGCTCCTGATCCTGAAAAGGTGCAGGTCTATCAGCGGCTCACGGTCCGTCCCCACGGTGTTCTTCAGATGTCGAAAGAATATATACAGTCCCGCCACAGCTCCCAGCAGCATGGTAAAGGACCACCAGGGCCAGCCGTATTCCCGTCCCTGGGTCAGCGGATAGATGATACAAACAAGAGAGAAAGTAAGGAGGATCACCCCCGTTATATCCAGCTTACGCTGCTTGTTCTGACTGGACTCTTTCAAAGATAAGGCTGCCAGCGCCACGGCCACCACGCCGATGGGGAGATTGACGAGAAAGATGAGCCGCCAGGGAGCCTGTATCCAGCCGGCATGTATAAAATAGCCGCCAAGGAATTGCCCCAGGATGGCAGCCAGACCTTGTACGATACCGTAATAGCCAAAGGCTCTGTTGCGATCGCCGCCTTCCCGGAAATTCAGGTGTATCAGCGTGACGGTCTGCGGTACCATAAAGGCGGCAGCGACACCCTGGAAGAAGCGGAATGCGATCAGCTCGGCGATAGAACCCGCCACCCCGCAGAGCAAAGAAGTCACCGTAAAGGCCAGCAGGCCCCAGATAAGCACTTTTTTCCTTCCAAACTTGTCCCCGATGCGGCTCCCTGTAATAAGAAAGACGGCATAACCGATCAGGTACACGGCTACCACCAACTGCACGTTCGCATCGCTGGCGGCATAGTACGACTGAATGGTAGGCAAGCTTACATTTACTATAAAAATGTCCACGACCGAGATCATGGGAGCCAGCAGGATGACAAACAGGTTCCACCACCTGCGATGGCGAACTTCCCCCACTAGGGTTGGGTCAGCAGATAGCACCTGAACAGAACGGTCTGTTTGCATAAGTGTAAATTTTTTTATTGTAAGAGTTTTTGAGCAATTTTTCTGGCGCTGTCTATCGGCCTGGCGTTACGTTCCAATGAAGACTGTACCCCGCAACCCTCATACAGCGTCACGATCATTTCCACCAGCTCATCCACCTCCCGGGGCGAGCGCTTCTCAGACAGCAACATGATATTTTCCTTCAGCATTTTCCTGACATATTCCTTATGACGAAGCACGACATCCAGCGCCGCCTTATCCAGGTTGGGCAATTCATACACTACCCGGATAAATGTGCACCCCTTGAACCCCCGTTTGACGGCCAGGATCTTTCGATAATCAAAAAGGGCAAGTATCGTCTTCTCCCCTGCCGCCCGGCCCTTGCAAAATTCCTCGAACTCGGACCGCCACTGTGCAGTGGCATCCTCCAGATAGGCTTGAAGAATGGCTTCCTTCGAGGGGAAATGCTCATACAAACTGGCTTTTGCCACTTCCGACTCCTCGATGATCTGATTGATCCCCGTAGCCTGGAAACCCTGTTCGTAAAAGAGACGTGTCACTGTATCCATCACCCTCGACCTGACCTTGGAATTTGCTTTCATAACCCAAATGTAGGAAGAAATATTAAAACAGACAAGTCTGTCTGTAATTGTTGATACATTATTTCAGGCTCCCCAGCTTCTTCTCCAGCACCGCCCTCTCCGCAGCCGATCCGGCCAATTCCAGCGCCTGAATAAAATGCTGCCGGGCCTGCTTATTATCTACACCCGTATATAGCTCTCCCAACAGCGAATGATAAAAAAGATTGCCGGATAGCTGCAGTTTTTCAGCCTCCTCGATAGCCCGTTCCCTGCCATACACGCGGTAAAAAGCATACGCCCTGTTCAAGGCCGCCACAGGAGAATACTCCAATATCAGCCGTTGATTGTACAGCCGGAGAATATTCTCCCATTTTTGCTCCTCCTCCGCCGGGTGTGTATGCCACCAGGCAATGGCCGCCTCCAGATGATATTTCGATACTTCATTGTTACGGATAGCCCGCATAAAAAAATCATTGCCTCTTTGGATCAGCTCCTCGTCCCAGCGACGGATGTCCTGGTCCTCATATAATACCAATTCTCCGTTGTCGTTGACCCTGGCATCAAACCGGCAGGCCTGAAAACACATCAGCGCCATCAACGCATGTACCCTGGACATGCTGGTGGATGTATTCCCAATGAGCAGGTACGTCAGCCGCATGGCTTCCAGACAAAAATCCCTGCGAAGCACCTTGTCCGGACTGGCCGAATAATACCCCTCATTGAACAGTAGATAAAGACAGACAAGTACGGTATCCAGCCGGGCGCTGATCTCCCTGCTGTCGGGGACGGCGATCTTTACTTCCTCCAGCCTGAGCTT
>Ga0105237_10003498_pt1 | contig 18635 bp, 6 predicted proteins | sample KBSC24metaG_FD_81520 | JGI IMG/M metagenome (GOLD analysis project Ga0105237, IMG submission 81520) | Corn rhizosphere microbial communities from Kellogg Biological Station, Michigan, USA - KBS C2-4 metaG | ecosystem: Host-associated > Plants > Roots > Rhizosphere > Soil | place: Michigan, USA... | reverse complement strand
GCTGATCACGTTCTATCTTCAGGTAAGTGGAAGAAGTAGTGTTCAGTGCCCTGTAAAGATCAGCACTACCCGGTCGATAAACCTGCCTTAGTCTGGCTAACAACGCTCCCACAGTACGTTTTGCTTCGCAGTCCGATAATTGCATGGCATGTAGAAATTATGCGGCTAAAGATCGGACTTTTTGAATAAACAAGACGCTGGGCCTCGGGGGCTTACTTTATTCTCACAAAATCCCAAACAACCGGAATAGTATAACAAAACGCTTGACCCCGTTCTACGCAAAGCAGAGAATTCGAAGTCAAGCAACTATGTTAGATGATTCGTAGACAATTGGGGTAGAGAGAACTTTCCAATATTGGCTTCATTGATCTTTTGTCAAAAGGTGTAGGGCAGGGAGGTGAGAATAGGTCTCAATCGAAAGAGTGGACCAGGGTTATTTGGTCGTTTTTACCTTCCTTTGACCAAAATACTTCTTCAACTCCGAAAAGCTCATACCTTCCGTTTCACTGGCGATTTTCGTCCTCCGTTCCCTCATAAATCCAACGGCATTGAACGCCTTCTGCTCTTCCTTCACTGGCTTTATAATATTCATAATAAATAATTGCTTTGCAACCGTTATTACTTATGAAACAGATGCCAGGATAACAGCAATTTCTTTTTCTAGCTGATCCAGATTTAAATGTATTATATCCCACACTATCGTATCATCAATACCAAAATAATCGTGGATAATGAAGTTCCTGAAATCTTTAACTTCCCGCCAGTCAACTGAAGGATATTTATCCCTGAAAGGTTTGTCGATTCTTGCAACTGCTTCTCCAATAATTGAAAAATTCCGTTCTACGGCGTGCTTGGTTTTAAGATCACCCAAGTACATATCAAAAGTTATACCTCTTGTAAAATCCTTTATGTTGCCGATGGCTTCGAGAATATCCTGAAGTAATGATGGGATATCCCTTTCAGACATGAATCAGGGTTTTTTCTACGAAAGGAAGATAACGGGGCTTGATAGCCCGGCGGGAAACAAGATCAATTTTTTGTTTGAATAGGTCCTCTAGTTCGTGCGCTAATTTGATAAACCCGATACCGATGCGACCATTAAAATCAACCAGTATGTCAATATCGCTTTTTTCATTGTAGTCTCCGCGAGCGTAAGAGCCAAATAACCCCAATTCAGAAATAGGATAACGCCCTTGCAATTCAGGCTTTTTCCGGCTGAGTAAGTCTAATATTTGCTCCTTAGTGTACATAGAGCAAACTTACAAAAAAACGGTCGTCTAAGCAAATGGAGGGATTCGAGCCGCGCTGCGCCCCGAATCGGGAGATCCCTGCCATTGGCTCCGTCAATGGCGGTCATACAGGACCCGGCCCGACTTATTCTCCACGATCAGCGGCTCCCGAAACCTCGCATCTACATTCAACCGCCTCCTGGTGCCCATCCTGATCAATCAATACCGGGTGGCCGCAGACAGTCTCCGAGCGCTTAAGCGTAGGTCCGTCACTCGTTCTCTGGACTGGTTCCACACCACTATAATGCTTAGCAACCTTGATGCGTATTTTGAGCCGACCGTCGAAACGAGCAAGGCACCCATCCAAAGCCCGATAGGCTTAGATGCGGTCTATCCGCAACCGGAAAGGGAAGATTATCTGCCTGACTACACCACGAGTGACAATCAATTGCATATGGTGAACATTTATGTCCAGGAGAAGGACGCTCGCGGAAATCCTCGGACCGGCTACACCATGGGAAAATTTCGCGTCTTTTACAGCCCTATCTTCCTGCAAAATAACAAGGACCTTATCAGTGAAGCCTCAGGCAAGGCGTCAGCGGCTTCAGACGATTTCCCCCCGGCTAAATTCCATTTTTGGCTGAAAGATGACACAGGGAAGATTCTCACCGAGGATGAAATCGACACGAGAAAATTGGAAGAGGATCCAGCCAACAGCTGGGGTATTTTTGATTTTCTACGAAGCAAGCGATTTAAATATATCATGTACAAATGAAGAGGCTCATCAAATATCGTGTGGGTATCATCACGCTATTGTTCTCTGCATTTGGGGGCGCTCTCGCGAAGAGCCTAGATCTTTATGAATTGACGACCATGTATATCTTTCTCGCTACGTTAATTGCGTTTGTTGTTAATCTACTTGTCAGTCTTTTTATCCAAGGTCTACCCGACGAGCCGAAGAACCGCAGAATGGTTAAGTTAGTCGCGGTGGTCCTTTTCCTTCTTTTTCTGGGTGCAACTGCTGTACATATTAATTATTTTGTTCGTTTTACCTATGCCTATGAGGGGTACGAACACAAAAAGTTAAATCTTATCAAAGGCGACACCCATGATACTTCCTACATCAACCTCGCCAAGCAACACCCCGGTTTAGACGAAGGCAAGATACTCGACGGTATGGGCGGACCGGGCCAGAATTACAGCATCTGGGATAGGGATGGTTATAATCGTCACAAACTATCAATGATCTATGCCTACTGCGCGATGGCACTATTTTTTGTCGCTTTGGTATCGTTAGTCGTCGAATATCTCGTAACCTACCGCCTTCCGCCAGGGGAAGATGAGGAAGAGTGGGACGAAATTATTACTGGTTATCTAAAAAGTCTATTTAGAGTAGATAAGCCGAAAAAAGAAACTACACCTGCCGAAAAATAGGCCGACCGAAAATGCCACATTTGATGCACGAAAGGTTCGGCTATGTTTGGCTAGCGCTGGTTGGAGAAAAAGGGGTTAGTCAAACATCTGCGCAAGATCATCCGCATCTTTGCCTATTGGTCGACCAAAGGTATTTTGATCGGCAAGTTCATCAAAAGAATGATCAGGCGGGCCTTGGCTGTCTTTGACAAGCAGGTGCAATCCTACACGGAGATCGTCCGACCAAGAAGCTCCAGCCCTCGAAAGAAAAAACCACCTCGATTATATCACATGAATTACAAAGATTTATGATGACCTGAACCCCTTAAGTAAACGACATGGGTTAAAACACCTTTTTTCCTTAAGTAAACCGAATGGGTTAAAACACCCAAATAGTTTCCCCGCCGCTTCTATTATTTTTATTTATCCAGGAAAAAACATACATTTAATCAAGACTGCGGCTCATATTCCTCTAAATGCCGCTCTTTTATTCGTTTCGCCCTGATTGACCTTGTTTCCTGCATCTGATAATATTTTAGAAATTGAAACACCGACTTTAATAGCCCGGTTGTAAAAGGTTCGCCTATGGCCGACAATCTGCAAAAACGGAATGCGGATCAGAAACGCAGTTCCCCGGCAACCTCGTTGTCGGAGGAAAACCCCTCGAAGTCCAACGCGATCACAATCCCCTCCATCACCCTGCCCAAGGGTGGCGGCGCGCTGAAAGGCATCGATGAGAAATTTCAGGTAAATGCCTCAAACGGCACCGGGTCGATGTCGATACCGATACCAGTCAGCAAATCCAGGAACGATTTTAACCCTTCCCTCAATCTTCAGTACAACTCTGGCTCCGGCAACGGCCCCTGGGGCATTGGCTGGGAGGTGTCCCTGCCGGCGATTCAGCTTAGAACGGACAAAGGATTACCGCGTTATCGGGGTGAAGATGTATTTATGTTCTCCGGCGCAGAAGATCTGGTCCCCTTCCTCCAAGAGGGCCCGGGCGACTGGATGCCGGTGCAACGGCAACTGGGCGATTTTTTGGTAAAACGATACCGGCCAAGGATCGAAGGCGGCTTCGCGAAGATCGAGCAGATCACGCACAAAGCATACGGCGTGTACTGGAAGGTGACGACAAGGGATAACGTTACCACCTTCTTTGGCAAGTCCACGAAGGCAAGGATCGCCGATCCCGAAGACCCGGCAAAGATCTTTAAATGGCTGCCGGAATTCTCCTATGACAACAAAGGGAACTGGATCTCCTATGAATACAAACCGGATTCGAATTTCAAGCCGGCCGACCGGGATCTCTGGCCATCCGCGCTACACGAACGAAACCGGAAGAACGGAATTGCGCTTTTTGCCAACCAGTATTTGAAAAGGATCAGCTATGGGAATCGCCAGGCCTGGTACCCCGATGCGGACCAGCCTTTTGACTGGCAATCACCCGGAGATCAGGAGCATTTCTTCGAGGTTGTCCTGGATTATGGTGACCATGACAAGGACAAACCCTCTGTCAAGGAAGCGCCGGGTAAGTCCTGGGACTTTCGGGAAGACGCTTTTTCCAATTATCGCGCAGGCTTTGAGATCCGCACCGCCCGGATCTGCTGCCGGGTGCTTCTATTTCACCATTTCAAGGACGATGCCAATTTCGGCACTAACTACCTGGTTCGCTCATTGGATCTCGATTATACGGCCTCCTCGATCAACAAATCCGGGGCAACCGAAGTATCCTATCTTTCAAAGATCACCCAAAACGGATATATCCGCAAACCGGATGGATCTTATTCAAAAAAGTCACTGCCGGCTATCGAATGCTTCTATCAGCACCTGGATTGGAACCAGGAGATCCATGCCGTCAGCGAAGAAAATCTCTTTCAGACCCCGGTTGGGTTGAACGCTAACTTCGAATGGACGGATTTTTATGGCGAAGGGGTGTCCGGCATCTTCACCGAACAGGATGAGGGATGGTTTTATAAGGAAAACCGCGGCACCGACGATAACGGAGTACTCGAGCTTGCCCCGGCAAAATTGATCGCACCCCGACCTTCTTTCGGTGGTATCGGCGGGGCGTTACAATGGCAGGACCTTGCCTCCAATGGTGAAAAACAACTGGTGGTTACGCAGGCAGGGATTAAGGGTTATTTTCAGTTGTCAGACGACAGGAATTGGGAAGCCTTTCGAACCTTCCTGGCCGGTGCGAACATCAATCTGGGCGATCCCAATATCCGCGCTTTCGATCTGACGGGCGATGGGATGCCCGATCTCGTGGTGACCGAAGACAACGCATTCGTTTGGTATGCCTCCTTTGGCAAGTCCGGTTATGCTCCAGCCGAACGCTCGATCCAGGCCATCGACGAGGAAAAGGGGCCAGCGGTCATCTTTTCTGAAGTGCAGCAAACCATCTTTCTCGCCGACTTCACCGGAGACGGATTGGTAGACATTGTCAGGATAAGGAACGGGGAGATATCCTACCTCCCCAATAAGGGCTTCGGCAAATTTGGCCCGAAAGTAACGATGAGCAATGCACCTGTCTTCGACACACCGGAACAGTTCAATGCCAAATACATTCATCTTGCGGATATCAGCGGCACGGGAGCATCCGATATCCTTTACACCGGACAGAACAAATGTGTGGCTTATATCAACGCAGGGGGTAACAGTTGGAGCAAGGGTGAGGTCATCGCCACTTTTCCAGGCTTTCACGCCGCGGCGAGGTTATCTGTCATCGATCTGCTGAGCACGGGCACCTCATGTCTCGTGTGGTCATCGGCGCTTCCTGGCGACGGGGGCTCCGCCATGCGCTATATCGACCTGATGAGCAGCAAGAAGCCGCATATCATGAACCGGCATCTCAATAACATGGGTGCAGAAACATCCGTGGAATACAAAAGCTCCAGCTGGTTCTATCTGCAGGATAAGGCAGCAGGCAAGCCCTGGTTTACGAGGCTTCCCTTTCCTGTCCAGGTGGTACACAAAACGACCGTCGAAGAAAAGGTAACCCGGGTTAAATTCAGCACCCAATACAGCTATCACCACGGCTACTATGATCACGCGGAACGCGAATTCCGGGGCTTTGGGCGCGTCGACCAGACCGATACAGAAGAATATGAAACCTGGCTCGAGAACGCGGCGGGTACCGCGCTCGACGATTCGAAGCCTCTTTTTCAAACTCCTATCCTTACGAAGACCTGGTTTCATACGGGGTTTTACTATAATGAAAAGAACATCCTCGGCCGGTTTGAATCCGAATATTGGTATAACGAAATGACCCGCGCCGGCTTCCCGGTCGCGGCGAAAGAGACGGCTTTGCCCGACACGAATGTGGAGGTGGCTTCGACGGTGCTTTTTGGGAATGTCATAAACACGCTCTCTCCGGATGAATGGCGGGAGGTTTTCCGGGCCTGTAAAGGCATGGCGATACACCAGGAGGTATTCGGTCTGGATGGGGTCGACCCGAAGCTCGATCTTACTCCCTATTCCGTCGCAACCCACAACTGCGCGATCCGCCTCCTGCAGCCAAGAAGCAAAAACCGTTATGCCTCCTTTCTTGTCACGGAAAGTGAATCCATTCAATACAGTTACGAACGAAACTTAGCCGATCCCAGGATCGCCCATACCCTGAACATTGCGATCGACGATCTGGGGAATGTGACGGAGAAGGCATCCGTCGTCTATCCGCGACTGATTGTGGATAATGGGTTGCCGAATGCGACCAAGCTGGCACAGGCGGCTATGCTTATTATTTATACCCGGTCGCAGCTGACCAACGATTGCGTGGATACCGACAGCGCTTACCATCTCCGGCTTCCTGCGGAAACCTCCTCCTTCGAATTGAAATTTGTGCCCAAAGCGGCAGCCCTGTATCAACTCGCCGATTTTACGAATATTCTGGACGACTCAAGGTCCGATGAAGCGGCCTACCAGGGAAAGACAAAGCCTGCCGTTCCCGGTAAGGCCCAGCGTCGATTGATCGAACAGGTGCGCACGAATTATCTGAAAAATGACCTGAGCGGGCCACTGGCCCTTCGCAAGCTTGAGTTCCTTGCGCTGCCCTTCGAAAATTACCAACTGGCCTACACGCCGGCGCTGCTGACGGATATTTTTGCCGCGAAGGCCGATGACCCGACCCTGGCCGGCCTGATGATTGCGGGAAAATTTGTACATTCTTTGGACGAGACCGGCAGTCCGGATGGGAACTGGTGGATACCATCGGGAACCGCTAAGTTTGGCAGTGCTGCGGCGTTCTATCAGCCGGTGTCCTTTACTGATCCTTACGAAGTGACGACAAAACTCGTCTACGACGGCACTTATCAGTTTTTTATCCAGCAGGTTATCGATGCCGCAGGTAATACGTCTTCGGTGGATCTCTTCAACCTGCGGACGCTCACACCCCGGCGAATGCGGGACATGAATAACAATCTCTCCGAAACGATCACCGACGAACTGGGTCTGGTAAAGGCGTATGCTGTCATGGGCAAGGGCAATGAGGCCGATAACCTGAATGGATTGACGGAGATAACCGATGCAGGGGAAGCCGGCAGCATCACCCAATTTTTTAATACCCCGGATACCGCGACGGGAATCGCCGATTCGGTAACGCTCAAGGCCAGGGCCGACGCGCTGCTGCAAAATGCGACCACCCGCTTTGTCTATGATTTCAATGCCTATGCAAAACTGAAGCCTGTTGGCGTCGCCACCATCCAGCGGGAAAAACATTTTGTCGACGACAATCATTCGCCCATCCAATTGAGTTTTGAATACATGGACGGACTTGGCCATGTCGCGATGGCCAAGAAACAGGTGGCGCCGGGCTTCGCGAAGCAGGTGACGGTGAATAACGATAAAAGCTTCCAGGTGGTTCCGGTCGACACCTCGAAGGAGAATCCAGCACAATTGCGCTGGGTGGGCACCGGCCGGACGGTGCTAAACAACAAGGGCAATCCTATCAAACAATATGAACCCTATTTTTCGGTGACGCCGAAATTCGAGGACCTGCCACAACTCACCGAGCAGGGGGTAACCCCCATCCTGTATTATGATGGCCTGAGCAGGCTCATAAAGACCGTTTTGCCGGATGGAACTATCAACCGATCGGCATTCGACTCCTGGAAACTGACGCTTTGCGATGCCAACGACTGCGTGCTCGATACGGACTGCGCCTGGTACACGGACAGGACGGGCGCCGTCCCTAATCCCAAAATTGTCGCCGCCGGTAAAGACCCTGCCCGGGAAACCGAGGCGGCCCGGAAGGCTGCGAAACATGCGGGCACACCGGTAGTCCAGCATCTCGATACGCTGGGAAGGCCCGTTCTATCCATCGAGCAGAACCGGGATATCTTCACCGGCGCCGATGAATTTTATCGTACGAAACTAACCATCGACATTGAAGGCAATACTCTGGATATCCGTGACCCGCGGGAAATTGCCGAGAACGCTTTGTTAGGCAATCTCGTGATGGAATATAAACATGACATGCTCGGCCACCGGGTCTATCACAGCAGCATGGACTCGGGCCGCCGGTGGTTGCTGTACAATGTGCTGGGGGATCCCCTGCGAACCTGGGATGAACGCGACCAGACCTTCGATTATTCCTACGACAACCTGCACCGTCCCTCCATGACCCAGTTAACCGTCGGCAACAATGCGCCCAATATCGTCGAACGCATTTTTTATGGAGAAAGCCTGTTGACGCCGGGCCGGGCGAACGAGGCCATGTTGCAGGCCGACAATCAGCTCGGCAGACCGATCCGCCATTATGATACCGGCGGACTCGTGGAAACCCTTCAATACGATTTCGAAGGCCGGCCAAAATCGACGACGCGCAAGCTTTACCGCGACTATAAAGGCCTGGTCAACTGGATCGATGCCAACCTGGGTCCCGATCTCGAAGCAGCCGCCTTTACCGTCAGCAGCAAGACCGATGCGCTTGGCCGGATCATCGAGCAAACCACTCCGGACAACGCCGTCGTTACTCCCTTCTATGACGAAACCGGCCTGTTGGATCATGAGTCGGTCATCCACCCGGACGCTGCGCTGTCGGGCCTGTATATAAAAGGAGTCGAATACAATGAGAAATTGCAGCGCAGCAAGATCATCTATGGGAATGATGTCTTTACCAATTTTTACTATGACACCGAAACACTCCGGCTGATACGCCTCGAGACCAATCGGAAGGATGGCCGCCAGCTGCAGGATTTCCGATACACCTACGACGCGGTGGGCAATATCACCAGTATCGAGGACAAACTCACCCCCGATACTTTTTATCGCAACCAGGCCGTGACCAGTGTTATGACCTATACTTATGACGCCCTTTACCGGCTGAAGGAGGCGACAGGAAGGGAGAACCGTGCAGCGCTCAAGTTTGACAAGGACAATACTGACGATAAGCCCTTTATGCAATCGATCAAGCCGGAAACGGCGATGGACATCTGGGGCTACACCCAGCAATATGACTATGACGAGGCCGGCAATATTACTTTTGTCAATCATCAATCCGGCAATCCCTGGAACCGGAACTACACCGTTGAGAAATTGACCAATCGGTTGGTGCGCACCGATATTGGGCAAGGGGTTAATCATTATGTCCTGCCTGTTTCCTATCATACACAACACGGGTTCATCACAAAAATGCCCCACCTTGACGTGCTGGACTGGAATTTTAAGGAGGATCTGATCCGCACGGTCGCGCAGCAGGTGAATCCTGGCAATGGCACGGCAGAGACGACCTACTATCAATATGACGGCCAGGGGCAACGTCTGCGTAAGATCACGGAGAATTATGCCCGGCAGGATGCGCAACCTACGAAAAAAGAGGAACGCATCTACATCGGCGGCTATGAGCAATACAACCTGTATAGCGGTCCATATGCAGGTCTGCAACGCATCACGCTAAGTCTCATGGACGATCGCCACCGATTTGTGATGATCGAGACACGCAACAATGTCGACGACAAGAGTCCCGCGACGCTAGTGCGGTATCAATTGCACAATCATGTCGGGTCGTGCAGTTTGGAATTGGATAATAATGCGGCGGACCCGCAGGTGATCTCGTACGAGGAATACCATCCTTTTGGGACGACGGCTTATCAGGCGAGTAATGATGCGATCAAGGCGGCGGCGAAAAGGTACCGGTTTACGGGGTTGGAGAGGGATGAGGAGACAGGGTTTGGGTATCATGGGGCGAGGTATTATGTGATGTGGTTGGGGAGATGGGCAAGTTGTGATCCAAAGAGGATCAAAGATGGCTTAAACAAGTATCAGTATTGTCATGACAACCCAATCACTGAAATCGATGAAAAAGGTACTGAAGCTTCTTCCATATTAGATTATTCCATAACTCGAACTTTGAAAAGAGACAATACGAATTGGGCGTTCGACACTCAAGTCAAAGGCTCTGTTTTTGGATTTGAATTTGAATTCAATTCACACCAGGAAGGAAAGGTAGGCGTTTCTGAAGGCGAAAGAGGATTTACTGTGTTACCTTCACAGACTTTACCATCAAAAACAAATGCAAAACCTAAAGAAGAAGTAAGGCCGGTTCAAATTCCAGAAAAGAAGAAAGATCCAGTTGTAAAAACCCTCCCTAACATAGATCATTCACTTCACGTTGACGTAGATTTTACTAAAAGTAATGCGGACTTAGCCGACGATGAATTTGCCCGGTCGGAACCTGGAAGCCTATCATCTCTGGGGTGGGCGTTATCGGCTGAATTAAATCGATTTATAAACAATATTGTCGAACAAACTGCCAATGTATTAGACTATGCATCTGTCTCTGCCCAATACGCAGCCAGAGCTTCCCTACAAGAAAATTCCTTTCAAATGTGGGATGACATTGCTGCGTCGATAGAAGCGGGATCTAATTCCCTCTTAGGGATCACGACTATTGCCGGTATTGGAGGGTCTATTGGATCATTCGCGAAAGGCCTCTCCAAAAATTTTGCTTCAGGGGCAAATACAGTTGTTTATCAACTGATCGATGAATTGGGCGATGCGGTTTATGTTGGATCGTCAAAAAACTACAACTTACCTGATACTTTAGCCAGGCATGTCAAGAATTTCAAATTGAACTTCAAAGGACTCCAGATCATTTCCGAACCTGTCTTAGAAGTAGAAGCAAGGCAACTTGAAACACAGCTGATTAAGGAAATAGATCCAATTCTAAATACACTCAAGAGCAGCATTACTCCACCTATTGAGGGTCTATTTGTTCCGAAAGTAATTCAACCCAAACTTACCCTGATTAATCCTCTAATACTACATTAAAAAACGATCTCCCTCATGCTCCCCATCCCCCCACTCCAACAAAGCAATAAAGGCGCCGCCGTCCAAAACCTCCAACTGGTCCTGGCCTTTTTTGTCCAAAAGACGAATGACCCGGCCGCATCGGCGCTCTTCAAAAAGCAAAATTTTATCATGGTCTGGGCCACCGAACTCCACGACCAGATGTACGGGAAGGCCACCGCGGCATTGGTGAGTATCTTCCAGAAAAAATTCAACATCAAATCAAAATCGTCCGGTAACGTCGACGCACCCACCGCCGAACGCTTTAATGTTTTATTGAAAGAATTCGGCGTCCGGGATGGCCAACCCGACGGCAATCAGCCGGAGCGCGGCGAAGAGGAAGTGGAATACACGGTCTCCGGCACGGTGCTCAACCAGCGCAAGGAACCGATTCCGGACCAGACCCTGGTGGCCTATGATGTTGACCTCGTCGGGGCAGCCTACTACCGCACTCTGAAGACGACCCGCGACATCTACAAGAAAGGGGGCATGGAAAAACTGGGGACCGCCACCTCTGACAAAAACGGCAACTTCAACTTCAAATTTAAAAAAGGGGTATTCATCCATTTCGAGATCGGGGCGCCGGATGTCGTCGTATATGCCGTCGATAAGGATCAGGTAGCAGGCGCCTCCCCTCTCTCGATGGAAAGCGACTGGAACGGTACGACAAATTTGCAAAACTGGAATGTCCTGCTGACAAACAAAGACATTCGGGGCGCCACGGAATATGCCCTGCTCACGGCTGCGGTGAAACCCTTCGTGGAGGAAAATAAGCTAAGTCTTTATCAGCTGGCGGACTCGGCCGACCAACAATTGTTTCTGGCTAATGAAACAAACCAGAACGCGGATCATGTGAGCGTCCTTGTTACAGCCTTCAAACTGGTAAACGATCACCCAAATAAAGCCCTGTCAACACAACTGCTCTACGGCATCGGCCGCGAAGGGCTTTCGCTCGATTGGACCTCGCTTCTGACCACGCCGAAACAAACGATCCAGGGAGCTATCGTACAAGCAGGCGTCGACAACATCATCTCTGTCCTGCCCAAAGAGACAATTACGGCCTTTGTCGATCAGTTGGCGGGACTTGCCGTCGACATGGTCTTTAAAAAGGATGCGGCCGGTAAGCCGACACCGTTGGCGGCAGTGCTGCAATTGGCCACAGACAATCCCGATCTGCAAAAGAGTTTCCTTACGCTGCACCAGAATTTTGAAGGAACAGCAAAGGAATTCTGGACGGCCTTTCTGCCAAAACAGGACGGGTTCAAAGACAAACCTGCCCTCATTCAAAAATTGCAGCTCACCAACCAACTGAGTATCGTCAGCGGCCAGCACCTGCCCCTGGTACAAACGCTTCTCACCAAAAGAAAGATCAAACGACCTTCGGACCTGCTGGATATCTCCTCCGCCGAGCTGAAGGCATTGATCCTAAAGGCCGGCGTGCCGGATTTCGTGGAGGGCGCCTCGGATGATGAAAAAGCGGCCGCACTCGCCGATACGATAAAAAATCTGAGCAATGCGGCTTTTGCCACTCCGCTTATCGCGCGCATGGTCGCCCAAAAGACCGTACCCAATATCTCGGGGCTGGTATCCGAATTCTTTGCCAAGGCGCCGGATTTTGATTTTAGCCATTCACGGATCGTGGACTTCGACAAAACGATAAGGGAGATCGCAAAGGAGGAAGCGCCGCAGGTTAAAAAGCAACTGGGTCTGCTGCAGCGCATCTACAATGTGAGCCCCACCCCTGCCGCGATGACGACACTCCTGAAAAAAGGTTTTCAATCGGCCCGGCAGATCGCTACGATGTCCCGGAACACCTTTGTAAACAACTATTCCCGCGATCTGGGTGGAGATGATCTGGCCAGGGCAGTGCACAACCGTGCGGTGGTGCAGAATCTCCGGTCTCAGCAAATCGCTTTGCGGGTTCAGGAACTATCCAACCGGGCTATTCCCCTAAAGATCGCCGGCGACGCACAGATGGATAAGGCCCTCGACACCGTCAAGAGCGCGATCGCAAGCTATCCGGATCTGTTTTCGCGACCCGACGTCTGTGAATGCAAGAACTGCCTCTCGATCTATAGCCCTGCCTCTTATTTCGTGGATATCATGCAGATGGCGGATAATATCCCCGTCACGGGTGGCGGTACGGTCCTCTCCATGCTCCTGAAGCGCCGGCCGGACCTGCAATACCTGTTGCTTACCTGCGAGAATACCAACACCCTGATCCCCTATATCGACCTCGTCAATGAGGTGATGGAGTACTATGTGACGCACTGGAATCAGGCCACCGGGATCGTGGATGTGGACCCCGCCACCGTGGCCCATGACACGGGTTCGGCCCTGGCGCCTGAATTGAGGAGCAATCCGCAATATATCAATCAACAATCGTATAAGACCCTCTACGAGACCAGCACCTATCCTTTCACGCTGCCCTACCACCAGCCGCTGGACACGATCTCGATCTATCTCGACTTCCTGAAAACGAGCCGGGCGGCCCTGATGGAAGTATTCACGCTCGACATAAACAATCCCACGGCCGGCAGGCCCACGGCCATCAACCCGGCCGCCATTCAGTCCGAAGGGCTCGGGCTCACCCTTCGGGAATATTCGATCCTCACTGGAAAAGACTACGACACCAACGCTGCCGCACTGAAATCCGCGCAGGAGTACTATGGATTTGCAGCCCCACCAGCCAATTATATCGATACCCTGCGTCAGGTGCCCGAATTCCTCCAGCGTGTGGGCCTGCGCAACACCGAGCTGGTGGATATCCTGGGAACGCAGTTTATCAATCCCGGACAAAATGTGGTCATGGTGCTCCGCGATCTTTTTGGTACGACGCTAAACGACGCCAATGACCTCTATAAAAAACTGAAGGACGGCAGCTGGAAAGCCGATGGTCCGATCAATACTATACTGGGTAGCCGCGGTGTCGCCCAAAACAAGATGGATGATTTTCTCACCGCGAACTTCCCGGCCTTCCAAAAGCTGATCACACTGTATAACTCTACCGACGGCTGCGGTCTGGATACGACAAGCCTGCAATCCGTCCAATGGGTCTATGAACACACCGCTCCCGGCGATCCGGATGCCGCGCTCGGGGACCCCTTGTTCTGGCGCTTGCACCGGTTTATCCGTCTGTGGCGAAAGATGGGCTACTCAGTGCATGAGTTGGATACGCTCATCGGGGCATTGAAGGAAACGGATGTCACCGATAAATTGCTGGCAAAGCTGGCCGTCGCCAAAAAGGTAAACCAGACCCTGGATCTGCCGATCCTGAAGCTTGCCGCCCTATGGGGTAATATTGATACCTACGGGGACCAGTCTCTCTACAGCCAACTTTTCCTGAAAAAGACCGGCCGGGATCAGACGAACAATCTCTTTACCCCCAATCCCCTGGGTGATATTCTGTCCGGGGCCGGCACCACCATTACCGACAATCTCACCGCTATTCTCTCCGCTTTCCAGATCACCAGCGACGAGTTTGCCGCTATCGCAAAGGCGGCCGGTATGAACCCGGACACTACTTCCGTCACAGTCGCCGCGTTGAGCACGATCTATCGGTATAAACTTCTTTCAGATGCCCTGGACTTCCCGATCGCGGATCTCTGTCTCATGAAAACGTTGTTTGCTGTCGACCCCTTCGCGGAGCCGGCTGCCACGGACACCTTCGTAGCGCTGATCAGCCAGCTGACGGCTGCGAATATCGATGCGACCACACTCTATTATATTCTCACCGCCCAGGGAAATCTCTTTCCCCTGGACAAGATGATGCAGTCGGTGGTGCTCCTCAAGGATCGGATGCTTGCCCTTTCTACCGATGATCTGCGGCTCAATGCGGTGATTGGTGAGATTGCCTCGCTCACGGGCATCGATGAGCAATCGCTGCGCGTGATCTCGGATCCGCTGACGACGTCATTGATCGCCAATTTGTCGAAAACCGGCCTGAACGCGAATTATTTCAGCGACCTTACGCTCACTACCCTTGCTTTTTCGCAAACCGATGCGCGGATCGATTTTGCCTGGGATGGCTCTCCGCGCCCGGGGTCGCTCACGCCCGGCAACTACAGCGTCCGCTGGGATGGCTGGATCGCGCCTATTTCCAGCGACGACTATACCTTCACGGTGCGGATTGCCGAAAAAGGGGACACTGTCCGCCTTTGGATCAATGGGATTTCCGTGCTGGACACCACCGCCGATCTGGTGAACAACACCTGGCAGATCAAGTCTTCCCTTGTGTCGGGACAGGCGGTCGCAATCAGACTCGAATATTTGTCAAAACATCCGAAAAGTGAAGTGCACCTGCTTTGGGAGACCAGAACCATCGCTCAGACGACGGTGGATGCGGGTTTTTTTTACACCGCTCTGAATCTTCCTGCCATTCTCGACACCCTCACACTATGTCATCGTAACGCGCTCCTTGTAAATGGCTTGACGCTAAGCCTGCCTGAGCTCAATTACCTCACCCTCCACGCGACCGATTTTGGATCCATCGACTTCAGCAATTTGAAGGTCAAGGATTGGCAAACCCTCTGCCGATACACCGATCTCAGAAAACTGATCCCCGCGTCTTCCCTGCTTTCCCTCTTCCAACAGGCAATAGCCGAAGACGCCACAGCCCCGGGCAATCCACCGTCGGACGCGCTTCTCTCCGCGATCGCCAAGGCTACCAACTGGAATAAAGCTGCATTGGTCTACCTGACGAAACTGTATTTCACGTACTCCGCCAAAGACTTTAAAAACGAGATCGCTTTTGGCACGCTGCAAAAGGCATTCACAGTTTCCAAATCGACGGGCATCGCCATCGGCGATCATGGTCTCCCCGCCTGGGTCCCGGTGGAAGGGGCACATACCAACTTCGACGACCTCTACGGGATGGCGCTCGACATTAAAAATGCGGTCCGCGCCAAATATACCGACAAGAACTGGACGAAGATATCCCGGCAACTGAACGATAAGCTGCGTGAGCATCAGAAAAAAGCGCTTTCAGCCTTTCTCCTGACCGACCCCTACCTGAAAAGCCAGGGCGTCACCAATCTCAATCAGCTTTACGAGTATTTGCTCATCGATGTGCAAATGGAAGCCTGCATGGATTCGTCCAGGATCATCCAGGGGACAATGGCGCTGCGTCAATATATCGATCGCGGTATACTCAACCTGGAGGTCTCCCGGGGCGTTCCCGCTAACGCTTTCTCGGACGACGACCGGGAAAAATGGGAATGGATGAAACACTATCCGGTGGAAGCCGCCTGGAAGAAACTCTGCGTCGACACCGAAAATTATCTGGACGAAACCCTGCGCGACGACAAGACGCCTTTTTTCAAGGATATGGAATCTGAGCTCCAGAAAGGCGATATCACCCCGGATTCGGCGCTACTGGCGTTCCAAAATTATTTGTTCAAATTAAATGAGGTCAGTAACCCCGAGATACTCGCGACATTGGACGACAACGAAGCGCAAAAGACCCATGTCTTTGCACGCACGCATACCGCGCCTTATGCTTATTTCTACCGCTTTCTGGATCGTACCGGCGCCCCGGATCAACTCCGCTGGTCGCCCTGGGAAACGGTGCAACTCGATATCAAAAGCATCGACGATGGATTCAACAGCGGCACGCACCTGGTTCCGTTGGTGTATAACAAGCGCCTTTTCTTATTCTTGCCGGAATTCTCGCCGCGCCAGGTAGATAAACTACTTCCGGCTGGTAATCTGGCAGACCAGGGCAATCGAAATTCGGCAGACCTCAAACAGCAAACCTACTGGGAGATCCGCATCGGCTGGAGCGAGTACGCCGGCAGTAAATGGACGCCCAAGAAAATATCGAAAGAATCTCTGTCGCCATTTTACACTGATTGGGTGAATATCTGGCAATCTTTCAATAGTTCGCAATTGAAAGCGAATCAGGAAATAACCAGGCAGATCCAATCGCTGCAACAGGTCATCGATCTGCAAAATCAGTTTTTGGCTGATCATCCTGAGTATGCTGACGCCATCAATTATGCTAACGCAAAACTCGAAGCAGGCATCACCAGTTTGCAAGCCACCTATTATCCCCTCTCTGACATGCCTACGGTCAAACCCAAGGATTTTATCTTCAACACGAATATCTACCAGGGACAGGTTGCGATCGGGGTCTATATCCGAACCTCCTATCTCGACTCACTCGCCGATTTTGGGGGTGACACGAACCCTGTATACCTCGGCTCCTTCGTCCTTCCGGATATCCAGTCGAAACCGGTCACCGACTTCAGCGATAGCAACGAATACCGATACATCGAGGCCTTCAAGGTGGGACTGGATGATACCGCTGACTATGAACCCTTCTTTCAATCTTATGAAAAAGTGGGACCGCTAAGCCTGGCGGGTGTATCCTTCCTGGATAATCCCAGTATCGTTCACCGGGTCCATTTTTCCAATGACGTAAAGCTCACGGATTTCGAGGATAACCTTAAATATCCGTTCTTCTACAGCGATGTCACGCTATCACGGGTATACTTCGCGATCCCACTCATCCCAACCATCATTTATCAGCTGAAGAACCCCGATGAACAGTATTTCCAACCGTTCCTCAACCATGAGCCTCCGCTCGTGAAACAAAAATTCATCCCACCCTCGATGCGCGTCGAAATGCTTGCCAAGTCGACGCGGCCGGTGGAAATGAAGATGTCGGCGCTCCGGCCCGGCGCTGATCAGGCGTTGCTGGATAAAATGGTCCATATTGACCTGGAGAAAAATTTCAACGTTCCTTCTTCCTTCGGTGGGGCGATGGCTAATTTCGTTCCGTATCCCCGGGTCTCCGGCGGCGTGCTGGCCTTTTACAATTTCCGCCACCCCTTTACTCCTTCCTTTATCAAAAAACTCAACAATGCCGGCGTAGCCGAACTGGAAATGGCCGACACGGCAGAGTTCAAGATGGATCCCAATTGCCCATGGATGGACGTGGCCAAGGGACTCCTGGCCAACGATGCCGGCACCTTTTTCAATTATTATCAGCCGGAGTGGGCACATGTAAAACAATATGCACCGGGATTGGGATTGCCCAATTACTATATTGATTGCGTAGATGAGCATGACAACGGCGCACTTTCCATTTATAATAAGGAACTGTTCTTTCACGCCCCGTTGTACATCGCCACCCGGCTCAGTAAGAACGGCAAGTATGCCGATGCCCTGACCTGGTTTCACTACATCTTCAACCCGATGTCGACCGAACCGCCGCTCGACGCCACGCATCCCAATACTCCCTATTGGGGATACCTGCCTTTTAAGACTACACCCGATGAAAGCATAACACAGTTTCTCGATACGCTCGTACCAGGGTACAACCACAATCAAACGGTGCGTGAATGGCGCGAGAAGCCTTTCCAGCCGTTCGTTATTGCGCGCGACCGGCCCATCGCCTTTATGAAAAATGTGGTGATGGCCTATCTGGACAACCTGATCGCCTGGGCCGATGATCTGTACAGGTCTTTTACCCGGGAAAACATTACCGAAGCAACCCAGATCTATACGCTCGCCCTGGACATCCTCGGGCCGGCCCAGGAATTCATCCCAGATCACGGCGCCTTCAAGGCGAAGAGCTATGCGGACCTGAAGCCCATCCTGGATGACTTCGGGGATGCCAGGGTCGACCTCGAGAACCTGTTCCCCTTTTCCAGCGACATACCCCCTTCGCCTACCTCGGCGACCGCGCCTTTCGACCTGCTCGGG
>Ga0105237_10003492_pt1 | contig 18652 bp, 13 predicted proteins | sample KBSC24metaG_FD_81520 | JGI IMG/M metagenome (GOLD analysis project Ga0105237, IMG submission 81520) | Corn rhizosphere microbial communities from Kellogg Biological Station, Michigan, USA - KBS C2-4 metaG | ecosystem: Host-associated > Plants > Roots > Rhizosphere > Soil | place: Michigan, USA... | reverse complement strand
TGCGGTCTGGATGCCGAAGCCGCCCTGCCCCGCACACCAGAACAGGCCGGGCACCGCCGGATCGAAGCCATAGACCGGCCGCCGATCGGGCGCGAAGCTGCGCAGGCCCGCCCAGCGATGCTCGAGCGCCGCGACGCGCCAGTCGACCACCTGTTCGAAGCGGTGGATCGCCGTCGCGACGTCGATCTCCTCGGGCGCGGCGTCGCAAGGTGGGCTGTCCACTTCGTCATGCGGCGTGAGCCACAGGCGCCCGCCGGCCTCGGGCTTGAAGTAGAAGCTCCCGCCCAAATCGCTGACCAGCGGGCAGCCGGCGGACGGTGCCGGATCGGTGCGCAGCTGCACCATGGTGCGGCGATAGGCGCGGATGCCGATGGGCGCCGCCCCCGCCAGCGCGGCCACCTCGTCTGCCCAGGCACCCGCGGCATTGACCAGCAGGTCGGCCTCGAACGCCCCGCCCCGTGTGGCGAGCCGCCAATGGCCACCCTCGCGTACCGCGCCGGTCAGCCCGGCCGAGCAGTGCAGCACCGCGCCTGCCGCCTTGGCGCGGGCGAGGAAATGCTGATGCAGCGCGGCCACGTCGATATAGGCGCAGCCGGGCTCGTGCACGCCCAGCGCCCAGTCGTCGCGCAGGCCGGGCACGATGATGCGTGGGTCGACCGCGTGGAGCGCCACGCCGCTGCCCTCGAACGCCGCGAGGAAGGCATCGACTCGCCCCGGGTCGCCCGCACGCGCCAGATGCAGCTCGCCGAGCGGATCGAGGAACCCGCCCTCGCGCAGCATCGGACCCGAGGCAGTCGTGAGCGGCTGGATGTCCGGCCCGCCATAGGTTTCGGACCAGAAGGCGGCCGAACGGCCGGTGGCGTGATAGCCGGGCCTGTCCTCGGCTTCGAGCAGCAGCACACGGGCGTGGGAGCCAAGTTCGGCGGCCAGGCTCGCACCCGCGATGCCGGCGCCAACGATCGCGACGTCGAACCGCGTCATGCGCGCGGCGCCCGCGTATCGAGAAAGCCGTCGATCGTGGCCAGCGCCCGGTCGCGCACCGGGTCGGCTTCGCGCAGGATCTCGTGCGCACTCTCCGGCCCGAAGCGCAGCAGCGCCGCTTCCGGCAGGCGCGGCGCGATCCGCAGGGCGGCGCGTGCATCGACCAACCCGTCCGCCTCGGCCACGACGAACAACAGCGGCGTGTGGACCGACTCCAGCGGTCCGGTCTCCAGCGCGGCCATCGAGCGGAACGCCGCGACCAGCCATTGCCAGCTCGGCGGGCCGGTCAGCAGCGTGCGGTCCTTCGCCTGCCACCAGAGCTCGTCGGCATAGCGGGCGGGATCGTGGGTCAGCAGATTGGCGCGGGTCTCGGTGGTGTAGGGCTTCTCGTTGCCCTTCCAGGCCGGCCGCCGCGGATCGCCGAGCCGCGCCAGCACCCGAGCGATCGGTGCCGCCAGCTTGCCCAGCGCGCTGCGCACGCCCAGCATCGGCGCGACCAGCGCCGCGGCGTCGGGCGCGATCGCCCCCTCGACGAGACCGCGCAGCACCAGATGCCCACCCATCGAATGGCCCATCACGACATGCGGCCCCGGCGTCTCCGCCTGCCACTGCGCGGCAAAGGCGCGGAGGTCGTCGATATAGGTCGCGAAATCGTCGATATGGCCGCAATCGGCCTTGGGGGTCAGCCGGCCGGAGCCGCCCTGCCCGCGCCAATCGAACGCGGTGATCGTCCAGCCCGCTGCGTGCCAATGCGCAAAGCTTTCGAGATACTTCTCGAACACGTCGCCGCGGCCGGTCTGGAACAGGATGCTGCCGCGCGGGGCGCCCTCGGCGGGCCAGTGGAAGCGGCGGAGGGGCCAGCCGTCGGGGGCCCTCCAGCGGTCGACCGACGCGCCCTCGGGTATTTCACGCGCAAAATTCCGGGAAACTGCCATGCCGCGTGGTTACGGTTTCGTAAGCCGGTCCGTCTACCCATTTGGCCATGGGGGCGATCTTCCAGGCCTGTCTGCTCGGCGCGCTGGCGCTGCTCCTGCTCTCCGCGGGCGTGGAGGACGTGCGCTTCCGCACCATCGCCAACGCCAAGAACGCCGCCATCGCGCTCGCCGCACCGCTCTGGTGGTGGGCGAGCGGCATGGCGCTGTGGCCGGACGTCGCGGTCCAGATCGGTTGCGCGGCGATCGTCTTCGCGATGTTTATCGGCGTGTTCGCGGCCGGCGCGATGGGCGGGGGCGACGTCAAGCTGATCGGCGCACTCGCGCTGTGGCTGCCGCTGGTACCGCTGCTGCGCATGCTGGTGCTGATGTCGCTGCTGGGCGGCGCGCTGACGCTTGCGATGCTGCTCACCCAGTGGCTCCGCCGGCGCAGCGTCGCCGCGATCGAGGTGCCGTACGGGGTGGCAATCACGCTCGGCGCCGGAATTGTCCTCTACGAACCGATTCTTAACCGGATTGGGTGATGCTTAACGCCGCCACAACCGGGTCGGCCAAAGAATACGAAAAGGCGTAGTTCCACATGGACGCACGTAGGCTATTGCTGCTCGTCGGCGCGTTGCTGGTCGCCGGCATCACCGCGTTCATGGCGCGCACGCTGGTGCTCGGCTCGGCCGCACCCGCCGCCGGGGCGATGGCGCCCGGCACCCCCGCTGCTGCCGCCGCGCCGGTCAACACCACCGAAGTGCTGGTCGCCAAGCGCGCGCTGCCGGTGGGCACGATCCTCGACGCCACCGCGCTCGAATTCCGCCCTTGGCCCAAGGATTTGGTCGAGGGCGCCTATTATGTCCGCGGCCAGAGCGAGCCCGCCAAGCTGCAGGGCGCGGTCGTCCGCTTCGCGGTGCCCGCCGGCCAGCCGGTGACGCAGGGCGCGCTGGTCAAGCCCGGCGATCGCGGCTTCCTCGCCGCCGCGCTCGGCCCCGGCATGCGCGCCGTCACCGTGCCCGTCTCCGCCCAGAGCGCCGTCGCCGGCTTCGTCTTCCCAGGCGACCATATCGACCTGATCCTCACCCAGACGGTGAGCGGCGAGGGTGCGCCGCTCCGCGCCTCGGAAACGGTGCTGCGCAACCTGCGCGTGCTCGCCACCGACCAGCGCACCGACAAGCAGACCGACGACAAGGGCAAGACCGTGGTCACCGCCTATTCGACCGTCACCGTCGAGGCGACGCCCAAGATCGCCGAGAAGATCGCGGTCGCGCAGACCGTCGGCACCCTCTCGCTGTCGCTGCGCTCGCTCGCCGACACGCAGACCGACCTCGACGAGGCGATCGCCAGCGGCGCGGTGAGCGTGCCCGACGATCCCAAGAAGGAAAAGGCGTTCCTCGCCCGCGCCACCAGCCGCCCGCAGGACGATGGCGACTCCTACGTGACCGGCGCCGATGTGTCGCGCTTCCAGCGCCGTACCGTACCCGCAACCCAGGGCCCGCCCCCCGGCATGGCCGCGCCGGCGCCGGCCACGGTGAACAGCGCGGCCGTGGCGGCGCAGCCGATCGGCCCGGTGGTGCGCGTCGTCCGCGGCAGCGATGCCAGCCTCGTCCCCGTCGGCGGAAAGAACTGAGATGCAGCGCTCCCCCCTTCTCGGCGCCGCGACCCTCGTCGCGCTGCTCGCCGCCCCGCCCGCGCTCGCGCAGAACCGCAGCGCCAAGCCCGTCGCCCGCATGGCGCAGCTGCCCGCGGGCAGCCAGCGCCCGACGCGCGACGTGGTGCTGTCGATCGGCGAGGGCGAGCTCGTCACCCTGCCCGCCGCCGCGGCCAATGTCTGGACCTCGAACCCCGGCGTCGCCGACGTCTATGTCGCGAGCACCCGGCAGATCCACCTCTATGGCAAGGCGTTCGGCGAGGCGACGGTGTTCGCCACCAATGCCGCCGGCGCGGTCGTCTATTCGGCCAATATCCGCGTCAGCCAGAACATCAGCAGCATCGATGCGATGATGCGGGCCGCGATGCCCGATTCGGACATCACCGTCACCACCGTCGGCCAGATCGCGGTGCTCAACGGCACGGTGCGCTCGCCGCAGGACAGCGAACAGGCGCAGCGGCTGGTCACCGGGCTGCTCAACCCCGGCGTCAACATCAACGATCCCAACGCATCGCTCAAGATCGGCGTGGTCAACCGGCTGCGCACCGCGACGCCGTTGCAGGTGCAGCTGCAGGTCCGCTTCGCCGAGGTGAGCCGCAGCTTCGTCAAGAACCTCAACGTCAACCTGACCAATCGCGATCGCGGCAGCTTCCTGTTCGGCATCAGCCAGGGCAAGGCGGGGACGATCACCACCAACACCGGCACCACTGCGGACCCCGCCACCGGGGCCCCGCCGGGGGCCAGCATCTTCTCCTTCCCCGCGCCCAGCACCGGCAACACCATGCTCGGCGCGGCGGGTCGCTTCCTCGGCACCGACCTGCTCGCCAGCCTCGATTTCGGCGAGACGATCGGCCAGGTCTCCACCCTCGCCTCGCCCAGCCTCGTCGCGCTGTCGGGCGAGACGGCGAACTTCCTTGCGGGGGGCGAGATCCCGATCCCGATCGCCCAGGCGCTCGGCACCACCACGGTGGAATACAAGCAGTACGGCGTCAGCCTCGCCTTCACCCCCACCGTGCTGGCGGACGGGCGCATCTCGCTCCACGTCCGTCCGGAAGTGTCGCAGCTCTCCTCCTCCGGCGCGGTGACGCTGGCCAACACGACCATCCCTGCGCTCACCACCCGCCGCAGCGAGACGACGGTGGAGATGGGCTCGGGGGAGAGCATGGTGATCGGCGGACTGCTCCAGAACAGCCACAACAATTCGATCACCAAGACGCCGGGCCTGGGCGACATGCCGATCCTCGGCGCGCTGTTTCGCTCGAACGCCTTCCAGCGCAACGAGACCGAGCTGGTGATCGTGATCACGCCGTACCTCGTCCGCCCGGTCAACGCGAACCAGATCCGCCTGCCGACCGACGGCTACAAGGCGCCCAACGACTTTGACCGGATCTTCCTGGGCTCGCTGGGCGAGGGCAAGTCGGGCGGCGAACGGCCGATGCCGAGCATGGCGCCGCAAAGCGCGGCACCCGCCAGCGGCGCGCTGGTCCCCGCCCCGATCGCGCCGCCCAGTCGCCCTGCCAGATCCAAGAACGCCGCCGCCGCGCCGGGCTTCGGCCTGTGATGCGCCCGTCGAGGAGAACCGCCGTGTTGCCGCGTCCCGCTCTCGCCCTGCTCGCCCCCGCGCTGCTGCTCGCCGGCTGCGCGGGCTATAATGGCGGCCTCGATTCGGTCCACCAGCCGATCGTCAGCCGCCAGGACCTGACGCTCGACCTCCAGGCCGACGGTGGCCGGCTCGCCCCCGGCGAGGACCGCCGCCTCGCCGAATGGATGGGCGCGATGAACCTGCGCTATGGCGACCGCATCGCCATCGACGACGGCGCCGACGGCAGCACCGGCCGCAGCGACATCGCCGCCGCCGCGGGCCGCTACGGCCTGCTGCTCGCCGACCGCGCCCCCGCCACGGGCCGACCGGATTCACCGGGCACCGTCCGCGTGGTGCTCACCCGCACCAGCGCCGCGGTGCCGGGCTGCCCCGACTATCGCCATTTCAGCGGCGCGACCGCCGACGCCAGCACCAGCTCCAACTTCGGCTGCGCCACCGCCGCGAACCTCGCCGCGATGGTCGCCGATCCGGCCGACCTCGTCCGCGGCGCCCCCGGCGCCCCTACCGCCGATCCGCTCACGGTCAGCAAGGCGATCGGCGCCTATCGCGCGGCCGCGCCCAGCGGCGGCGGCGGCGGCACGGTGAAGGGCGAATCGAGCGGAGGCCCGAAGTGAACGCCCCCTTCAATCCCGGCCGTGCGGCTAGCCGCGATCCGTTCACCGCCTTTGTCTGCGACGAGGCCACGGCCGAGCTGATGCGCCCGATCGCGGTCGAGCTCGGCTGGTCGCCGGAGAAGGTCAACAAGGGCGGGCTGCGCAACGCGGTGCAGACGCTGGCCGTCTCCGCCAGCCCGCACGTGCTGTTCGTCGACCTCTCCGAATCGGGCGATCCGCTCAACGACATCAACGCGCTCGCCGAAGTGTGCGAGCCGGGCACGATCGTGCTCACCGCCGGCGCGGTGAACGACGTGCGGCTCTACCGCGACCTGATCGCCAGCGGCATCCAGGATTATCTGCTGAAACCCATCAACCCGGACATGCTGCGCGACGCCTTCCTGCAGGCGCAGACCGCGCTCTCGGCGCCCAAGCAGAGCGACGCGAGCGCCGGCCGCCCGCACTGCGCCGCGGCGGTGATCGGCACCCGCGGCGGCTGCGGCGCGACCAGCATCGCGACCTCGCTCGCCTGGCTGATGGGCGAGCGGCAGGGGCGCACCACCGCGCTGCTCGACCTCGACGTGCACTTCGGCACCGGCGCGCTCGCGCTCGATTTGGAACCCGGCCGCGGCCTGACCGACGCGATCGAGAATCCCAGCCGCATCGACGGGCTGTTCATCGAACGCGCGATGGTCCGCGCCTCCGAACGGCTCGCGGTGCTGTCGGCCGAGGCGCCGATCAACGCGCCGATGACCGGCGACGGCGCCGCCTTCTACCAGCTGCAGGAAGAGATTCGCAGCGCGTTCGAGTGCACGATCACCGATCTGCCGCGCCAGATGCTGGTGCAGCACCCGCATCTGATCGCCGACATGCAGGTGGCGGTGCTGGTGACCGAGCTGACGCTGGCCGCCGCGCGCGACACGATCCGCATCCTCAGCTGGTTCAAGTCGAACGCGCCGCAGACCCAGATCTTCCTCCTCGCCAACAAGATGCCGCAGCCCGCGCTGCTCGAGATCAGCCGCAAGGAGTTCGAGGGCTCGATCGAGCGCCCGCTCGACTTCGTCGTGCCGTTCGATCCGAAGCTGGCCGCCCAAGCCGCCAAGCTCGGCAAGCCGATGGCGGAGGTGGGTCGCACCAATCGCGGACTTGCCCCGATCGGCGAACTCGCCGGCCGCATCCTCGAGATCACCGATGCCGGCGCCGATGGCGAGCGCAAGGAAGCGGCCAAGGGCGGCTCGCTGCTCAGCAAGCTCGGCGACCTCAAGGCGCTGATGGCGAGCAAGAAGAAGTAATCGGGCAATGCCGCTGCTGCCGCTCCTGATGCTGGGCCTGGGTGTCGCCGCGGTGCTGGTGCTGCTGGTGCTGGCGCTGTCCGGCCCCTCGGCGCAGCGGGCGAGCGCGCGGCGGCTGACCTCGCTGCGCGACCGGCACATGGTAAGCGCCACCGGCGCCAACGCGATGGAAGCGCAGCTGCGCCGCATCTCGACGACGCAGGCCAGCAGCTTCGACGTCACCTTCGCGCGGCTGCTGCCCAACCAGGAACAGCTCGAAAAGCGGCTGGCGATGACCGGCAAGAGCTGGACGCTCGGCCAGTATGGCCTCGCCACGCTGGGGCTGGCAGTCGCGGTGGCGGGGCTGCTGTTCCTCAAGGGCGCGCCGTTGCTGCTCTCCATCGTGTTCGGGCTGTTCGTCGGGCTCGGCCTCCCCCACTTCGTCGTCGGCTTCCTGATCAAGCGCCGCGTCGGCAAGTTCACCGCCACCTTCCCCGACGCGATCGACCTGCTGGTACGCGGCTTGCGCTCGGGCCTGCCGATCACCGAGACGATCGGCGTGGTCGGCTTCGAGATGCCGGGGCCGGTGGGCGAGGAGTTCCGCGCGATCAGCGACAAGATGAAGATCGGCCGCACGCTCGACGCCGCGCTCCAGGAAACCGCCGACCGGCTGGGCACCCCCGAGTTCCAGTTCTTCACCATCACCATCCAGATCCAGCGCGAGACCGGCGGCAACTTGGCCGAAACGCTGAACAACCTGTCCGACGTGCTGCGCAAGCGCGCGCAGATGAAGCTGAAGATCAAGGCGATGTCATCGGAAGCCAAGGCCTCGGCGATCATCGTCGGCGCGCTGCCCTTCATCGTCTTCGGGCTGATCTGGTCGATCAACAACGAATATATGATGCACTTCTTCACCGATCAGCGGCTGATCGTGACCGGCGGCGGCGGGCTGGTGTGGATGGCGATCGGCACCTTCATCATGGCCAAGATGGTCAATTTCGAGATCTGACGGCGATGACACCCACCCAAGGCCCCACCCTGCTCGGCATCGACGTCCTCTGGGTCGCGACCATCCTGTCGGCGGTCGCCGCGCTTGCGGTGCTCGTCGCCATCTATGCCGCCACCACGGTGCGCAACCCGATGGGCCGCCGGGTGAAGATGCTCAACGAACGCCGCGAGCAGCTCAAGGCCGGCATCGTCGCCACGCCGTCCAAGCGCCGCGCCAAGCTGGTGCAGCGCAGCGACACCACCGATCGCATCCGCAGCTTCCTCAGCTCGCTCAAGGTGTTGCAGGACGAGCAGGTCAAGGCCGCCCAGGTCAAGCTGCTCCAGGCCGGCATTCGCAGGCGGGAATGGGCGGTGGGCGTGATCTTGGGCCGGCTGGTGCTGCCGATCGTGATCGGCGGCCCGATGCTCTATTTCGTCTACGGCACCGACATGTTCGCCGACTGGAGCCCGCTCAAGGCGTACGGCCTGGTCGCGGGCAGCTTCGTGCTCAGCTACAAGGCGCCCGATCTCTACCTCAAGAACCGCATCCAGAAGCGCACCGACGCGATCCGCAAGGGCCTGCCCGACGCGCTCGACCTGCTGGTGATCTGCGCCGAGGCGGGCTTGACCGTCGACGCCGCCTTCGGCCGAGTCGCCAAGGAACTGGGCCGCGCCTATCCCGAGCTGGGCGAGGAATTCTCGCTGACCGCGATCGAGCTGGGCTTCCTCACCGATCGTCGTGCCGCGTTCGAGAACATGGCGATGCGCATCAATCTGGATGCAATTCGCGGTGTCGTTACAACCATGATCCAAACCGAGAAATACGGCACCCCGCTTGCCTCGGCACTCCGCGTCCTCTCTGCAGAATTCCGCAATGAAAGAATGATGCGCGCGGAAGAAAAGGCCGCGCGCTTGCCTGCGATCATGACCGTTCCATTGATCCTGTTCATCCTGCCGGTGCTGTTCATCGTGATCCTCGGGCCCGCCGCCTGCTCGATCAACGATTCGCTGATGCATTGACGTTTACGGAACCGATCGCGCGGTGACAGGTTGTTGGCGGGTTGCCGGGAGCCTGATCCATGACCGACTTGCCGTACACCACCCCCTTGCAGTTCATCGGCCTCGCGCTCGCGCTGGTCGCAGGCTGGCTGCTCGGCTTGGCGAGCAGCAACGCCGGGCGCCGCTGGCGCGAACGCTTCGAAGCCGAGCGTGACGCGCACCAGGCGCTGCGCGAGGAACTCGCCACCGCAAATACCCGCATCCGCGATCTGGAAGCCGCCAATTCGCGGCTGGAGCGCACCATCGCGGATCGCCGCCCCGCCGTGCCGCTGGCGGACCCCGCCCCCGCCAAGCGCGATTCGGCCGTGCGCAGCTGGTTTTACGGCGGCACCGACGTGCTCGCCCGCATCCGCGGCATCGACGAGCATCGCGAGCGCCAGCTCAACCAGCTCGGCATCCAGCACTTCCGCGACATCGAGGAACTGCCCCGCGGCGACGAGCTGCCGCTGGAGGAGCGACTCGGCCTGCCGCAGGGCACGATCGTCGACGAACGCTGGCGCGAACAGGCCGCCCTGCTCCGCGCGGGCGAGACCGACGAGCATGCCCGCAGGTTCGGCCACCACGCCTAAACTTGTCTTACAATAGAGATTGACTGTCGCCCGGGTGCAACGCCCGGGCGTTTTTTTGTGCGCGCCTTCCCGGCGACGGCGTTCCGCTGCAAGCTCTGCGGAGAAGCGCGATACTGCCCGATTTACCGCCCTTTAGCGCCGTCTTTTTGTAAGAATGAAAAGGCGCAGGCACGGATAAAATCCGCGCACACCCCATAACCGATCCCCTACCTTTCATTGGAACGTCTCAAATAGGTCATGCCGTTGTCGCCGACTGGCTTGACAACTGGTCAGGCCTCTAGGACATTTGTCGGACCACGAGCAGCAAGCTCGGGAGAGAAAATAGAGCACCGCAGCAGGGTTCGCCAATTTTTGATGAGGGGTGGTTAGATGTTGAGTCCTTCGACGACAAAGGCGCGTCGCGCCGTTACCGGTACCAAGTTGGTATTGCTTTCCGCAGGTTGCGTCGCAGCCTTGGCGCTCGGCGACCCCGCCTTCGCCCAGACCGATGCCGCGCCGGCCGCGCAAGGCCAGGACGATACGGGCGGCGACATCGTCGTCACCGGCTTCCGCTCCAGCCTCGCCTCCGCGCTCGACGCGAAGCGCAAGGACATCCGCATCACCGACGGCATCTCGGCCGAGGATATCGGCAAGTTCCCGGCGCAGAACATCACCGAGGCGATCCAGCGCATCGCCGGCGTGCAGATGTCCAACATCAACGGTCGCGGCTCGACGATCAGCATCCGTGGTCTCGGCGCGCAATATGCCCGCACCACGATCAACGGCCAGACCTTCGCCAGCGCCGACTTCAAGGACGGCTTCCGCTACGACATCATCCAGACCGATCTCGCCAGCGCGATCCAGGTGATCAAGTCGCCGACGGCCGACATGGACACCGGCGGCCTTTCGGGCACCGTCAACATCGATACGGTTAAGCCGCTCGCCTATAAGGGCCCGCGCTTCATCGTCGGCGTGAAGGGCTACAACTCCGAATATCGCGGCAAGGAAGTCACGCCCAAGGTCAGCGGCGCGTACATCGACAGCTTCGCCGGCGGCACGCTGGGCGTGATGGCGAACGTCAGCTACCAGAAGCTGAAGGATCGCGGCGACTATGTGTTCATCAAGAACTGGTACAATGCCGGGGTGATCGATCCCGATGTGCGCGTGCCGGGCAATTTCCGCTTCCGCCGCATCGATCGCGATACCGAGCAGGTGATGGCCAGCGGCGCGATCCAGTGGAAGCCGAGCGACAATTTCGAAGCGCTGCTCCAGGGCGAATATTCGCGCGACCACACCCGCTACACCACGCGCCAGTACGTGTTCGGCCGCTGGGCATCGAGCGCGGTGACGGTGAACGGCAAGGCCAACGGCATCGCCAACAACATCAGCATCAGCAACTTCAACGTCGACAACAACACCCAGCCCGAACTGCGCAACCTGAAGACGCAGGCCTATACCGGCACGATCAACTGGCAGCCGGGCGAGACCTGGAAGGTGCACGCCGTCGCCCACTACACCAAGGGTGACGCGGCGCTGTACGAATGGGCGTCGATCGACGAAGTGAACTTCGCCCAGGGCGGCACGCTCGACATCTCGAACCCGAGCAACATCAAGTGGACGACGCAGAGCCTCACCGACGGATCGGTGTGGAACAACGCCAACCGCACCTGGTTCGCGTTCGTCGACGGCGCGACGCACATCCAGACCGCCAAGGACAAGGCCGCGCAGGTCGACCTTACCAAGGATCTCGGCTGGCACGGCATCCAGTCGCTGGTGCTCGGCGCGAAATATCACCATGAGAGCTTCGCGACCAACGCCTATCGCCACGATCGCGACGGCGACGTCACCGATCCGGTCAAGTACCCCGAGTTCAACTACATCCCGAACCTGGGCACCACCGGCCAGCTGGTCACCAACTTCCTCGACGGCGCGATGTCGATCCCGCACGCGTTCCTGTCTACCAACGCCGATGTCTGGCAGAGCCTGCTCGCCTCCAAGGGCATCACCGTGCCCGACGTGCCCGACTGGCCCAGCACCTACCGCGTCGATCGGTATGTCCCGTCGGTCTATGCGATGGCCAATGTCGACACGACCGTCGGCGGCATGGCGCTGCGCGGCAACCTGGGCGTGCGCTACGAGCACACCCACCAGAACGTCACCGCCAGCCTGACCGACGGCACCGGCAGCGACGCCGCGCTGCTCGGCCAGCAGCACATCATCCAGGATTACGGCAACGTCCTGCCGAGCGCGAGCTTCGCCCTCGACCTGACGCCGAAGCTGGTGGCCCGCTTCGCCGCGGCCAAGGTGCTGGTGCGCCCGCTGCTCAACAGCCAGACGCAGATGGCCGACACGATCAGCACCGGCATCTCGCAGCAGAAGCGCCCCTTCACCAGCGTCTCCGCGGGTGAATCGCGCCTCAAGCCGCTGACCGCGAACCAGCTCGACCTCAGCCTGGAATTCTACCATGGCCGCGGCAACTCGATCAGCATCGCCGGCTTCTACAAGGCGGTGAAGAACGGCACCTTCACGCAGTTCTACTGCCCCACCTCGTACAACGGCGTGGCGCTGAACGGCGTGACCACCGACTGCCAGTCGGCGGACCTGAAGAGCGACTACAGCTTCAGCCGCGTGCTGAACGACAGCCGCACCATCCACATCAAGGGCGTCGAATTCTCGGCGACCGAGAATTTCGATGGCTTCCTGCCGGTCAAGGGCTTCGGCGCCACCGGCAACGTCACGCTGGTCGACACCAACTCGAGCGCGCTGGGCACCGGCTTCAACCTGCGCGACCTGTCGAAGTTCACCGCCAATATCACGCCCTATTGGGAAAACGAGATGTTCAGCGTGCGCTTCTCGGTCAACCACCGCAGCTCGTACAAGCAGGACGCCGCCAGCAGCTTCTTCGTGAACGGCGGCGAGATCCACACGGTGCGCGCGCGTACCCAGATGGACCTCGCGATGGGCTTCACGCCGAACAAGTGGCTTAGCTTCACCGGCGGCATCATCAACCTGAACAACACCCACGAAGACGCCTACCAGACCACCGCGGACACCTTCCAGATGGCCAGCCGCACCGGTCGTACCTTCTACCTGTCGGCCACGACCAAGTTCTGATCGACGGACACCGGGCTATCCCCGGGAGCGCCCCTCTTCCCATGCGGAAGGGGGGCGCTTCTCGTTTGGGGGCACTTTGGTTGAAGGGCTGCAATGTGGATGAGAAATCCTCCCCTGTAAGGGGAGGTGGCAGCCCGCAGGGCTGACGGAGGGGTGTAATCGCTGGAGCGTAGGTCCGCGCCTCGATCCGGGACACCCCTCCACTACCGCCTTCGGCGGCGGTCCCCCTCCCCCTCCGGGGGAGGACCGGAAAGAGCGAAGGAACATATCTTAAGTCCCTCCCCTTCAGGGGAGCGGTTGGACGTGGTGCCTGATCGATCGGCTCGACAGGATGGTGATGATCGAGCAGCGCCCGCTGCTCTCAGCAGTCGCACCCCTCGCCTGATCGGTCGCCCAGGCTGGCGATCAGCCGCGCCATGTTATCCCCACTGGTAACGTGGTCGGACACAACGAGCGCGTGCGCTGGTGAAATCATGATGAAGAGTCGCGAACCGACCCGCTTCACCTTGCTGATCGTCGACCATTTATAGGTCGTTCTAAGGATCGGCGTCTCCGCTACGATTCCTTCGGGACTATAGGAGATATAGATCGGGTTGACCTGCTTGAGCGACCGCACACCCGGCGCAACCACGAACAGCAACAAAGCCAGGCCGATGCCATACACTGTGTTCATGCTTTCGTTGTCCGATATCCCGATCAGAATCAAGGATATGCAGACGGCGACGATCACCCAGGATTTCCAGCGCGTTGCTTTGGAGCCTGTCACGAACGAGATCACCAGCGCCGCCGCCACCAAGTCACGCCGGCGGAGCGCATAGGGGCCGATCGTATCGAAGCCCATCTGCTCAATGCCCCGCCAGTGTCTTCAGCACGGCCGGCGTATAGTTCTCCACCACCTCCGCCAGCGCTCGCCCCTCGCCGTCCAGTACCAGCGCGCGGTGGCGGAGCACGTAGGGCGCGACGCCCGCCAGTACCTGCTCCAACGGCTTGCGATGGGGCTTGAGCGGCCGGATCACCGCGCCGAAGGGCGTATCCCCCTGATCCAGCGCGGCGTTCATCTCCGGGGTCAGGCGCGACGGGACGTACCAGTTCTCGGCGACCGAATAGGCCACGCCCGCGCAGCTGAGCACGACGCTGCGATAGACCACCCGCTCGTCCGGCCCCACTCCCAGCCGCCTCCGCTGCTCGGGCGTCGGGTCCTTGTGCGCCGTGCGGTCCACCTCGGCGCGGATGGGACCGCCGCAGCGGCGCTCCAGCACGGCGGTGGCGGTAGGGCTGGCAAGGAGGTCGCGGCTGAGGGCCGCCGCATCGTCCGTCGCTACCGCTACCGCCACTACCAGCATCACTTTCCTCTTATGGCCGCCTGCGCTGCCGCAAGCCGCGCGATCGGCACGCGATAGGGCGAAGCCGAGACATAATCGAGCCCCGTCTTCTCGCAGAACGCGATCGAGGCTGGATCACCGCCATGCTCGCCGCAGATGCCGAGCTTGATGTCGGGCCGGGTCGCCCGTCCACGCTCGGCGGCGAGCGCGATCAGCTGGCCGACGCCCTCCACGTCGAGGCTCACGAACGGATCCTTGGCGTAGATGCCCTTCTCGACATAGGTGGTCAGGAAGCGCGAGGCGTCGTCGCGACTTACGCCCAGCGTGGTCTGGGTGAGGTCGTTGGTGCCGAACGAGAAGAAGGCGCCAACCTCGGCGATCTCGCCCGCCATGAGTGCGGCGCGCGGCAGCTCGATCATCGTGCCGACCAGATAGTCGATCGTGCGGCCCTTCTCGGCGAACACCGCCTGCGCCGCCTTGTCGACCACCGTCTTCATCAGCTCCAGCTCGCGCCGGGTGCCGACCAGCGGGATCATCACTTCGGGCACCGGTGCCGCGCCGGACTTCTCGGCCACGGCGATCGCCGCCTCGAAGATCGCGCGCGCCTGGATCTCGTAGATTTCGGGATAGGTCACGCCCAGGCGACAGCCGCGATGCCCGAGCATCGGGTTGAACTCGTGCAGCTCGGCCGCGCGGCGCTTGAGCGTGTCGACGTCCACCCCCGCTGCGGTCGCGACCTCGGCGAACTCCGCCTCCTCGTGCGGCAGGAACTCGTGGAGCGGCGGATCGAGCAGGCGGATCGTCACCGGCAGGCCGGCCATCACCTCGAAGATCTCGAGGAAGTCGCTGCGCTGTTCGGGCAGCAGCTTCTCCAGCGCGGCGCGGCGGCCGGCCTCGTCCTCGGCGAGGATCATCTGGCGCACCGCGGTGATGCGGCTCTGTTCAAAGAACATATGCTCGGTGCGGCACAGCCCGACGCCCTCGGCACCGAACTCGCGCGCGGTGCGGCAGTCGAGCGGCGTCTCGGCATTGGCGCGGACCTTGAGGCGGCGGACCTCGTCGGCCCAGGTCATCAGCGTGCCGAAATCGCCGGAGAGCTCGGGCTGTACGGTCGGCACCTGGCCGGCCATCACCTCGCCGGTGGCGCCGTCGATCGTCACCATGTCGCCCTCGCGGACCTCACGGCTGCCGACGCGCATCACCTTCTCGCGCGCGTTGATCGACAGGCTCCCCGCACCCGAGACGCAAGGGCGCCCCATGCCGCGCGCGACGACCGCCGCATGGCTGGTCATGCCGCCCCGCGCCGTCAGGATGCCGCGCGCCGCGTGCATGCCGTGGATGTCCTCGGGGCTGGTCTCGGTGCGGATCAGGATCACCGAATCGCCGGCATTGGCGCGCTTCTCCGCCGTGTCGCTGTCGAACACCGCGAGGCCCGAGGCCGCGCCCGGGCTGGCGGGCAGCCCCTTGGTCAGCACGTCGCGCGGCGCCTTGGGATCGAGCGTCGGGTGGAGCAGCTGGTCGAGCGCCTGCGGATCGACGCGCAGGATCGCCTCCTCGCGGGTGATCAGCCCCTCATTGGCCATGTCGACCGCGATCTTGAGCGCCGCCTTGGCGGTGCGCTTGCCGCTGCGGGTCTGCAGCATCCACAGCTTGGCGCGCTCGACGGTGAACTCGATGTCCTGCATGTCGCGGTAATGGGTCTCGAGCCGGTCGAACACCGCCGCCAGCTCGCCATAGACCTCGGGCATCGCCTCTTCCATCGAGGCCGGCTTGGCGCCTGCCGCCTCGCGGGCGGCCTTGGTGAGGTATTGCGGCGTGCGGATGCCGGCGACCACGTCCTCGCCCTGCGCGTTGATGAGGAACTCGCCATAATAAGCGCGCTCGCCGGTGGAGGGATCGCGGGTGAACGCGACGCCGGTCGCCGAGGTGTCGCCCATATTGCCGAACACCATCGCCTGCACGTTCACCGCCGTGCCCCAGTCCGCGGGGATGTCGTTCAGCCGGCGATAGACCTTGGCGCGCTCCGACTGCCAGGATCCGAACACCGCGCCGATCGCGCCCCAGAGCTGGTCGTGCACGTCCTGCGGGAACGGCTTGTTCCACAGCTCCTCGACGATGCTCTTATATTCGGCGACCAGCGCCTGGAGATCGGTGGCGCTCAGCTCGGTATCGAGCGTGAAGCCGCGATCTTCCTTGGCGATCTCCAGCGCGTCCTCGAAGCGGCCATGGTCGAGGCCGAGCACCACATCGGCATACATCTGGATGAAGCGTCGATAGCTGTCCCAGGCGAAGCGATCGTCGCCGCTGGTCGCGGCCAGGCCCTGCACGGTCTGGTCGTTGAGGCCGAGGTTGAGGACGGTGTCCATCATCCCCGGCATCGAGACGCGCGCGCCCGAGCGGACCGAGACGAGCAGCGGATCGGCCGCGTCGCCGAACTGCTTGCCGGTGATCGCGGCGATGTGCGCGATGCCGTTCGCCACCTCGGCCTTCACGCTCTCCGGGAAGGTCTCGCCTTCCTCATAATAACGCGTGCACATCGCGGTGGAGATGGTGAAGCCCGGCGGCACCGGCAGCCCGATCGAGGCCATCTCGGCGAGGTTCGCGCCCTTGCCGCCGAGGAGATTCTTGTCGCCCGCACCACCGTCCGAAACACCACCGCCGAAGCGGTACACATATTGCGTCATTCTGATCCCCTTCCGATCGAAGCGCCCTTTCAAGACAGAAAGGGCGCTACCGCAGGTGCGAAGAAGGCGGAACCGCTGACTACGTTGTCGGTATCCGATTATTTCGGGACCGTCGCAGTTTCAGGCCAATTTACGGGATATTAATCGTACAATTAAGGTCCTCAACCTTCGATCTTGGCGAAGTCCGCCACCTTGTGCACTGCATCACGCATTCGCGCGAGCAGGCCCAAGCGCGCGGCGCGCTTGGCGGGATCGGCATCGTTGACCGTCACCTGGTCGAAGAAGGCGTCGATCGGCGCGCGCAGGATGGCGAGCGCGGCCATGGCATCCTCGAACTGCTCGGCTTCGATCGCGGCGGTCGCCTTGGGCTCGGCGGCATCGAGGGCTGCGGCGAGCGCGGCCTCGGCGGGTTCGGGCGCGGGGTTCACGGCGCCTGCTTCCCATTCCTCCTTCTTGAGGATGTTCGCCGCGCGCTTGTAGCCGGCGAGCAGGTTGGCGCCGTCCTCGGTACCGACGAACGCCTGCAACGCCTTCACCCGCGCGAGCAGGCGGACGAGGTCGTCCTCGCCGCCGAGCGCGAAAACCGCGTCGATCAGGTCGTGGCGGACACCGGCCTCGCGCTGCTGGACCTTGAGGCGGTCGGCCATGAAGTCTCTGACGTCTCGCATGAAGACGCGATCGGCCTGCTGAACCAATTCTGCTCGAAGCGTCTCAGCGGGCTCTGGCTCCGATCGCTCGTCATCGATGCCCTGCTCCTTAAGCAGCTGGCGTGCCTGAGCGAGCCAGCCAACAACCTCGCCTCGAAGATTATTTCCAAGGGTCAGCGCCAAAATACCCAAAGCAGCTCGACGCAAGGCGAAGGGGTCCTTCGATCCCGTCGGCTTTAGGTTCTTCATGAAGAACCCAGCAATCGTATCCAGCTTGTCCGCAAGCGCCACTGCCACCGTCACCGGATCGGTGGGGACGTCGTCGCCCTGCCCGACCGGCTTGTAGTGATCGCGGATCGCCGCGGCGACCGCCGGATCTTCGCCTTGCGCAGCGGCGTAATAGCCGCCCATCAGGCCCTGCAGCTCGGGGAACTCGCCGACCATGCCGGTGACGAGGTCCGCCTTGGCGAGCTCGGCCGCGCGGCGCGCCAGTGCGGGATCGCAGTTCGGCACGATCTTCTCGGCCGCCAGCCATTCGGCCAGCTTGGCGACGCGCTCGACCTTGTCGGCCACCGTGCCCAGCTTCTCGTGGAAGACGATCTTCTCGAGCTTCCCCGCCTGATCGGCGAGCGGCACCTTGAGGTCCGTTTCGTAGAAGAAGCGCGCATCGCTCAGCCGCGCCGCGAGCACCTTCTGGTTGCCGGCGACAATCTTCTCGCCGCCATCGGCCGCGTCGATGTTCGCCACGCAAACGAACGCATTGGCCAGCTTGCCCGCGGCGTCGCGGCACACGAAGTATTTCTGGTTCACCCGCGCGGTGAGCTGGATCACCTCGGGCGGTACCGCCAGAAAGGCTTCGTCGAAGCGGCCGAGCAGCGGCATCGGCCATTCGGTCAGCCCGGCATTCTCGAACAGCAGGCCCTCGTCTTCAACGAGCGTAAGCCCCGCCTTCCGAGCCGCCATCGTCGCGCCCAGCGCGATGATGTTGCGGCGCTCGGCCCCGTCGACGATCACATGGCAGGCGCGCAGCTTCTCGACATAATCGTCGGCCGAGCCGATCGTGATCACCCCCGGATGGTGGAAGCGATGCCCCACCGTCGCCGCACCGCTGACGACGCCCGCGATTTCGCATGGCACCACGTCGCTGCCGAACAGCGCGACGATCCCCTGCAGCGGGCGGACCCAGCGCAAGGATTCCGTGGAGAGCGAATCCGCCCCCCAGCGCATCGACTTGGGCCAGGGGAAGGCGCGGATCACCGCGGGGATCGCGGCGGC
>Ga0105237_10003491_pt1 | contig 18655 bp, 17 predicted proteins | sample KBSC24metaG_FD_81520 | JGI IMG/M metagenome (GOLD analysis project Ga0105237, IMG submission 81520) | Corn rhizosphere microbial communities from Kellogg Biological Station, Michigan, USA - KBS C2-4 metaG | ecosystem: Host-associated > Plants > Roots > Rhizosphere > Soil | place: Michigan, USA... | reverse complement strand
TACTTTCCAGTCCCCGCCTCGGCGACGGTCACCGTGCCCTCAAAAGATTCCATGTACACGAGTGTGCGGGACTGCCATCGCGGCCGGAATCGAAACGCGCTGCCCGGTTGTTGACTCAATGCGTGACGATCCGACCCCGGGGCGAGCGAAGCGACGGGAGAAGACTCGGACTACAGATTCCGAACTTCTCCTACGACGCCCCCGTCACCGAACTCTTCCCGGCCGTGAAGGCACAGGCTCAGGAGGCCGAGGCCGCAGGCTTCGACACGGTGCTGGTGATGGACCACTTCTACCAACTGCCGACGCTCGGGGAACCGGACGAGCCGATGCTCGAGGCGTACACCGCGCTCGGGGCCCTGGCGAGCGCGACCGAGAACATCCAGCTCTCGACGTTGGTCACGGGCAACACGTACCGCAACCCGACGCTGCTCGCCAAGGTGATCACGACGCTGGACGTGATCAGCGGCGGCAGGGCGGTCCTCGGCCTCGGGGCCGGCTGGTTCGAGCTCGAACACCAGCAGCTCGGCTTCGAATTCGACACGTTCACCGATCGATTCGAGAAGCTCGACGAGGCCCTGCAGATCATCGTCCCGATGATCCACGGTGAGCGGCCGACGTTCTCTGGCAAGTGGTATCGCACCGAGAGCGCGATCAACGAGCCCCGCTTCCGCGATCACATCCCGGTCATGCTCGGGGGCAGCGGGGAGAAGAAGACGTTCGGGCTGGCCGTGCGGTACGCCGATCACCTCAACCTGATCACGCCGATCTCCGAGCTGCCGCACAAGCTCGACGTGCTCAAGCAGCGCTGCGACGAAGCCGGGCGCGACCCTTCGACGCTGGAGACCTCGACGCTGCTGACCGTCGTGCTCGACGGCCACGCCACCCGACGTGACATCGCCGAGGCGACGAGCGGACGCGCGGTGCGCGGCACCGCCGAGCAGGTGGCCGAACAGATCAAGACCAACGTGCTCGACGTCGGCGTCGACGGCGTGATCGTCAACCTGCCCACCCACGGCTACACGCCGGGCGTCATCACCGAGGTGGGAGAGGCGCTGCGGCCGCTGATTGCCTAGCGATGGGGGCGTGACCAGCGTCGTTGTCGGAGTTCACAGCCGATGGCAAGGTTGGTGATCATGAACCGCGCTTCGAGCAGGTTGTTGACCCTTGGGATGGCCGGGGTCGCCGCGTTGGGCCTACTGACGGCGTGCGCGGGATCGTTCGAGAACGACGGCGTGCCGCAGGGCTCGGGCATGACGACGGCGCCCGTGGCGGGGATGAAGGACAGTGTCACCGCACCGATGCCGCAGTCCGGGCCTGCGCAGACGCAAGTGCCGGGCGCACCGCCGCCGAACGCGCCTCCGGAGGCACTCCCGCGCGACGTCGTCAAGACCGCGTCGATGACCATCACGGTGGCCAACACCTCCGAGGCTGCGGACAAGGCGGCCGTCCTCGTGGAGAAGGCCGACGGCCGAGTGGACAGCCGCTCCGAGGACGCGGGATCGACGGGGGGCTTCGCCCGCACCGCCGCCGTGCTGCGGGTGCCCGTCGACAAACTCGACAGCGTGGTGCGCGAGCTCAAGACCCTTGGCAAGGTGCAGACCGCAGAAACCAGGTCCGAGGACGTGACGGCGCAAAGGGTTGATCTCGACGCGAGGATCAAGGCCCTGCAGACCTCGGTGGATCGGCTTCTGGGAATCATGCGCGACGCCAAGGATCCCGACGCGCTCATCAACGCCGAGAACGCGCTGTCGCAGCGCCAGGCGGATCTGGACAGCCTGCGCGCCCAGCGCGATCAACTCGGCGACCGCATTCAGTACAGCACCGTCGACGTGACGTTCGTCGCCGAGCAGGTCGGCGGCCCGGCCCCGAAGCAGTACGAGGGATTCACCGGTCAGATCGAGCGCGGCTGGGATGGCTTGGTCTCGGTGGTCGGCAACATCGTTCTGCTCTTCGGCTTGCTGCTGCCGTGGCTGGGCGTGCTGGTCGTCATCGCCGGAATCCTGTACGTCATCGCCAGGTTGGCGAGGTCGCGTCGTCCGTAGGCGGGCACGAAGAAATCCCCGACACGACGAGCGTGCGGGGATCTCTCTTCGTATCGAATGTCAGGCGGTGCGGCGAATGCCCCGCTTGAGAAGCATCTCGCGCTCCGACTCGCTCAGTCCGCCCCAGATGCCGTAGGGCTCACCGACGCCAAGGGCGTGCGTGCGGCACTGCGTGATCACCGGGCAACTCCGGCACATCTCCTTGGCGCGCATCTCTCGCTGTGCGCGTGCCCGGCCACGCTCTCCGTCGGGGTGGAAGAACATGGCTGAGTCGACACCTCGGCAAAGGCCCTGCATTTGCCAATCCCAGATGTCGGCATTGGGTCCGGGTAGCTGCTGCGGCTGTGGCATTGGGAAAACCCCTCTCTGCGCACCCCTTTCGCGTATCGCGAAAGGGCGTGGTTCGTTGAACCGATCCGAGCACGGTGTCGCCAGTGACTACTCGTGCACACAACGTAGAAGGGCTCACGAAATTCAGTCAATAGCCCGCACATGTGCTCAAGGGCATATCCGCAGGCCGAGAATTTACATCACGTTCATCGTTGCGACCCGCCCGCAACGAGAAGGCTGATCACAAAACGGCTTCCAAATGATCACGAGTCCTGTTTCCGCTGTTCGCAGCGAACGAGGTCGTGCTCTCGATTTCTACCACCGAGTAGTCAGTTGATACCGAATTAACATGTCCAGCACCAACTGTTAACCAATGTTGAATCCGCAACACCAATTTACCCGGGCCCAGCGGTACCGGGTTCTATTCGCGTCTCGTCGAGACGTATTGATAGCGTCGCGATCCGATGGATGACCTAACGCGGGCCGCCTTCGGCGACGATCCCGGCCGCTGGCCGTTGCCCGCGGCGACGACGCCGCTCGGGGCCTGGCATCGTGCCGTGGCCGCAGGCGGCCAGGGTCGCTACGCGAGTGGCTTCGCCGACCTGGACGCCGTCGGTCGTTCGCCCGGCGCACCCTCGGTCGCCTCCCTGGCGCTGAGTACGAGGGCGTCGTTCCTCCGTCAGCTCGGCAGGCACGTCGACGCGCGGTCGTGGGACGGCCGCGCGCTGGCGCTGGCGGGGACCGACGCCGAGGCGCGCGCCGACGCGTTGATCGGACTCGCGGCCGACGCGCTCGGCATCGGCCGCTTCCGTGCGTCGGGCCGGCTGCTGCAGCGCGCCCGCGAGGTCGTCGGGGACGCGTCGGGGCGAGCGAAGCGACGGGGGAAGCCTCCGCGGGGCCGATCGCCGGTGCGGCTCGGCTGGGTCTCCGCCGAGTTGGCGATGTTCACCGGCGACGGCGAAGCGGCGCTCGGTCACGCCGAACGTGCGGTCGAGTTGGCGGCGTCGACGGGCTCCGTGCGACACGCCGTCAAGTCCGATGTGGTGCTGGCCGCGGCCCTGTGCAGCGCCGGTGATGCCGACGCATCCCGTCGTGTCGCCGACACCGCGCTGGAAGTTACCCAACGACTTGGTTTAGTGCCGCTGAGCTGGGCATTGGCATGCCTTCTCCTCGACATCGGCAGTGCCGCGCACCCCCCCGATCGGATCGCTGCGATCCGCGACGAAACCGCCGATGCGGTGCGTCGCAGGGGCGGCGTGTGGGCGGGTCGGTGACGGCGGTTTTCGCGGCCTGATCACTAGTCTTTACCTGACACCACCACTTTGAGGTACGCCTCATCCGTAACACTGGAGAACACACTCGCGATGACCAGTTCGGGAGAAGGTCTCGATGCTGTCGTTGCTGAGGCGGTGGCAGGCGATCGAGACGCACTCCGGACGGTGCTGGAGACCATCCGTCCGATCGTCGTCCGGTATGTCCGGGCGAGGATCGGGACAGCGGACAGAAGTGGTCTTTCAGCAGACGACGTGGCTCAGGAGGTGTGCTTGGCCGCCATCACGGCGCTGCCGCGCTACAAGGATCAGGGACGACCGTTCCTGGCCTTCGTTTATGGCATCGCCGCTCACAAGGTTGCCGACGCTCATCGCGCCGCGGGAAGAAACCGTGCCGACGCCACCGACACACTGCCCGACCGTGCCTCATCCGCTGCCGGCCCCGAGCAGCTGGCGATCGACTCGGAGTCGGCCGCAAGGATGGACAGGCTGCTGGCGACGCTGCCCGAGAAGCAGCGCGAGATCATCATCCTGCGCGTCGTCGTCGGCATGAGTGCAGAGGAGACGGCCGAAGCGGTCGGCAGCACCCCGGGCGCGGTGCGGGTCGCGCAGCACCGTGCGTTGGCGAAGTTGAAGTCCGAGATCGGCACGACGAGGCGCGATCATGCCTGACTTCGGACGCTGGACCGGCAACGGGGGAGACCCGTCGCTCAACGAGATCAACCGCGACGAGCGGTTCCTGGACGCCCTCGCCTCGGGTCAACCGGTGTACGCCACCGATCCCGCAGAAGCCGAACTTGCGTTCCTGCTCTCGGATTGGCGCGACGGGATTCGCGACACCCCGGCCACCGTGATCGTCACGCCCCGCGACGCCGCCATCGCCTTGCGCGGCAGCCTCGACTCGCGCAAGCGCAGGCGGACCTCGCTGACGTTGGTCGGGTCGGCCGCCGCAGCACTGCTGGTGCTGGGTGGGTTCAGTGCCGCCGTGTACGGAGCAGGCCCAGGCGACTCGCTCTACGGCGTGCGGACTCAACTCTTCGGTCAGCCACCAGCCGAGCGCAATGACCAGGTCATGCTGGCTTCGCAGCAACTCGCCGAGGTGCAGCAGCTGGTCGAGCAGGGTGACTGGCAGCAGGCGCAGGACCGGCTTCAGACGCTGTCCACCACCGTGCAGAGCATCGATCAGGTGCAAGACAAGCAGGAGCTGGTCCAACAGTGGAATGCGTTGGCCTACAAGGTGGTTGAGCAAGACCCCGCAGCTACGCTGCCGCCGCCCGATCAGCCGCAACCGGTGCTGCCGCAGTCGCCGCTGACGCTGCTGCCCGTTCCGGTGATCACCGAAACCTCCACGGAAACGTCGACCTCGACTTCCACTTCGACCTCGACGACGGAGCCGACGCCGACCTCACCGTCGGATACGACCACCCCGTCGACTCCTTCGACATCGTTGCCGCCGTCGGACGTCACGACGACGCCGTCGACACCGCCGAGCTCGCCGCCGCCCAGTTCATCGTCCACCGCGACGTCGGCGCCCTCGACCTCGACGGCCACCTCGACATCGACACCGCCCTCGACATCCACGCCGCCCTCGACGTCGACACCGACATCCACCAACACTCCGACGACGACCACGACCACGACGACGCAACAGCCGGCTGCTCTTCCGCCGTCCTCGTTGCCGCCGTCGACGGTGTCGGTGCCGTCGTCGGCGCCGGTGAGCGTTCCGCCGCCCGTGAGTGCGTCGTCCGCGGTTCAACCGCCGCCCGCAAGTGCTCCTCCTGCGGTGCAAGCACCGCCCGCAAGCGCGCAACCGCCCGCACCGCCCAAACAAGCTGAAGAGCCCGTTCAGGCGCCGCCGTCAGCACCGAAGCAGCCAGAACAAAAGCAACCAGACCAAGTGGTGACTACCGTGATTGCGCCGCCGGCAGGCAACGGCCACTAAGGCGAATTACGCGTTCAGCGATATCCGTCGGATTCCGACGCGGCCTCGTTGAGCGAAGCGTCGGCGTATCCGCGGCAGTAATCCCAGGTCACGTAGGCGTCGGGTTCCGGATCGTAGGCCGGCTCGTGCGGCCGCACCGTACCGTCGACCAAGAGCTGGAGCAGGTTGGCCCGCAACATGTCCCAGTCGTGATAGTGGTCCTGCTGGCATTCGTCACAGCACACCACCAGACCGCGAATTCCCTTGTGCGCCAACAACGCCTCGTATACGGCCAAATCGGCGAGATCCGCCTCGACGGCGACGCGTTCCTGAGGGTCGAGTGGCTGACCCGGCTCGATCGCGTCGAGCGCTGCGGATGGATCGCAGGGGTCGTCGGCGAACGGGTCGGGCGGCAAACCCGGCGGCAGGTGGTCGCGCACGCTTCCACATTACGCAGCACCTCCGGCATCGCGCCAGCCGTCCATACCGCGACACCCGGGCCCGAACCCCGTGTGAGGCCAGACACCGTCGGCGGTGCCGATAAGATGGACATTTAGATCTGCGCCGTCTGGAGGCCCCACCCATGTCGATCGCTGAAAGCAGCCTTCCCATCACCGTTCCGGTGCCGACCGGTGGCGATGACCCGACAAAGATTGCCATGCTCGGGCTCACCTTCGATGACGTCCTGCTGCTGCCAGCCGCGTCCGACGTGGTGCCCGCGAATGCCGACACCTCTAGTCAGCTGACCAAGCGCATCCGGCTGCGGGTGCCGCTGGTGAGCTCCGCGATGGACACCGTCACGGAGTCCCGGATGGCCATCGCCATGGCGCGCGCTGGCGGCATGGGCGTGCTGCACCGGAACCTGCCCGTCGCCGAGCAGGCCGGACAGGTCGAGACTGTGAAGCGGTCCGAGGCGGGCATGGTCACCGATCCCGTCACGTGCTCCCCTGACAACACGCTCGCCGAGGTCGACGCGATGTGCGCGCGGTTCCGGATCTCCGGTCTGCCCGTCGTCGACGCGGACGGCTCGTTGGTGGGCATCATCACCAACCGCGACATGCGCTTCGAAGTCGACATGAGCAAGCCCGTCGCCGAAGTCATGACCAAGGCGCCGCTGATCACCGCCCAGTCGGGGGTTACCGCCGACGCCGCGCTGGGTCTGTTGCGGCGCAACAAGATCGAGAAGCTCCCGATCATCGACGGCCACGGCAAGCTGACCGGGCTGATCACGGTCAAGGACTTCGTCAAGACCGAGCAGTTCCCGCTGGCCACCAAGGACAGCGACGGCCGGCTGCTGGTCGGTGCCGCAATCGGCGTCGGTGGCGATGCCCGCGAGCGGGCGATGACGCTCGTCGACGCGGGCGTCGACGTACTGATCGTCGACACCGCGCACGCCCACAACCGCGGCGTGCTCGACATGGTGCATTGGGCCAAGAGCATGCTCGGCGATCGCGTCCAGGTCATCGGCGGCAACATCGCCACCCGTGCTGCTGCCGCCGCGCTGGTCGAGGCGGGCGCGGATGCGGTCAAGGTCGGTGTCGGCCCAGGCTCCATCTGCACGACGCGCGTCGTCGCAGGCGTCGGCGCCCCACAGATCACCGCCATCCTCGAGGCGGTCGCCGCGTGCGCACCCCATGGCGTCCCTGTGATCGCCGACGGCGGTCTGCAGTACTCGGGCGACATCGCCAAGGCCCTCGCCGCGGGTGCGTCGACGGCGATGCTCGGGTCGCTGCTGGCAGGCACCGCCGAGGCACCTGGCGACCTGATCCTCGTCAACGGCAAGCAGTTCAAGAGCTACCGCGGCATGGGATCGCTCGGCGCCATGCAGGGCCGCGGCTCCGCAGTCGGCAAGTCCTACTCCAAGGACCGCTACTTCCAGGACGACGTCCTGAGCGAGGACAAGCTGGTCCCGGAGGGCATCGAGGGCAGGGTGCCGTTCCGCGGCCCGCTGTCGACCGTCATCCATCAGCTGACCGGTGGCCTGCGCGCGGCGATGGGCTACACCGGTTCTGCCACCATCGAGCATCTTCAGCAGGCGCAGTTCGTACAGATCACTGCGGCAGGGCTGAAGGAAAGTCACCCGCACGACATCACCATGACCGCTGAAGCGCCCAACTACTACGCTCGCTGACGAGCGCTTGCGCGAGGAGTAGACAACAGAGAGCCTGGGGGACCCCAAACCATGCGTGACTTGGTGGAAATCGGCATGGGCCGAACCGCTCGTCGTACCTACGAGCTCTCCGACATCAACATCGTGCCGTCACGGCGTACGCGCTCGTCGCAGGACGTGTCGACGGGTTGGCAGCTCGATGCCTACCGCTTCGACATCCCCGTCGTCGCGCACCCGACCGACGCCCTGGTGTCGCCGGAGTTCGCCATCGAGCTGGGCAGGCTCGGCGGGCTCGGCGTGCTCAACGGCGAGGGCCTGTTCGGTCGGCACGCCGACGTCGAGGACAAGATCGCCCAGGTCTTGGAGGTGGCGGCCAAGGAGCCGGACCCGTCGGCAGCCATCCGTCTGCTGCAGCAGCTGCACGCCGCGCCGCTGATCCCGGAACTGATCGGCGCCGCGGTGGCGCGCATCCGCGATGCCGGCGTCACCACCGCCGTGCGGGTGAGCCCCCAGAACGCGCAGGCGCTGACGCCGACGCTGGTGGCGGCGGGCATCGATCTGCTGATCATCCAGGGCACCATCATCTCGGCGGAGCGCGTTGCGCAGGACGGCGAGCCGCTCAACCTCAAGACGTTCATCTCCGAGCTCGACGTCCCCGTCGTGGCCGGTGGCGTGCTCGACCATCGCACCGCGCTGCACCTCATGCGCACGGGCGCGGCCGGCGTCATCGTCGGCTACGGGTCGACGTGGGGCGTCACCACCAGCGACGAGGTGCTCGGCATCAGCGTGCCGATGGCCACCGCGATCGCCGACGCCGCAGCCGCCAGGCGCGAGTACCTCGACGAGACCGGCGGCCGCTACGTGCACGTCCTCGCCGACGGTGACATCCACACCTCCGGCGAGTTGGCCAAGGCCATCGCGTGCGGCGCCGACGCCGTGGTGCTCGGCACGCCGCTCGCCGTCGCGGAGGAGTCCCTCGGCGGCGGCTGGTTCTGGCCGAGCGCTGCCGCCCACCCGTCGCTACCCCGTGGTGCGCTGCTCCAGGTGGAGGAGGGGGAGCGGCCTTCGCTGGAGCAGGTGCTCACGGGCCCGTCCGACGATCCGTTCGGCGGCCTGAACCTGGTCGGCGGTCTTCGCAGGGCGATGGCCAAGGCCGGGTACTGCGACCTCAAGGAGTTCCAGAAGGTCGGCCTGGCCGTCGGGTCCTGACCCGGTTACGCCGAAATCTGCGTGGCGGTCGTCATCCCGCGGCCGATCGCAGCCACCACGCAGAATTCGGCGAGTCCTTTCCGCTGCTGACAGCGCTGCTTCTTTACAAGTTAGGGTCCCCTGTCTAGTAGTTACCCGCCGGTAAGTTCATAATCATGGGATGGAGCCTGACTACGACGTCCTGATCATCGGCTCGGGGTTCGGGGGCAGTGTCAGCGCGCTGCGACTGACCGAGAAGGGCTATCGCGTCGGTGTTCTCGAAGCGGGTAGACGCTTTGCCGACGAGGACTTCGCCAAGACCTCGTGGAACCTGCGCAAGTTCCTCTGGATGCCCAAGCTTGGCATGTACGGGATCCAGCGCATCCACCTGTTGCGCAACGTGATGATCCTGGCAGGCGCTGGCGTCGGGGGCGGCTCGCTCAACTACGCCAACACGCTGTACGTGCCGCCGGAGCCGTTCTTCGCCGACCCGCAGTGGAAGCACATCACCGACTGGCGGGCGGAGCTTGCACCGCACTACGACCAGGCGCAGCGGATGCTCGGGGTGGTCAAGAACCCGACGTTCACCGACGCCGACCGGATCATGAAGGAAGTCGCCGACGACATGGGCGTCGGCGACACGTTCGTCGCAACGCCCGTCGGCGTGTTCTTCGGGCCCGATGGCGAGAAGACCCCAGGCAAGACGGTGCCCGATCCGTACTTCGGCGGCGCGGGACCCGCGCGCACCGGCTGCATCGAATGCGGCGAGTGCATGACGGGTTGCAGGCACGGCGCCAAGAACACCCTGCTCAAGAACTACCTCGGCCTGGCGGAATCCGCTGGGGCCCAAGTGCATCCGTTGACGACGGGGACCGGGTTCGCCCAGCGCTCCGACGGTCTGTGGGAGGTCACCACGGTGGCCACCAACGGCAGGCTCCGCAGGAAGAAGAAGACGTTCACCGCAACGCACCTGCTTCTGGCCGCGGGCACGTACAACACCCAGAAGCTGCTGTTCAAGATGCGGGACGCCGGGAGACTCGCCAAGCTCTCCGACAAGCTCGGCGTCCTCACCCGCACCAACTCCGAGTCGATCGTCGGTGCCGCCACCATGACGGTCGACCCCAATCTCGATCTCACGCACGGCGTTGCGATCACTTCGTCCATCCACCCGACCGCGGACACCCACGTCGAACCCGTGCGCTACGGCAAGGGTTCCAATGCGATGGGCCTGCTGCAGACGCTGATGACCGACGGCTCAGGACCGCAGGGCACGGACGTGCCGCGCTGGAAGCAGTTCTTCGATCAAGCAGGCAAGAATCCGCGACTGTTGTTGCGGCTGCTCAATCCGCAGCATTGGAGCGAGCGCACGGTGATCGCGCTGGTGATGCAGCACCTGGACAACTCGATCACGACCTTCACCAAACGCGGACCGCTCGGTGCGCGGATGATGTCGTCCAAGCAGGGCCACGGCGAGCCGAACCCGACGTGGATTCCTGCGGGCAACGAGGTGACTCGCAGGATGGCCGAGAAGATCGACGGCGTCGCGGGTGGCACCTGGGGCGAGCTGTTCAACATTCCGCTGACCGCGCACTTCCTCGGCGGCGCCGCCATTGGTGACAGCGCCGAAACCGGGGTCATCGATCCGTACCAGCGGGTGTACAACTACCCGACGTTGCACGTCGTGGACGGCGCGGCGATCTCGGCGAACCTCGGGGTCAACCCGTCGCTGTCCATCACCGCCCAGGCCGAGCGCGCCGCATCGCTGTGGCCCAACCGCGGCGAGGTGGATCAGCGTCCGGCGCAAGGGGAGTCGTATCGCAGGCTGGCTCCGATCGCGCCGGTGCATCCGGTGGTTCCAGCCGAGGCTCCCGCCGCGCTGCGCAGGCTGCCGATCACTCCGGTCAGCTCTGCGGGTTGATCCCGGCGGGCTGCGTGCCGTAGTTCTTCGCGCTGGAACGCGTCACCGCCGGATAGCAAACATCGAAGCGGGCCATTCCTGCCATCTGCCTGTGAATACGTTGCACTCGAGCGGCTCTTAGGCAACTGAGTGGTTACCGTGAGCCATGTCGATCACGTCTGTTTCACATCCGCACCCGCACACGAGCCCGGCACTCCTCAAACACGCCGAGGAGCGCGCCAGCAGTCTGCAGAACCGGATCGCCGACAAGATCACCACGTTCGCCGGGTCGATGGCGTTCGTGTATCTGCACGTCGTCTGGTTCGCGGTGTGGATCGTGTTGGGCACCGTGGTCGGATTCGACTCGTATCCCTTCGGGCTGCTGACCATGATCGTGTCGCTCGAGGCCATCTTTCTGTCGACCTTCGTGATGATCAGTCAGAACCGTGCCGACGCGAAGCGTCAGGTGATCGCTGACCACCAATGGCTGCTGGTGCAGGAGGAGGACAAACAGAACTGCCAGTTGCTGGAGCTCTCCCAGCAGATCCTCGATCTGACCAAGGCCGTGCACCAGTTCACCAGCGCAATCCCCGTGCCGAACCCGTCGTCGACCCCCGCCGAGCAGGGGCAACTGGAGGGCCGCCACTAGACTGAGCCAGTGGAAACGGCATCTCCCCGCCCCGTGTTGGTCGTCGACTTCGGTGCGCAGTACGCGCAGCTGATCGCGCGGCGCGTCCGCGAAGCCAATGTGTACTCCGAGGTCATCCCGCACACCGCGACGGTCGACGAGATCAAGGCCAAGGACCCTTCGGCGATCGTGCTGTCCGGCGGACCGGCAAGCGTGTACGCCGAGGGCGCACCGCAGCTCGACCCGGCCGTGTTCGACCTCGACGTGCCGGTCTTCGGCATCTGCTACGGCTTCCAGGCGATGGCGCAGGCGCTCGGCGGCACCGTCGCGCACACCGGCACCAGCGAGTACGGCCGCACTGAGCTGAACGTGTCTGGGGGACAACTTCACTCGGACCTTCCCGCCACTCAGTCGGTGTGGATGAGCCATGGCGACGCGGTCACGGATGCGCCGGACGGTTTCGACGTCGTCGCGACGAGCAGTGGTGCTCCGGTGGCGGCGTTCGAGAACCGGGCCCGTCGGCTCGCGGGCGTCCAGTACCACCCCGAGGTGATGCACTCACCGCACGGCCAACAGATCCTGAGCCGCTTCCTGCACGACTTCGCGGGCATCGGCTCGACCTGGACGGCCGCCAACATCGCCGAAGCGCTGATCGAGCAGGTGCGCAACCAGATTGGCGACGGGCGGGCGATCTGCGGCCTGTCGGGCGGGGTGGACTCGGCCGTCGCGGCCGCACTGGTGCAGCGCGCCATCGGAGATCGGCTGACGTGCGTGTTCGTCGACCACGGGCTGCTGAGGGCGGGTGAGCGCGGCCAGGTGCAGCGTGACTTCGTCGCCGCGACGGGTGCGAAATTGGTCACGGTCGACGCCGAGGAACGGTTCCTCGAGGCGCTGGCCGGCGTCACCAACCCCGAGGGCAAGCGCAAGATCATCGGCCGCGAGTTCATCAGGGCGTTCGAGGGTGCCGTCCGCGGGATCGTCGATGAAGGTGGTGGGCCTTCCGACGAGCGCCAGCGCGAGGAGCAGACCAACACAGTCGACTTCCTGGTGCAGGGCACCCTCTATCCCGACGTCGTCGAGTCCGGCGGCGGTACCGGGGCAGCCAACATCAAGAGCCACCACAACGTCGGCGGCCTGCCCGCCGACCTGAAGTTCAAGCTCGTCGAACCGCTGCGCCTGCTGTTCAAGGACGAGGTTCGTGCCGTCGGGCGTGAGCTCGGACTGCCCCAGGAAATCGTTGGGCGCCAACCCTTCCCGGGTCCCGGCCTGGGAATCCGGATCGTCGGCGAGGTCACCGCCGAACGCCTGGACACATTGCGCCGTGCCGACGCCATCGCCCGCGAAGAGTTGACCTCTGCCGGCCTTGACGGCCAGATCTGGCAGTGCCCCGTGGTGCTGCTTGCCGACGTCCGCTCGGTCGGAGTGCAGGGCGACGGCCGCACCTACGGTCACCCGATCGTGCTGCGGCCGGTGTCCAGCGAGGACGCCATGACCGCGGACTGGACGCGGGTGCCCTACGAGGTGCTCGAACGCATCTCCACCCGCATCACCAACGAGGTGCCCGAGGTCAACCGGGTGGTGCTCGACGTGACGAGCAAGCCGCCGGGCACCATCGAGTGGGAGTAAACCCCTTCCGCGAGCAGACGTAAAGTGCCCTCAAATGGCGTGTTTGAGGGCACTTTACGTCTGCTCGCGGGACTCTGACCGGGCGTCCTTGGTCCCTGGGGCCGGTTCCTTCTCGATGAACTCCGAGAGCATCTGGCTGACCACGGATTCGATGGTCGACTCGATCGAGAACGCCAGGGTCGCGCTGACCGCGGCGACCGCCTGAGTGCGGAACCGCACCAGCATCGTGATCAGTTCGGCCACTTCGGTGTCCGGCGGCAGTGACGCGCCAGGGTTGATCCGGTGGGCCACGTGATCGACGCCCGCACTCACCAGGATGGCGCTGATCTGGTCGGTGAGCGGAAGGATCTGCTCGTGGATGTCGATGAGCTTGTCGGCGCTGACGCCGTACTGCCTGATCTCGTTGAAGGCCTCGATTAGCTTGGGCCGCACCACCGTTGCATTCTCGCCGTCGAGCTTGATGACCCCGTTGCCGGTGAGCCGCTCGAACGCGGCATCGTCGTCGACCAACTTTCTGGCATCGTCGACCGACATCCGCTCGGGGCGCTCGGTGGCCCAACTGCCCGCGATCGCCGACTCCAGGCCGAGCATGTCGCCGATGTCCTTGCCCTGCTCCCAGGCGGACAGCATCTCGTGCACGTGGGCGATGTTGTAGCCGCGGTCGAGCAGCGAGGTGACCAGCCGCAGCCGGGTCAGATGGGTGTCGTTGAACAGCGCGATGCGCCCCACCCGCAGCGGCGGGTGCAGCAGCCCGCGGTCGCGGTACACCCGGATGTTGCGGGTGGTGGTGCCCGCAAGCCGAGCCAGCTCCTCGATCCGGTACTCGCCGGACGCCTCGACGCCATGCGCTTGCACCGCGGCGTCGAACAGCTGCGACACCGCCGTCTCGACGACGTCGCGCGAACTCCGCCGAATCTGCTTGAGAATCGCCGATATCGCGCCCGCCTGCTGTCGCGGCTGCTTTGCGGCCATGTCAGGCCGACGACGAGATGGGGACGCGCGCACCCCTGGCTATCGCCACGTAGTCGCTCAACCGGAAGTCGCGCATCTGTCGAAGATACTGTGTCGCGAACCCCGGGTACATCGACGCGTTGAATCCGTCGGCGGTCAGGTACCAGCTGCTGCAGCCGCTCATCCAGGTGGTCTTGGTCAGCCGCCTCTGCAACTCCTCGTTGTGCCTGCGCTGAACGTCGGCGCGCACGTCGAGACAACGCAGGTCGTTCTTCAAGATCGTGGTGATGCCGGACACGGCGTAGTCGATCTGCCCCTCGACGAAAACCAACAGCGAGTTGTGCCCTGGCCCGGAGTTGGGCCCTGTCATGAAGAACAGGTTGGGGTAGCCGCTGGCGTGGATGCTCTTGTACGCCTGCGCGCCGCGCACCCATTCGTCGGCCAACGACCGCCCGCCGAGCCCGGTGACCGGATACGGCGGCCCGGTCAGGTGCACGTCGTACCCGGTGGCGAACACGATCGCGTCGAGGTGATGCTCGACGCCGTCGCTGGTCCGGATGCCCACGGGGCTAATGGTCGCGATCGGCCAGTCGATGAGCTTGCAGTTGTCGCGCTGCAGGGCCGGGTAGTAGTCGCTGGACACCAGCAGCCGCTTGCAGCCGGGGGTGAAGTCCGGCGTCAGCTGCCTGCGCAGCCACGGGTCCTTGACCTGCCTGCGCAGGTGGGCCTTCCCGAGCCGCGCGACGAGCGAGGTCAGCGGTGAATCCCACACCAGCGCCGTCGCGCTTGCCTCGTGCCCCCAGAACAACGCCTGCCTGGCAAGTCGTTGTGCGGCAGGCACCTTCGCGAACAAGGCCTGCGCGGGCGCGGGGGTGGCGATGTCCAAGCGGGGAATCACCCAGCCGGGTGTGCGCTGGAAGACCTTGACGAACGCGGCCTGCTTGACCAACTCGGGCACGATCTGCACGGCGCTGGCACCGGTGCCGATGACCGCCACCCGCTTTCCTGCGAAGTCGTAGTCGTGATCCCAATTGGCGCTGTGGATCTTCTTGCCCTCGTAGGTGTCGATCCCGCGTACGTCGGGCCACCCGTGATCAGGCAGTGGGCCCGAGGCCAACACGACGGTGCGGGCGCGGTACTTCTTCCGACTGGTCGTGGAGACCGTCCAGACGCCTTCGTCCTCGTCGAACGACAACCCGTTGACCTCGGTGCGGAACTGGATTCTGCGGCGAAGGTCGAAGCGGTCGACCATGTCCTCGATGTGTCTGCGGATCTCGTCGGCAGGGGAGTAGGCACGCGACCACGTCGGGTTCGCCACGAACGAGAACGAGTACAGCAGCGACGGAATGTCGCATGCCGCACCGGGATAGGTGTTGTCGCGCCACGTGCCGCCGACGCGTTCGTGTCGCTCGACCATGATGAAGTCGTCGACGCCGGACTGCGTCAGCTTGATGGCGGTGCCGATGCCGGTGAACCCGGTACCGACGATCAGGGTGTCATATGTGCGCATCTCACGCCGCCGGCTCGTGCGTGAGTTCCTTGAACCAGCTGGGAATCGGGCTCAGCAGCGGGCTCGGGTAGCGGTCGGACAGCCACACCATCGAGTTGGCCAGGTAGTGGTACGGGTTGTTCGGGTTGACGACCATGCGTGCGTGCAGCTTGAGGATCTGGTAGGTGGGCACGCGCTTGGTGAACTCGGCGCGTTCGCCCAACTGCTTGAACCGCTTCATGGCGTTGTAGAGACGCTCGGGCTCCAAGCCCATCTCGACGATGTTGTTGCGCATCCGGTTGAGCAGCGGCGCGTACATCAGCGCGCCGATGATTACGCCTGGCGAGGCGACGTTGCCGACGAACTGGATCGCCAGGCGGCGGGCGGTGGCGTTGCCGATCATGTTGAGGACGTCGAAGTCGACTGCGATGTGGCGTGATTCGTCGTTGTTGATCTTCTCGAACACCTGGTGGCAGACCGGGTCGTGCACCTCTTCGAGCAGGAACTTCAGCAGCGCGCCGTCCAGCGCCACCTCCAGCATGGGGATGACGGTGCCCAGGATCGACAGCGACATGTCGTCGGAGTAGCGGTCCAGCCACTGGATGGCCAGCCGGATGTTGATGTTGGGCTCCGGCATCTCACCGTCCTCGAGCATGCCCCACCGCTTCATCAGGGCGAGCTCGGCGTTGGCGTGCCGCTGCTCCTCGGCGTGGAAGTACCGGTAGATCTCGGCCAGAGTCGGAGTGGGCGCCTTCTTGGCCAATGCGGCGAACCCGCGTGCGCCGACGTTCTCGATCCAGCAGAGATCGGCCATGAATGCCTTCAGCTTCGGCCGGAACTCGTCACTGATGGTCTCGGCACCCGGTGCGTCCCAGTCGATGTCGGCCAGCGCCCACTGCCGGTCCTTGATCTTCTCGAGCATCGCTTCCATGTCGATTGCCATTGTGGTTCTCCTATCGGGTGCGGATCAGCCAGTGACGCGGGTGGCCAGACCGACGGCGCGGGTGTACACCGTCGGGGTGAAACGTTTGATGCCCCAACCGATCCTGGCGTCGGGTTGCGGCATGCAATAGAGGCCGCCGCGGTCGTGGGTGTCCAGACACGTCCTGGCCACCCGCTCCGGCGAGAAGCCGGTCCAGCGCATCAGCCGGTCGGCCAGCTGCGTCGACTGCGCGGTGATCCGGCCCGACTCGACGATATTGGTCTTGACGAACGTCGGGCACAGCACCGTCACGCCGATCCCGGTGCCGGACAGTTCGGCGGCCAGCGTCTCCGAAAGCGACAGCACGCCAGCCTTGCTGACGTTGTAGGCGGCCATGCCTGGCGCCGCACCGAAGGCGGCTGCCGATGCCACGTTGATGATGCCGCGTGGACGGTCGTTGCCCGCCTCGCGCAGGATCGGTGCGAACACGTGGCAGCCGTGGATCGGGCCCCACAGGTTGATGCCGAGCACCCAGTTCCAGTCGTCCAGGCCGGCCTCGCCGATCGGCGTGCCGCCCGCACCGACCCCGGCGTTGTTGATCACCAGGCTCGGAGCTCCGCCGAACCATGACTGCGCGTGCTTGGCCAGCTGCGTCACGTCGTCGATCGACGACACGTCGCAGCGCACCGCCGTCGCGTTGCCCCCGCTGCCGGTGATGGCGTCGGCCGTGGCTCGTGCGGTGGCTTCGTCGACGTCGCTGCACACGATCCTGCCGCCGCGCTTGGCCAGCTCCAGGGCGAACGCCGCACCGATGCCGCTACCCGCTCCGGTGATGACCGCGTCGGCGTCGCGGCTGCGCTTGGCCGATGATCCGAAGAGGTTCACGACGCTTCCTCCGACACTGGGTGGATTGCCTTCGCCCGCAACGACTTCGCCACGAATGCCGCCACCCGGTGCATGGCGGGTTTGGCTTCTGGGGTGAGCCGTGGCAGCGCCTGGAAGACGTGCACCTGGTCGGGCCAGACCTGCAGCTCGCAGTCGCCGCCGGCCGCGGTGACGTCCTTGGCCAGCCGTCGGGCATCGGCGACGAGCATCTCGGCTCCGCCTGCCTGGATCAGCGTCGGCGGCAGCGTGCGTCCGCCCGCCACGTCCAGGGTCAGCCGGGGATGGGTGACATCGGTTCCCGCGCAGTACAACCCGATCAGCTTCGCCGCGTCGGCCGCACGGATCGCGGGATCATGGCGCAGCTGCTCGCGGGTACGGGCGAGCCCGAACGTGAGGTCCACCAGCGGGGAGAACAGCGCCACACCTGCGGGGTGCGCGACGTCGGGTTGCAACAGCAGGTCGACGGCGAGGTGTCCGCCTGCGGAGTCACCCGCCAGAAAGATCCGCTCCGGCGCCAGCTTCTGGTCCGTGCACAACCAGTCCCACCCCGCGCGTACGTCGTCCGCGGCGGCGGGGAAGCGGTGCCGGGGAGCCAGGCGGTAGTCGATGGAGAACACGGGCAGCCCGGTCAGCCGGGACAGCCAGGCCACCAGCCGGCGGTGGGTCCGCGGCGAGCACAGGGCGTATCCGCTGCCGTGCAGGAAGTAGATCGCCGCGTCGCTGGTCCCGACGCCCGCACCGCGCACCCATTCCCCGACCACCCTGCGGCCGTCGGCCAGGCGCGCGTCGACGTGTTCGACGCGGGTGCCCGACAGCGAGGGCCCGAACGTGTCCATCACCCTGGCGACGATCTGGCGCGACGCCCACAGCCCCCACGCGCGCTCCGGTGGCAGGACGGCGCTGATCTGACGCAGGGTCACGCTGCTGATGTTGGCCGCACCGCGGGCTCGGATCGAGCCTCTTCTGGGTGCATCCATGCCGGTCAGAGCCGTTCGGGCAGGCATCGCAGACCTCCTCGTCGAAGCGTCCGCTGAGTACAACAGCAATTGGTGACATTTGTCAATGTCAACATTCAGAGATGTGAGGTCCCGGTCACGGCGCCGAGAGGCGGCGGGTTAGCGCTGAGGGTCTCCGCGCCAACTGAAGCTGTTGACGTACTTGCCCATGTCCAGGGCCAGCTGCAGGTTGGCCGCCGAGGGCTTGCCCGAGCCGAAGTCCGGCCCGAATGCGTGAAACGGCCCGACGGCTCCTGCGACCAGCGCGAGGTCGTTCTTGACCGCGACCATCACTATGACCCGCATTCGCGAGTAGCTCGCCGTGGCGCCCTGCGGCCAGCAGTCGGCGACCATCCCGAAGCCCGGGTGGTAGCCGACCATCGCATTGGGTATCTCGTAG
>Ga0105237_10003487_pt1 | contig 18663 bp, 13 predicted proteins | sample KBSC24metaG_FD_81520 | JGI IMG/M metagenome (GOLD analysis project Ga0105237, IMG submission 81520) | Corn rhizosphere microbial communities from Kellogg Biological Station, Michigan, USA - KBS C2-4 metaG | ecosystem: Host-associated > Plants > Roots > Rhizosphere > Soil | place: Michigan, USA... | reverse complement strand
TTCTGTGTATCCGTTTGAACCACAATTTCACCCGGGCCATAAAAATCCTTCGTATTAAAAAACAGGCGCCCTAACGTGTCGCTTTTCGCTGCAAATAGCTGAACCCTTTTACCCGGAACACCAAAATATGCAACGATCTCACTTGCAGCGGTGTTGGTTACCGGGTTGACAATTTTACCGCTTACGATATGGCCATTGTATTCGGGCATATAGGCAAATGAAGCGGGCTTGTTTTTTAATACATCCGTCCATTGAAACCTGCGCCAGCCCTGGGTGAGCATCAGGTTGTCGGCGGCTTCATCAGCTTCGGCAGTGTTTGTTTTTATATAATATTCGGGCGATTCGATGCTACCCCGAAGATCCGAGCTTAACCAAAAATAACTGGCAATATCTCCTTGTTCCTGTGTTTGGAAACCATCCAGGCGATAAACCGACATCGACAGGTCGGCTCCAAGTGGCTTCCCAGCCTGGTCCTTTGCTGCAACGGATATATTCACTTTTTTACGCCCAGCATATTGCGGTTTATCAGCAGCAGCATCGATTACTAGTTTTTTTGATGGACGTTTGAAATATAGCCGTTCGCATACAGGCTGCTTGTCGCCACTAAAGACAGTGACATGTGATATGCCATCATCCAGTGCACTTTTATCAATACTGAAACTCGCCACGCCATTACTTAATGCTGCGGCTTTGGCAACTTTAACCAATTGCCGGGTATGGGCAAAAAGATAAACCTGTCCGTCTGAACTGGTGGAGTTGCTATTTACCGTAACCTGGAGTTGATTTGAGCCATTATCTGCTAATTGCATTACATAGCCCTGGTTATTAACTGCGGGCAGGTCCTTAGTAACCGGACTACCACTACCCAACTTAATCACCGCCTTGTATCTAATGTTAGCAGCCGGGGTAAACGAAAAATGGCCCATTCCGAATTTTAACGATTTGAATTTTACTACCGTATCATTTTTATCACCTATAACAGCCCCGGTAAGGTCTACTCCTTTGCCATCAGCACCGACAGCTTTAAATGCGACCTTGCTATTAATACCGGCTACCAGGTTACCTCCTTCAGGAAAAAATTGGATATCATACGCAGCATTATTTGCTTTAGCTATGGCAACAGGCGACCTTGAAGGATTTACTATGGTGATCTTTTTATCAAAAAAGTAATCAGGACTGAAGTTTTTCATCCAGTTGGTATAGGCCCTGAAACGGTAATTACCGGTGCTGGCGGTTACCGGTATATACAATGATCCGCTTCCTTTGCCATTGTGCAAGGCTATTTTGGCCTGAAGCAGCGGATTCTGGCTATCATCCAGCACATCCACATAAACCACCTTGCTCAGGCCCAATGGCTGATTATTGACCCCATTTACTACATACACCTTAAACCAGACAATCTCCCCCGTCAGGTATGATCCCTTATCAGTATGTACAAATACTTTCTCCTGCAAGGCGCCTTGCTTGTAGTTATTAAAACTACCCTGGATATCGTTTAATGCCTGGGCGGAGCAGGCTGCCGAAAACAGCATGATGACTGCCAAACTGCTGATAATACTCCTGAAGATACTTGCCATTTGTTTCATAGTTTTATTTTTTATGCCTGGTGCTGGGTTTACAATTTATATTCAAATTAATCAATCTGTTCATTATTCCATATTATCGCCTTAACTAATAAGGCCAAAAAATTGGTCTGAGCGTATTGCCAAAAGGCGCTTTAGCGCGGCAATCCGCACAATTTTTCGCTGCATATTGATATGCTGTGATAGCTGGCGCACCCATTGGCTGTATCGCTGACAATAATACCGAATCGCCATTGGCGAATGTCCGCGCCAAACGCTCCTTGAAATTATATTCCGGCGCTACATGAATTGTAAATGCCGGGCAGGCATCGCCGGTAGGGGGGGGCACATAATTCGGTGTGTTTAACCTGATATTAAAAGGATCTACATATAACAGCATCGTCTTTATACCTGAAGCACTTACGAATCCGATAACCGGTTCGTTAGGGTCAGATATATTGTGAATATTCCCTTTTAATGAGGCTGGTTGCGCGTCAAAAATGCTGCCCAGGTGCTCTGTATTAGTTTGCAAAATTTGCCAGTAATTAAACCCTTCTTCAGTTAAAGCATACTGCTTCAGGAAGATACTGTAGCCATGCGATAATTTCCCTGTCTCCATTGGGACAAAATTTATGGGTTGTCTGTAGAGCACATCCTGGGCCAGCTTGGCGGTAGAGCCAAGCACCACCTGGTGCGATTGCTGGGTTTGGTAACAATAGTAAAGGTTCTCCGGATTATTTTCAATGATATGCCTTATCCTCGGATATCCATCATCACCCAGCGTATAAAATGAATAATAGAAGGCGACATATTCCCAGGTTTCGCTAAAATCCCAGCGATAATACCGGGTTTTGTTTTGCGCGTCATGCGTATTTACATACAGTTGCAATCCATTGTTTATCACCGCATAGTTTATGCTGTCAATTTCCGGCGTGGCCTTGGCCTCAACATAGTCAGACAGATATTCTTTGCTGCCGGATGTTTTTATCCTTAACCTGTATTTTGCGGTAACCGGCAGATTTAAGGCAGGCGTTAAATAAAGGCCCTTTCCGGCTTCCTGCAAGGTATAATTGTAACCCTGGTCATTTTCAATGGTAACAACAGCATTTAGCTCCGGTACAATGGTATTTGTCGCGTCTGATAGTTTAACGGTCCGGCTTAATTTTACAAAAGTAGAATCTCCGCTTGTATTTATGATTCCTTCAACCACCAGGTATTTATTATCGGTAGCAACAATAACCGGGTTATACGGCTTTTTACAACCCGTTATTATGGTTAATGCAAACACCATCACCATACAAATTATATAATTTGTTTTATCCATCTCAAGGTGTTGTTTTGCTATCATTATTTATACTTTCAGCACAATAAGTTTTTTAACACTCATATATCTCTTTTAATAAGAAGGAAAAAAAGCAGGTTTTACGTTTGTACCAAATGGTGCTTTGGCCCTGCAGTCCGCGCACTCCTTCTGTACATAAGAATATCCAATAATCGCCGGTGCCCCTATTGGTTGAACCGGTTCTAACAACACCGAATCACCACTGCCAACAGTTAATTTTAAACGCTCCTGGAAGCTGCCTTCCGGCGCGATCGGGATGAACTTAGATTCACAGTCAGTAACCGGGGGCGGAGGGATGTAATTGGGGAAAGAAACTCCAAATAGTTCTGTAGGGTCAACATACAATCGTTTAAGTTTAAAATCTGACGCACTTACAAAACCAATAACAGGCTCGTCAGGATTTGTGGTGCAATGTATATTTCCCTGTAATGACGATGGCTGCGCATCAAAAATACTTCCTAATTGTTCCGTATTTTTTTTCAGGATCTGCCAATAATTAAATCCTTCCACAGTTAAGGCATATTGGCGTACCAACAGGCCATAACCGTGCGATACTTTTCCGGATTCACCCGCCACAAAATCTATCGGTTGTTTCGTTACAATATCCTGCCCCAATTTGGCAGTAGAATTGAGCAATACCTGGTGCGACGGGATCGTTTTGTAACACTGGTAAATATTGTCCAGGCTGTCAATGTATGCAGTCCTGTATACAGGTAAACCATTAGGGCCTAATTTCAAACTGGATTGGGCAGCGGCAATATACTTGTAGGTTTCTGAAAAATCCCAGCGATAGTAACGGGTTTTGTTTTGCGGATCGTGCGCAGCTACATAAAATTGCACGCCATTGTTTTCAACATGGAATGATAAACTATCGATGCCCGGGGTGGTTTTTGCCTCTACGTAATCGGATAAATATTCCTTACCATCTGTCGTTTTTATTCTTAACCTGTATTTTGCAGCAAGCGAAAGATTTAAAGGCGGTGATGAATATATTCCATTGCCAGCTTCAGGCAGTGCGAAGTTACTATTCTGGTCGCTTTCAACGGTAACAACTGCATTCAGTTCAGGCTTAACGGTATTAGTGCTTGATAGCTTTACCGTGCGACTCAATTTGATAGAAGTTGAATCCTGGCCGGTATTAATCAGACCTTCTACAACAAGGAAACTATTATCCGTGCTGATGACCAAAGGATTATATGGCTTCTTGCATCCTACCATGATCAGGATCAGTAATAATATGTTATATCCTTTTCTCATTATTTTAGTTTACTATATTGGTAATTGTTCATTTTATCGCCAAAAATCCGGCTGTTTATTAGTTCCTCTTACAGTACAATCCACACATAAATGTGACGATGCCCCATAACCAACAGGCTTAGCGGCGAATGGTGGCTGTATCGCAAAAAGAGGGTCCTCAAGCCCTGTGTATAAATAATCAGCTACATCATTTGCCATTGTTTTGGGATTGACGAACAACATTGTATCTATTTTGCAGCCTTCATACGGTGTCGTTATGTGCCACAAAGGCAAATCATCATGATAATCAATAAATATTCTTTTCTGGGCATAGGATCCTGCAGTTATATAACCGATCACCGGTTCTTCAGGAACTGTTATACAGTGGATGTTTCCAATCAGTTGTGAGGGCTGTGCATCAAAAATGCTACCTAACTGTTCCGTGTTTTTTTTCAGTTGCGCATAATAGCTAAATGCTTCTGCAGTTAGTGCGTACTGCTTAACCAGTATGCTATAACGAACTCCGATTTTTTCGGATGATGAACCTATGAAAGTGATCTGGTTTCCTGTAATAACATCCTTTGCCAGTTTGGCTGATGACGCCAAAATAATATTGGTTGATACGTCATGTTGCCAGCAATTATATATGTAGTCTTTTAAAGGCCTGCCTAAAATAGTGTCGGGGTTATGATATAATTCGACTACGGTCTGAAATGCCGAGTGATACATCCAGGTCTCGTCAAACGACCAGCGATAATAAACCGAACTGTTTTGAGGGTCATGTGTGTCCGCATCTATTTGTACACCATTACTCTTTACCTGGAAATATACACTATCAATCGGCGGCGAATTTTTTACAGGTACCAAATCGGATTGGTAAGCTTTACCATCAGATGTAATGATCTTTACCTGGTATTTACCTGTCGTACTCAAGTTTAAGCCCGACGAAGCGTAATTTCCGTTCCCCATTTCCAATAAGGGATAGCTGATATTGGCATCGCTTACAACATTTACAATGGCGTGCAACTCGGGGTTTACGGCGGTTGAAGATGAGATATTTACTGTATGGCTAAGCCTGATAATTGTTGAATCGGTGCCCGGATTTATCACACCTTCCACTACCAGGTAACTATTAGTTGCGGCAATAGCAGGAGGCAGGTATGGTTTTTTACAACCTACCCATATTACCAATCCGCTAATAATTAAAAAACTCATGTATCTGCCTCTATTCATTATTATCTCCAAAAATCAGGTTGTTTCTTAGTGCCGCGTATGGTACAATCGGTGCATTCAACTGAAGTTCCCAAATAGCCTATCACGGTCGGGCTTCCAGGGGCAAAAAGTTGTGATGTGGGTATAGTGGATGATCCTGGCGGAATAAGATCCGCCTGAACTTGATTTATGCAACCAAGAGTTGATTGCGGTATGATCTTGCAGAAAAGAAAAGTATCCTGCTCGCATTGATATGGGTAAGCTGGGCTAAATGTTATTGGCAATTGCGTATCTGTAATAAATACCCTTTTTTGTTGAGGATTGGTAATACTTATGTAGCCAATTACCGGCTCGGCTGGGTTGGTGGTACAGTGTATATTGCCATTCAGATTAGTAGGCTGGGCATCAAATATTGAACCCAGTTTCTCTGAGTTTTTTTGCAGGTTCTGCCAAAAATCAAACGCTTCTTTTGTCAAAGCGTATTGTTTTATTAAAATGCTGTATTTAGTTTCTAATTTTTCTGATGTGTTTACAATCTGTGTAATAGGCGCCTGGTAAATAATATCCTGGCTCAGTTTCGCTGACGATCCGACAATTATCGAGCTGGAAGTATCACTATTAAAGCAGTCATAAATCTGTTGTTCAGGTGTACGCAATACGATTTCCTCCCCATTACTTATAAAATTCGATTGATGTAAAGAATGGAATTGCCAGGTTTCCGTATAATCCCAGCGGTAATAGCGGGTGTTATTAGCGGGGTCATGCGTATTAGCATATATATTGAGTCCCTTTGCCTGTATGGTATACCCTATACTATCAATAGGTGGAGTTGGTTTCACCGCTTCCATGTCTGACAGGTACTCCTTGCCGCCTGAAGTTTTTATTCTTAACCGGTATTTGTGTGTATTATCCAGGCCCAGGGCAGGTGCAGCATACCATCCTTTTCCTGTTTCGGGTATAACATAGATATTGTTTTGGTCGCTTTCAACAGTAACTACCGCATTCAATTCAGGCGCTGAGCTTATTTTTCCCGAAAGACTTACCGTACGGCTCAGCTTTATCAGGGTCGAGTCTGCTCCGCTATTTATAGTACCTTCAACTACCAGGTAATTACTGTTTGATGCACCTATAGACGGTGCATAAGGCTTCTTACAGCCCGAGAAACTCATCAATCCGCCTGCAATTAACAATATAATGCCCTTCGCTCTTCTCATTTCCAAAAATCAGGTTGTTTAACAGTTCCGCGTATGGTACAATCTGTACATTGTGCATTAGCTCCGACATAACCCAAAAGTTGTCCCGATTTATCAGTAATAGGCCCTAACCCGAAGTCAGCGGGTGGTATTGCAATTAAAAACTGGTCTACAACATCTGGCTTGCTGTTGCCAAACAAAAGGGAATCCGCGGTACAATCATAAGGATAAATAGTCCTCCAGGTGGATGGCAATTGATCATTGCTGATGAATATCCGTTTTTGCTGGATGTTGGTTACACTGATATAGCCGATCACCGGCTCTGACGGGTTGGTAACACAATGAATATTGCCTTTTAACGAAGTGGGCTGAGCATCAAAAATAGTCCCCAGTTCCTCACTGCTTTTTTTCAGGTTATCCCAAAAGGTATAAGCATCCTTTGTTAAGGCATATTGTTTAAGTAAGATACTATATTTTGTTTCCAGTTTCTCAGACGTTGATGCTATCTGCGTTACAGGGTTCTGGTAAATTATATCCCTGGATAGGTTTGCGCTCGAGCCCAATATTATAGTGCTTGATACATCATTGGCAAAACAGGTGAATATTTGCTCTTCAGATTTGCGCAACCTTAATTTAGTTCCATCTGTGATATATAAAGCCTGGTATTTAGTGTTAAATTTCCATGTTTCCGAATAATCCCAATGATAGTAGCGGGTACTATTGTTAGCATCATGCGTATTTACATATAACTGTACCCCCGTGTTTTTTATAGTAAAACCGATGCTGTCAATTGGGGGCGTATACTTTACCGCTTCGTAATCCGAAAGGTATTCTTTACCTTCTGCCGTTCTTATGTGCAGGTGATATTTGTGTGTAGTATCCAGGTTGAGAGCTGCAGAAACGTATTTCCCCTGGCCGGCGTCACTTAAAGGGTGCGTGGCATTTTGATCATCTTCGACGGTCACAGTGGCGTTTAGTTCCGGACTTGCATTTACATTGCCTGAGATATTTACCGTATGGCTTAATTTAATAATGGTAGAGTCCTGGCCACTATTGATCACACCATCCACTACCAGGTAACTGACGTTGGAAGCAGTGATAGTTGGTGCATAAGGTTTTTTACAGCCAACTATTTCTGATAGCGCTATTATGGTCCAAAATCTTATGTTCCTCAGCGTTCTCATTTCCAAAAATCAGGTTGTTTAGTCGTTCCTCTTAAAGTACAATCCACACATTCAACAGGAGCCGCCAAATTGGGAGCAGATGTCGGCAGAAATACAGGATGCGCTGCACCGTAATAATAAAACATCTGGTCAGCATCCAGTTTAGATTCGTCACCTGTGCAACCTTTCTGATCATAGAATGTATAGGGTATCCAGTTTGCAGGAAATTGACGGCTATCCAAAAAAATTCTTTTAGTAGTTACCGTACCCGCACTAATAAAACCAATTACCGGTTCGGCTGGATTAGTGCTGCATATAACATTTCCCTTGATCGATGAAGGCTCTGCATCAAAAATGGAACCTAATTGCTCAGTATTTTTTTTAATATTCTCATAATATTCAAATCCAGGTTTAGTAAGGGCATATTGCTTAAGAATAATACTATATCGCTGTATTATCTTTTCCGATGATGCCGGTACAAAGGCAACCGGCTGAAGTGAAACTACATCCTTCGCCAGCTTAATTGTCGTAGCCGTTACCACAGTAGATGAGATATCCGAATTCCAGCATTGATATATTTGTTCAGAAGCGGATCTGTATACCGGTTGCCCATCGACGATTTTGTAGAATGAATAAAACTGCGAGTGAAATATCCAGGTTTCATTATAATCCCATCGGTAATAGCGTGTCCGATTGGAATTGTCGTGGGCATTTACATAAAATTCGGCGCCATTATTTTTAATGATCATGCCTAAACTATCAATAGGGGGTGCAGTTTTTACTTCAACAAAGGCAGAAAGGTATTCCTCACCGCTGGCTGTTTTCACCCTCAACCGGTATTGCAATGTGCTGTCAAGGTTCAGCGGTGCGGATCCATATTTACCTTTTCCTATTTCGGGTACGGAGTAACTGGTGTTTTGACTGCTTTCAACAGTAACAAGAGCATTCAATTCAGGCTTCGATTTAATTTTTTCTGAAATATTTACCGTCCGGCTTAAATTTATGATCGTGGAGTCGTGCCCGCTATTAATCAATCCCTCAATAACGAGGTAGTTGGTATTTAATGCAACAGCGGATGGTGCAAAAGGCTTTTTACAGCCAATTAATGTAGCAGTCGAAAAAGACACCAAACATATATACCTTCCCATATGCATTTTTAGAACCTGATATTATAATTTACGAAAGGAATGGGCCTTGCAAATATGGACAGCTTATAACCGCTTATTGATCCTCCCTGTTCGGTAAAGAATGTTGAGTAGGCATTCGCGCGGCCGGTAAGGTTATACACACCTATGGTCCATGAGTTATGCGTTAGCTGGTGTACTTTATGATTACCCTCAATGTTCATGGAAAAATCTGTCCTGAAATAGTCAGGGATACGATAGGCATTCCTGTCAGAATAGTAAACGCGCTCTGAGCCATCATATTCATACTTTGCAATAGGTAATGTAATTGGGCGGCCTGTGCTATAGGTCACATCCAATGAAACACTGAACCGGTGGCTAAACCTGTAATTGCCGGTAAAGTTGAAATCATGCGGCTTATCATAATTAGCAGGGTAGAAGCTGCCATTGTTGATGAGTTCGCCTGCAGTAGGATCATCCTGGCGCAAAAAGGTGCGCGAATAAGTATAGCTGGCCCATCCGTTTAATTTACCGGCAGTTTTGCGTATCAGGAACTCCACTCCATATGCTTTTCCCTGCGTACCCACTACATCCTGCTCGATATGTTGATTCAGCAACAGCGTAGCCCCGCTTTTATAATCCAGGTAATCGCTTATTTTTTTATAATAGACTTCCACCGAGGTCTCGATGGTATTATTTTTGGCGTTTCTGTATAAGCCTAAGGATACCTGCTGGCCAAATTGCGGTTTGATATTGGGGTCGCTCAATTTATAGGTATCTGTAGGCGAAATAGCCGTAGTGTTTGATAACAGGTGGATATACTGCCTCAAAGTATTGTAGGCTGCTTTTATCGACATATCATCGCTCAGGTTATAGCGTGCCGAAACCCTTATTTCAGGCCCTTTATAAGTGTTGATCACCTGATTCTTTTTATAAGTCGTGCTATCTATGATATTTACACTTTCTTTGGGGAGGCCAGGCGCATAATTATCAACCGTTTGCGGACCAAGATAGGCGTATAGTGAATACCTGATGCCGGCGCTTATAGAGAAGTCGGGGGTGATATCATATTTATCACCCAGGTACAATGCACTTTCCAATGCATGCTCAGCCGGCACCACATCTGGTACAACCAGTGATTTACTTCCGTTAGGTTCGTTATCCCCCGGATTTAAGTTGTAGTAGATGGAGCTCAACCCGAAATTAAGTGTGTTCTTGCTGTTAAGGTAATAGTTAAAGTCGGCCTTAAAATTGGTTTGCTTTACGGCAAAATTCAATTTATACGCGTTTATCGGGTTGGCTGTACTAGCCACGTCGTACTCGTAATCATCGATACCTGCCATTAATACGCTGTATAATTTATTATTGAAGGTATGCTTCCATTTGATATTAGCATTCTTGTTGCTATAGCCATAAGCCGTATCACTGTTCAGCCTGAATTTATCTTTGCTAATATAGCCGGTGAGATAAATGTTATTTTTCTCATTGATCTGGTGACTGATATCCAGGTTTACATCATAAAATGATGCGGAGCTGTGTTTATAGGCGTCGGGTAGTAATTTGAGCAGCCAGTCGGAATAAGTTGTACGCGCGCCGAAAATAAATGATGTTTTATCTTTTATGATCGGCCCTTCTACATTCAGCCTGCTGGTCAATAAACCGATACCTGCCGATCCGGTAAATTTCTTTTTGTTGCCTTCCCTGTCTGTCACATCCAGAACAGATGATAAACGCCCTCCAAATTTTTCGGGAATTGTACTTTTATATAGCTCGATGCTTTTTACGATATCAGGGTTAAAAGCGGAGAAGAATCCGAAAAAATGTGAGGGGTTATAAATCGTAGCGTCATTTAACAGGATGAGGTTTTGGTCGGCAGAACCACCACGCACGTTAAAGCCGGTTGTTGCTTCACCTACTGATTGTACTCCAGGCAGTGTAAGTACAACCCTTAAGACGTCGGCTTCGCCAAATGCGGTTGGTATTTGCTTGATGCTTTTTATATCCAGCTTGTTTACCCCCATTTCCACACTTCTTACATTTGCCACCTTTTCCGCCGAAATGGTTACTTCTTTCAATGAAGTCACTTGCTCCTGTAGCTCTATATTCAATTTGCCGTCAGAATACAATATGATCCTGCGCCGGGTATCCTTCATGCCGAGCCCTTTAATGATCAGCGTTTGACGGCCGCGTGGCAGGGTAAGCGAGTAAAAACCAAATTGGTCTGTAGCGGTGCCAATTTTTGTATCAGGATTATAAATACTGGCCCCCGTTACCGACTCACCCGATTTAATGTTACGTATATAACCTGCTAAGGTGGCATTCCCGGCTTTGATATTATTGGTTCTTATCCCTATTTCATAAAGCTTATTTTCTGTACTTGCTACTACAACCTGCTTTTGTTTTTCTTCGGTATAATCAGCTATAACCGCTTGTTCAGCAGGTTTATTGGCAGCAGGTGCACTAAAAAATCCGGAAGCCAACTCGGTATTTAATTGCCGTCCCTTAGTTAAAAATACCTGCTGGCCGGTTATGGCGTAGTGGAAATCGGTACCATGGAAGGCCATGTCCAGCACCGTTTCGAGCGGTTTGTCTGTTGCCTGTACAGTTACTTTTAAACTATCGAATTGTGGAGGATTATAGTAAAAGTGATATCCCGTTTTTGACTCAAGCTCACTCACGAACGGTTCAATTTTAGCCTGCTGAAAATTGACGCTTATTGTTTTTTTGTTCACATCCTGGGCAGATGCCAGATTGGAAAAAACCAGTAAGCAGAAGCATAGAAAATAAAGTTTTTTCATTACAATGATCCGTTTTTTAGTGGTGATTGATTTCCGGTATATCCTTTATCCTGGTTATTAATCATGATAATCGGCGGCTTAAAAGGTTTAGTTTATTAATTAGTCAAGTGGTCGTAATATGCAGCTATTTTGGCCATAGCATCTTCAGGGTCCTTTTTGAATTTTATATTATTATCTCTTATATACTGCTGAAGCTGGCTCTTTTTATCTTTAAAGACCTTTAGAACGGAGCCCTGGCTGCCGACATCATAGTAGGTATTCCCTTTCCTTATATAATACTCATCCTTTGCCAGGAAATAGGTTTCTATGGTAGCGGTAACATTGGTTGAATTCTGGATTGACTTTATCCTTTTGGCCAGTACTTCAACTTTTCCGCCATAGAGCTGTTCGTAGAAACCCGTGGATATACCCGAGTTGTTAGCACTTAATGAATCTGTTACAACTCTTACAAAGTGATGATCGGGCAAACTGAAATCGTGCACACGGTCGCTTAGCAAAGTGAGCATTGAAAATTTGTTATAAAGCAATATAACTACAACATCTTTATAGATATCGTACATTATAGGCACATCCTTATAAGTGAAACCATCATAATTGACGGCCCCGGATTGCCACGTGGTGGCTTCAAGAGGGTAAAGGGCATTGCCTTTTATCGTGCGGTCATACGGCAGATATTCGGTGCCGCTGTACAACCTTGATTGCTGGCCAATTGACTTATTGAAGTTATCTACGGTTCGTGCCAGGCTGTTTTTTAGATAAGTGCTGTCATCCTGTGCTGACTGTCCGAATGAATTGCTTGCACATATTATGCTTACAAACCATAAAATGATTGCTTTAGTGAATAGGCTTCTTTTCATTAAAAGGGAATAAGAGGTTTCAGGACTTATGGGAAAACGGAATTTACATGACTTTTATTTAGAAATCAAACAGTTATTCTAAAAACATACTTATACGTCGTTATTTGTATTAATCTTGTTACTGTTAATTTTTTAACAGACGGCATATTGTATGATTTATCTATTAGTTGTTATTTAGGCTGAAATTATGGGTGCTGCTATTTATATGGTCAGGTAAGCGGGCTTATTCCGACGAACAGCCAATAACATTACGGGACGGCTGATATAAATGTAACACCCGGTATCATTTAAATAACCCTATTAAATTATGAAAGCATTAAAAGTATTCGTTATCATTTTATTAGCAACCTTCGGTTACCGGGCGGTAAATGCAGAAACCGTTCATCACAAAAGGCGTGCGGTGCACCATAAAAAACATCATTTAAAAAGGCATCATCATGTAGTAAAACACAAATAACAAAAAAAGGCTCCCTGATTTACCAGGGAGCCTTTTTTTGTTATTAAGTCTCTGTTACAACTTACGTTTTACTTCTACATTTTCATAGGCTTCAACAATGTCTCCTACTTCAATATTATTAAAGTTCTGTATGTTCAAACCGCACTCGTAGCCGGCATTTACTTCTTTTACATCGTCTTTAAAACGTTTCAGTGAGGCCAGTTCGCCGGTGTATACTACAACGCCTTCGCGGATGATCCGTATTTTGCTGTTGCGTGTTATCTTACCGTCAAGCACCATACAACCTGCTATCGTACCAACTTTGCTGATCTTAAAGGTTTCGCGGATTTCCACGTTAGCTACAATTTTCTCTTCAAATGTTGGCGCAAGCATACCTTCCATTGCGGCTTTTATCTCGTTGATAGCGTCATAGATGATCGAATAAAGCCTGATATCTATTTGTTCCTGCTCGGCCAGCTTACGGGCACTACCGGAAGGACGAACCTGGAAACCGATAATGATCGCATCAGAAGCCGAAGCCAGCAATACATCCGATTCCGATATCTGCCCTACAGCCTTCGAAATAATATTTACCTGTATCTGCTCGGTTGATAGTTTCAATAATGAATCTGATAACGCTTCGATTGAACCATCCACGTCACCCTTAACAATAATGTTAAGTTCCTTAAAGTTACCAACTGCCAAACGGCGGCCGATTTCATCCAGGGTAATGTGTTTCTGTGTACGAAGGCCTTGTTCGCGCTGTAATTGTAAACGTTTATTGGCGATCTCGCGTGCTTCAACTTCACTCTCAAGCGAGTTAAATTTATCACCTGCGGTTGGCGCACCCTGCATACCTAATACTTGTACCGGTGTTGACGGCCCCGCCGATTCAACCCTTTGGCCACGCTCATTGGTCAATGCCTTAACACGTCCGCTGTAGCAGCCTGCTAATATCGGGTCACCTACTTTTAACCTGCCTGCCTGTACCAATACTGTTGTTACGATACCACGGCCTTTATCCAAAGCGGCTTCAATAACGGTACCAACGGCACGTTTGTTCGGGTTAGCTGTCAGTTCAAGCAACTCTGCTTCAAGCAGTACTTTTTCTAAAAGCTTGTCAACGTTTAAGCCGGTTTTAGCTGATATCTCTTGTGACTGGTATTTACCGCCCCATTCCTCAACCAAAATATTCATGGTTGATAACTGCTCGCGTATCTTGTCCGCGTTTGCACCCGGGCGATCGATCTTATTGAATGCAAAAATGATAGGCGCGCCTGCAGCCTGTGCATGGTTTATGGCCTCGCGGGTTTGCGGCATCACGCTGTCATCAGCAGCGATCACTATAATTACAATATCTGTTACCTGGGCGCCCCTGGCACGCATGGCGGTAAACGCCTCGTGGCCCGGTGTATCCAGGAAAGTTATTTTACCTTTATCTTCCGGTAATGTTACTTCATAAGCACCGATGTGCTGAGTAATACCACCTGCTTCGCCGCCGATTACGTTTGTTTTACGAATAAAATCGAGCAATGATGTTTTACCATGATCGACGTGCCCCATTATGGTCACAATTGGCGCACGTGGTACCAGGTCTGCCGGATCATCCGGAGAATCCAGGTTAGCTTCCTCGTCCTGTGGTTTTACAAATTCAACCTGGTAGCCGAATTCTTCTGCCACTATGCTCAGCGTTTCCGCATCAAGCCTTTGGTTGATGGATACAAACATACCCAGGCTCATACAGGTAGAAATGATCTGTGTAACAGAAACATCCATCATCGAGGCCAACTCATTTGCCGTAACAAACTCAGTAACCTTTAATACTTTGGATTGCAGTTCCTGTTCCAATGCCAGTTCTTCCGCAGTTGCGGCAACATCATCACGTTTTTGACGACGGAATTTGGCCCGCTGTGCAAATTTGCCCGATTTACCTGCACCGCTTAAGCGGGCCAGCGTTGCTTTGATCTGGTCTTGTATTTCTTTTTCTGAAGGCTCTTCCTTAGGTGTTCCCGGTGTTGAAGTCCTGTTCCTAAAATCAGGCCTGTTGTTATTTCCTGGTGCTCCTGGCGCTCCGTTATTACCCCTGTTCCTGAAATCAGGACGATTGGGATTTGGCGGTTGACTTGGTGCACCACCTTGCTGACCCTGGTGGCCGCCTGGTTGGTTATCTTTACGTTTTCTTTTTCTTTTATGGTCAGCCGCGCTGTTGGTATTAGATGATGAAGCAACCGGGTTACGCTTCGGCGCATCAACCGGCAACTGTATTTTACCAACAACATTAGGCCCGCTCAAGCGCTCGGCTTTAGCTCTTATTACTTCATCTTCCGGCTCATCAGCAGGTGCTTCGGCGACTGGCGCTTCAACTACCGGTGGTTTAACCTCTTTTACTTCTTCCTTAGGCTGCTCTTTTACAGGTTCCGGTTTGGCAATTGGCTCAGGCTGTGGTTCAGCTTCCTTAACTACGGCTTTAACTTCCGGCTCCGGTTCTTTTTTAGCAACTACTGGTTCTTCTTTCTTCTCAACACGAATAGGTGCATTCAAGTCGATCTTGCCGATCACCTTTACACCAGGCAGGGTTACGTCAGCGCGTTCTTCCGCTTTGGGAGCTTCAGGTTTTGGCCTTTCAACCGGTGCTGCAATATTTCCTGCATTTTTTATCAATATCTCCTCGTTCTCAAAATCCCTCGAGCGACGGGGCTGTTCGTTCTGTTTTTCAGGAACATAGCCAGGCTCTTCCTTCCTGATCTTGCCGATACTGATCTGCTTAGCCTCTTCCTTAATACTTTTATCAAAGGCAAATTCCTTGAGCAAGGCATTATACATATCACCGTTGAGAGTGGCCATAGGTTGCTTTTCTATCTTGTAACCTTTAGTAGCCAAAAAATCAACAATGGTACCCATACCAATGTTCAGTTCTTTTACTGCTTTTATTAATTTTATGGATTTGTCTTCTGACATTTATTAGTTATTTCCTTTGCTTATTGTGCAAATTTACGATTTTAATTTTGCTTATTCTGTTTATTCAAATTCAGCCTGCAGAATAGATAACACTTCCTTAACAGTTTCTTCTTCCAGGTCGGTACGTTTTACCAGTTCATTAACAGTCAAAGCCAGCACAGATTTCGCTGTGTCGAGCCCGATACGTTTGAACTCGTCCAGTATCCAGCTTTCGATCTCGTCTGAGAATTCTTCGATATCCACGTCCTCATCCTGCTCATCGGCTTCACGGTAAACATCTATCTCATAACCTGTCAATTTACCTGCCAGTTTAATATTGTGCCCACCACGACCAATAGCTAATGATACCTGGTCGGGTTTTAAATATACCGCTGCTGTCTTTTTCTCATCATCCAGCTTAATGGATGTGATCTTAGCCGGTGATAAAGCACGCTGAATATATAACTGCAAATTATTGGTGAAGTTGATCACGTCAATGTTTTCATTCTTCAATTCACGTACGATACCGTGTATACGCGATCCCTTCATACCTACGCAGGCGCCTACCGGATCAATACGGTCGTCATATGATTCCACTGCTACTTTTGCCCTTTCGCCCGGTTCGCGAACGATCTTCTTGATTGTGATCAAACCGTCAAATATTTCGGGAACTTCCTGCTCAAACAGGCGTTGTAGGAATTCAGGCGCTGTGCGAGAAATGATGATCTTTGGATTGCTGTTCAGCATATCCACCTTGCTCACCACTGCTTTCACGTTGTCACCTTTTTTGAAATAATCGGCAGGTATTTGCTCTGACTTTGGCAGCAATAATTCGTTGCCTTCATCATCAAGCACCAGTGTTTCTTTTTTCCAAACCTGGTAAACTTCGCCGGTCACAATTTCACCCACACGGTCTTTGTATTTCTTAAATATTTCGTCTTTCTCTAATTCTAAAATTTTGGAAACCAGTGTCTGGCGTGCGGCTAATATCGCGCGGCGGCCAAAGCTTTCCAAAGTGATCAGCTCCACATATTCATCACCTACTTCCAGGTCCGGGTCAATTTTATGTACCTCGGCAAGCTCTATTTCAAGGTCGTCATCCTCTGAGAAACCATCTTCCATTACCACACGTGTGCGCCAGATCTCTAAGTCACCATTATCGGTGTTCACGATCACGTCACAATTCTCATCGTTGCCATACTTCTTCCTGATCATGCTTCTGAACACGTCTTCCAATACGCTCATCATGGTTGGGCGGTCGATGTTTTTGAAGTCTTTAAATTCCTGAAAAGACTCAATTAAATTAATATTGCTCATTTTTTACTTGAATGATATTAAAACTTTTGTTTCTGTTATTTCTGCCAAAGGGATCACGCTTTCTATTGTTTCTGCCTTCTTCCCTTTTTCTTTTTTTATTTCTTCTATTACGATAGCATCCTCTGCCATACCGGTTAATTTGCCTTCTCTTTTACTTCCGTCAGCCATTTTGATGGCCAATTGCCTGCCTACGTTTTTTACATATTGCCTCGGCAATACCAGCGGCGCATCGATGCCCGGTGACGAAACTTCCAGGTTATAAGCGGTTTCCAAAACATTTTCTTCTTCCAGCTTAAAACCCACATACCGGCTGATCTGCGCGCAATCGGCAATGCCTATCCCTTTTTCGCCATCCACCAGTATGATCAGCTTTCCGTTTGCATGCATTTTTACATCCACCAGGAACAGATCAGGCCGCCCGATTTCGGCGATCTTTTCTTCTACCAGTTCTGTAACCCTTTTTTCGATATCCACTTAGCCGGAAAATTTGATCGGTAAAATAAAAGAGGGGACAAATGCCCCCTCTTTCTTAATTTGACTGCAAATATAAGCAAATATATTTGATTTTCAATAGCAATTATCAGTTTTTTAGGGTAATAGAATACTCTTTTTAGGGCATGTCAAAAGCTAAAGATCAAATCTTTATAACTCAAGCTGCCTAACCTTTTTTTATCCCCGATATATTGCCATGCATTTGCACCCTGGGCATACTGGTAGCAACGCAGAAAATATACCTGTCCCTTTCTAAAGGGCGTATCCGGTTTGAATGTTACAAGGCTGTCTTTCACCACATATTTTCCCGGTTGTGCTTTTTGAAAATCCTTCATGTCAGTATCTACAGGCATCTTGTATACAGGCAGTAAACTTTGCCAGGCGCCATTAGCTGTGTCCCTGGCAATATCAGCGATGATCATTTTGTCAAACCCTTTGATGCTCACGGTATGGTTGCTATCAGTAAGATTGATGGCAATATTTATTTTAGGTGCCTGATGGGTACAACCCCAGCAAAATATGATCAGCAAAAAAAGGATTGATGTTTTCATGTTTTAAAGTATAAAGATAAGCAAATGCGGACCAAGTCGCATTAACATGGCAGACGATGATAGTGCAATTTTTAGGCGAGTTGATAACTTTAAGTTATCGGGAATTAACAGATACGATTTGACCAGCATATTGTTTCGCCTCACCTTTGTCCTGTTAAATAACCAAATAAAATGGACGCAGCAGGACTAAAAAATCATCATCAGGTATTAATATTAAGTGATAGCACACGTAAAATAATATTTCTGCTGGCGCTATTGGTTTGCCTTTTCCCGGTGATCTCGCCGCCTGTTGCGCTATTACTTGGATTGATACTGGCGCAGCTAATGGAGAACCCTTTTCTGCATCTGAATCATAAGGCGACCAATTTCTTGCTAAAAGTATCCGTAGTTGGTTTGGGATTCGGAATGAATATTTTCAGCGCTATGCAGGCAGGGCGACAAGG
>Ga0105237_10003484_pt1 | contig 18668 bp, 17 predicted proteins | sample KBSC24metaG_FD_81520 | JGI IMG/M metagenome (GOLD analysis project Ga0105237, IMG submission 81520) | Corn rhizosphere microbial communities from Kellogg Biological Station, Michigan, USA - KBS C2-4 metaG | ecosystem: Host-associated > Plants > Roots > Rhizosphere > Soil | place: Michigan, USA... | reverse complement strand
GCATCGTCGGCCGGCAGCAGGCGCACGTCGAATCCGTGCTGCGCCATGATGACCAGGTTCGGCCCGAACTCGCCGGGTAAGCAGGCCAGGGTCTTGGGGCCACACCAGTCGCCGAGCAGGATGTCGAGGCCGTGGTTGGCGCTACTGGTGAAGACGACGTCCTCGGCGGTGAATCCGGTGAGCGCCGCGAAGGCCGCCCGGCCCGCGTCGAGCACGGGTTCAGCGGCTTCGGCCGCGACGTACCCGCCGACCTCGGCTTCGTGGCGCGCGTGCTGGGCTTGGGCCTCGATGACGGCGAACGTCTGCCGGGAACAGGCGGCGCTGTCGAGGTGCACCCCCGCCACCGGCGGCCTGGCATCCCGCCAGGCGGTCGCCAGACTCACTTGACGGCGAGCGACAGCCCGAAGTCCCCGGCCTGATCGGTCCAGAAGTTGGTCCTGCGGAGCCCGGCGGCGGCGAGCTCGTCGGCGACGGCGTTGGCCCTGAACTTGCAGGACACCTCGGTGAGCATCTCCTCACCCGCGGCGAAATCGACGGTCAGATCGAGTCCGCCGATGCACACGTGCTGCGGAGTGCTTGCCCGCAGCCACATTTCGATGCGCTCCTCGTCGGCGTTCCAGCGTGCGACGTGCTCGAAGGCGTCGAGGTCGAAGTCTGCGTCGAGCTCGCGATTCACCACGGCGAGCACGTTCTTGTTGAACTTGGCGGTCACCCCGGCACTGTCGTCGTAGGCACGTACCAACCGGTCGACGTCCTTGACGAGGTCGGTACCCAATAGCAGACCGTCGCCCGGTTCCAGGTTGTCCGACAGTGCGGCAAGGAATTCCGCGCGCGGTCCGGTGGTGAGGTTGCCGATGGTCGATCCGAGGAAGATCACCAGCCGGCGGCCGACGTGGGGAATCTTGCCGAGGTGCTCTTCGAAGTCCCCGCAGACCGCGTCGATCTCGATGCCGGGGTACTCCTTGCCGATGGCTGCACCTGCCGACTCCAGTACCGAAGCATCGACGTCGAACGGAATGAACCGTTGCAGCGATCCCCCATCCCGAAGGGCGTCCAGCAGCGTCCTGGTCTTCTCCGACGTACCGCTGCCGAGCTCGACCAGCGTGTCGGCACCCGATGCCGCGGCGATCTCGGCGGCGCGGGCCCGCAGGATCTCGGCCTCGGCCCGCGTCGGGTAGTACTCGGGCAGTCGGGTGATCTGGTCGAACAGGTCACTCCCGACGGAGTCGTAGAACCACTTGGGCGGCAAGGACTTCGGCGTCTGCGTCAGGCCGTCGCGTACGTCTCGCCGCAACGCGTCCGCCGCGGAGTCGGCCGCAAGGTAGTTGGACAACGACAAGGTCATGACGATCCTTTCAGGGGAACGAGGTCGATGTGCGTGCCGGTGACGTCGACCAGGTGGCGGTCGGGGATCTCCTGCCAGTCGGGGTCGTCGTCGTAGGGTTCGCTGGCCAGCACCACGCCGTCGTCGCGTCGCAACACCGACAGGGTGTCACCCCATGTGGTGGCCAAAATCCGGGATCCGTTGGCGGCCAGTATGTTCAACCGGGCATTGGGGTCGGCAGCACCGACTTCTGCGACGGTGTCGCCGAGCCGGTCGAGACCCGTTTCGAAGATCAATGCCGCGAGAAGTGCGCTGTCGACCGTGGATTCGGCCGTCGCCGACGGTGACAGCACCGCCCGGTCCACCACCCCGTTGTGGGACAGCAGCCATTTTCCGTCGGTGAAGGGCGCGGCAGCCGTCGACTCGATGGGCATGCCGACCGTCGCCGAGCGGACGGCGGCGACGATACATCCGCTGCGCAGTGTTGGCGCTACCGAGGCAAACGACGCGTCGCCCCACAGCGGGGCGGCGCTGCGCCACCGGGCTGGCTGGCCGTCGGGCAGGTCGGGCGAGTAGAAGCCGACCCCCCAACCGTCGGCGTTGACCACGCCGTGCTTCTGTCGCCGCGGCGAATACGACTGCACCAGAAGGCCGTACGGTTGATCGAGGACGAGCGACGCCACCGACACGGGCGTACCCAACCAGCCAAGATGTCGGCACATGTCAGGCGTCCCAGGCCAAACGGACGCCCGAGAAGATCTGCCTCCTGATCGGGTGGTCCCAGTTCCGGAAGCTGGGCCGCACGATGTTCGACGCGACAGCCCACGCCCCTCCACGCAGCACGCGATAGTCGCCGTCGAAGAACGGCTTCGAATAACTCTCGTAGACCATCGGGGTGAACCCAGGCCACGGCCGCAGCGGCGACGTCGTCCACTCCCACACGTCGCCGAGCATCTGCTCCGCGCCGTACGCTGATGCGCCCGCCGGGTAGGCCCCGACCGGCGCAGGCCGCAGTGCGTCACCATCCAGATTCGCCAGCGCTGCGGTGGGTTCCGTTGCACCCCAGGGGAACCGGCGACGTGTGCGTGCGACGGGGTCCCACGCACACGCCTTCTCCCACTCCACCTCGGTCGGCAGCCGGGCTCCTGCCCATGCCGCGTATGCCTCGGCTTCGAAGAACGTCACGTGCTGGACGGGTTCGTCGGGGGGAAGGTCCTCGACGTGCCCGAACCTGGTGCGCGTGCCGTCGGGATGCCAGAACTTCGGCGCCACCAGACCCGCCTCCTGGCAGTGCGCCCAGCCGCGTTCGGACCACCATCGCGGCTCGCGGTAGCCGCCGTCGTCGATGAAGCGGCGCCACTCGGCGTTGGTGACGGGAACGCGGCCGATCCGGAAGCTGGGCACGTCGACGACGTGCGCGGGTCGCTCGTTGTCCAGCGAATTCGGCTCGGTGGCCGCATTGACGCCGAGGACGAACTCCCCGCCGGGGACGAGCACCGACGTACCCGCGACCCCTGGGCGGCCCGGTGGCAACGGCGCCCCGACGCCGAGGATCGGTGGGCCCGACCGCAGACCGAGCGCCTGAAGCATGGTCTCGTCGTGCTGGTTCTCGTGGCTGATCACCAGCCCGTAGACGAACGCGGGATCCACACCAGTGCCGTCGTCGTCGGGCAGCGCATCCAACGCGTCGAGCGCCTTGGAGCGCACGGTGCGGCAGTATGCGCGGGCGTCGGCGGGCGGCAGCAGAGGAAGCTCGACGCGGCTGGCCCGCGAGTGCACGAACGCGTCGTAGAGACCGTCCACCGCGGCAGGCAGGATGCCGGGCCTTCGCGGGTCACCGCCGCGCAGCAGCCACAGCTCCTCCTGCTGGCCGATGTGGGCGAGGTCCCAGACCAGCGGACTCATCAGCGGGTCGTATTGGCGCAATAGCTCGGCGTCGTCGAACTCGACCAATCGCAGCGTGCGATCGCGCGCAAGGGTCAGCTCCCGAGCCAGTAGTTCACGGGCCGTCACGAAACACCCTTCACCAGTTGGCTCACCGCCGCTGCGACGCCGCGGTCGACGACCTGATCGGAGAAATCGTCGGCGGGGCAGCGTCCATTCTCCACCTGTGACACCAACGCCTCCATGGCGTCGACCAATTCCTCGGGTGCGCGCTCCGCGGCGGCCCGCACACACCGAACGGCGGCTTCCTGCAGGCGTTGGTCACCGAGACCGAGGCGGGCGGCCCGATCCCATGCGGTCGCGACCGGTTCGGTTGCCTCGGCGGCGATGGCGGCTGCCGCGGGGTCGTCGAGCAGGGTGACGAGGGTGAACACGATCGCGGGCCACACGTCGTCGGGAACGCTGTCCAGGTAACGGATTTCGAGGAATCCCCGCGGCCGCACGGGTGGGAACAGCGTGGTCAGGTGGTAGTCGACGTCGGCCGTCGTGGGGCGTCGTCCGTCGAGCAGCGTGGTGCCGTCGGCCCAGTCGGCGAAAGGCACCCATTCGGTGACAGGGACCGCGTCGGGGGTGTGCACCAGCATCACCGGCGCCTTCAGCGCGTAGCGCGCCCAGTCGTCGGCGGGATCGTCACCGTTCGCGCCGAGGATCGGGCCACAGCGCGCCGAGTCGAGCTGGCTCCACACCCGTTGCCGGGTGCTGCGCCACCCCGAGAACTCACCGGCCAGCAGAGGAGAGTTGGCCGATATCGCGATCATCGTCGGCCCCAACGCATGGGCAAGCCGCACCCGGTCGGCCCAACCCTCGCGTGGGCCCGCGTCGACGTTGACCTGTACCGATGCCGTCGAGGTCATCATCGCCGCTCCGGCAGTACCGGTGTCACTTGCCTCGAAGAACCGCTCCATAGCGCCGTAGCGGGCGCCGGGATTGACGCGTTTGGCGGGCCGCAGCGGATCGGCGCCGAGTAGCACCAGGCCGAGCCCCCGGCGGGCGAAGGCCTCGCCCAGCACGGCGCGATCCGCGTTCATCGCCGCGATGGCGGCGATGGCGCCGTCGAACGGCGGGCCGGAGAGTTCCACTGCGCCGCCAGGTTCGACGGTGATGACGCTGCCACCGGGAAGGCCCGGCACGGTGCCGATGACGTCGGTCAGCTCGTCCCAGCTGGGCCGTCGCATGGGGTCGGCGAGGTCGAAACAGTGCGCCTCGATCTCCAGACCGACCTGGCCGACGGGGCCGTCGCGCAGACACTCCTCACCGATGTGCTGCGCGACGCTTTGGGAGCTCGGGAGTGTTCGGCGCAGGTCCGAAGTGGTGGTGGTCATGTCAACCATTCCCTCCGAGGTTCGGACGCGAAATCGCGGGCGTCGCCATTCACTCCATCTTCCAGAGGAGACTGACAAAAACGCCCGAATATCCCGCTCCACCCTGCCCCGTTTGACCGGCGCCGTCGACCGTTATTGGCCGAGCGAGTTCTGCATCGCTCCGGCCAGCACGTTCACGGCGGGCCCGCCGTTGCCAGGCTGGCAGACTTTCGCTTGCAGCAGAACGTTCTCGCGCAGCCGGGTCTGGGTGAAGCACCGACGATCAATACCCACTTCCTGCTTCACCCACACCGCGTCGGTCGGCGAGGGCTGCGTCCCCTCGAACGACCACGTCTCGGTGACGAAGTCATCGAGGTGCATCGCGGTGGTCGTGCCCGCACAGCCGACCGTTCTGTCGGTCACCCGGTGAAACGCCCTGGTGGCCGCATCGTTGGTCGCGAACACCCCGACGGCCTGCTTGACCAGGTTGGTGTCGTCGTTGGCCGATCGTTGCGCGACGGCGCCGTTGAACGATGCCAGGTCGGGGTCGGCGTAAACGTCTGGCAGGCCGATGTCGGCCCAGTTGTTGCAGTTCGGGGCGTCGACGTAGAACGCCTGGAAGGGCGCGGTGAACGTCGAGTCCCACGTCATCGGGGCACCGACGATGTTGCCGACCGAACCCTTGCCGAGCACGGCGTACGAGACCACGCCGGGATCGGACGGGCGCGCGGCAGCGGGTGCCGCCAACGTCACGGCGAGGCCGACGCCGATCAGCGCCAGAGCGAGCCGCATAACCGGTCTAAACCTTCGCCAACAGCGTGACGTCGATGTTCCCGCTGGTGGCCTTCGAGTAGGGGCACACGCCGTGCGCCTTCCGCATCAGATCGTCGGCGACGCTCTGCTCGAGGCCAGGCAAGTAGCCGATGAGGTTGGCGGTCAGGCCAAATCCGCCATCGGAGTCCTTGCCGAACCCGATCTGAGCGGTGACGCCACTGGCGTCGTCCAGGGCGATCTTCTCGGTGCGCGCGACCAGGCGCAGCGCGCCGAGGAAGCATGCCGAGTAGCCGGCCGAGAACAACAGTTCGGGGTTCACACCCTCGCCGCTGCCACCCATCTCCTTGGGCGGGCGGGTGTCCAGATCGATCTTGCCGTCAGTGGACTTGACGTGGCCGTCGCGGCCTCCGCCGGTCGCCGTCGATTCCGCGGTGTAAACGACTTCGATGCTCATGGCTCGATCATGCCATCGGGCATGCCCACCGATGAGCCGTCAGTAAATGGTCAGCGTGCAGTACGTGCGCGGTGGCGAGGGATACGGCCATGCGAACTCGCCGACGTCCGACGGGCACGCCTGCTGGTCGCGAACGTCGAGCCGTTGGGTGACCTGGACCAGCAAGCCGGCTTGACGCTTGTCGGTGCAATCGGCCAGTTGGACAACGCCGATGGGCATGTCCAGGACGTAGCAGTGGTCGGCGACGAGGTTGGGCACCAGGCACAGCCGCGACGTCTCGGGATCGGCGAATTGCGTTGGCAGATGCTGATACTCGTTGCTCGGGCAGGCGCCGGACTTGTCGGTGAGCGCGCCGACGGTGTAGCTCGGGTCGGCGTTGCAGCCGGCCTTGGTCGCCTTCAGGGCGCCGTTGCCGGGATCGTGGTCGGGAATCGCGACGCAGTCGCCGACGGTGAAGATGGTGGCACCTTCGCGGGCCATGGGCTCGGCGCGAAGGCCGCAGCCGCTAAGCGTTGCCACCAATGCCATCAGCGCAACGAGCGCCCATCGGGCATGGCGCGGGCTGGTCATGGTTAGCGACAATGTCACGAATTGGGGACGAACGCCACATGTTCCCCAAAGTTCTCAATAGTCCCACAGACCCCACCAGAATCACAAGATTGTGATTACACGGCGTGTCGCGTCGGGCCTGTCGCCTCGAAAACGGCGCGACTGTGCGGTCTCATACGCCCTCCGCGGGGAGTCGCGCATGAAACCGCACAACCGGTGGTCAGGGAAGGGTCGCGGGCTGGTCACCCGCCGCCTTACGACCCGCCGTTGGCCCGCACACCCTCCTCGATCTGCTTGCCGAGATCCGGGTCGATGTTCTTCCAGTACTCGAACACCCGCGACAACACCGGCTCCTTGACGCCCTGGGACACGTGCCCAATGACGTTGTTGGCCAACCGTTCCCGCTGCGCGTCGTCGAGCACCTCGCGGACCATGATGCCGGCCTGGCCCCAGTCGTCATCGTCGGGACGCAGCGTGTACGCCTCGCGCACCATGTCCCCGTCGGAGGCCCAGTGCACCTCGGCGGCACGCGCCGGGTCGGCCTTGGGACCACCCATCGAGTTCGGCGCGTACACCGGGTCGCTGACGTTGCGGATCCGCATCGCGCCGTCCTTGGAGTAGCTGTGCACCTCCACCTTCGGCGTGTTCACCGGGATCTGCTTGTAGTTGACCCCGAGCCGGGCGCGATGGGCATCGGCGTAGGAGAAGCCGCGGGCCAGCAGCATCTTGTCCGGGCTGAGCCCAGTGCCCGGAACGATGTTGTTGGGCTCGAACGCCGCCTGCTCGATCTCGGTGTGATAGTCGGTGACGTTGCGGTCCAACGTCAGCGTGCCGACGTCGATGAGCGGGTAATCGCCGTGCGGCCACACCTTGGTCAGGTCGAACGGGTTGTACCGGTAGGTCTTGGCGTCCTCGAACGGCATGATCTGCACCTTCAGCGACCACGTCGGGAACTCGCCGCGCTCGATCGCGTCGTACAGGTCCCGCTGGTGGGCGTCACCGTCGACACCTGCCAGCCTGTCGCCCTCCTCCTGGGTGAGGAACTCGATGCCCTGATCGGTCTTGAAGTGGTACTTCACCCAGAACAGCTCATCGGCCGCGTTGAGCCAGCTGTAGGTGTGGCTGGAGTAGCCGTTCATGTGCCGCCAGGACTTCGGGATGCCCCGGTCGCCCATCAGCCACGACAGCATGTGCGCGGATTCGGGCACCAGCGTCCAGAAGTCCCACTGCATGTGGTGATCGCGCAGGTTGTTGGCCGCCATCCGCTTCTGCGAACGGATGAAGTGCTGGAACTTCATGGGGTCGCGGACGAAGAAGATCGGGACGTTGTTCCCGACGATGTCCAGGTTGCCCTCGGACGTGTAGAACTTCTGGGCAAACCCCCGCGGGTCGCGCCACGTGTCTGGGCTGCCGCGCTCCCCCGCCACCGTCGAGAACCGGCTCAGCGTCTCGGTTTTGACGCCGGGCTGGAACACCGCCGCCTTGGTGAACTGGCTGACGTCGTTGGTCACCTCGAAGTGGCCGAACGCCCCACCGCCCTTGGCGTGCGGCTGGCGCTCCGGGATGCGCTCCCGGTTGAAGTTGGCCATCTGCTCGATCAGATAGTGATCCTGCAGCAGGATCGGGCCATCGGGGCCGACGGTGAGCGACCGTTCGTCGCTGGGTACCGGATTGCCTGCGTCATTCGTCGTGAAACTTCCGGTCATGTCCTGACTCATCTCCTCTAGTGGGGTGGGCTGTCTCCACTGGAGCTTCGGGTACCCAGCCGCAGGCCCGCTAAGACAAATCCGCCACGGCCGGCCATCGGGAAGCAGAGCGCCGGGGGCGACGCGGCACCTACCACGTCGCCAACCCGGCACAACGGCTCGCCCATCCTGGGCGAACTCGTTGGGCTGCAGAGACTTTCAGTTGACGTCTCTTAGTATGCGCCCATTCTGGAATGAGTCAAGAAAAAGATTTCCCGGTCAACGTCCCGGGGGTGTCGGCGCGCCTGGCTGACCGGGCGCACCCGGACCGCCCGGTTCCATGCCGGGCCCGAAGCCGGGGAATCCACCCGGTCCGCCGGGGAAGATGAAGCCGGGTCCCGGCCGGAACATCGGGCCCATCGGCCTGCCCTCCTCGTGCATCTGCCCGCCGCCGCGGTGCTCGCCGCGGTCGCCGCCGCCCCAGTGATGACCGCCCCCGGAGTGCGCGCCGAGGATGAAACCGCTGAAGAAGATGACGGCGACGACGAACACGGTGCCCGCCACGATGCCGACCCACGCTGCGACTGCGGTGAGCTTGCTTGGCCTGCGGTCGTGTTCGTGCGGTGGAAGCGGCGGCGGGGGTGTCGGGGGAACGGCCGGCGGCGGCGCGGCGGCAATGGGACCGGTCGTTGGTTCGGTGGACGTGGGTGTTTCGCTCATGTTCCCGATGATGGTCGCGGTTCTGAAGTGCTGGTCATGAACCACCTATGAATCGGCTATGAAGCAGCTGCCTGCCGGCACCCCCTCACGCCGCCCGCCGAAACTGCGGTGAGATTGGGCCAGCGCGCAAGTGCTACCAGGGCTTGAAGGGATTCACGCCCTGCCTCGCGTAGTCCAGGAGCGCAGCCAGGCCCGGTCACTGCTGTCGGTCGAGGTGCCCGGAAGCTTGTCGTTGTATCTGGCGTAGCACTCTTTCGGGCGACCAATGGATTGACCGCCTGCCCGACGTGAGTCCCGCGTCGACACTCGAACCCACCACCTGTCCGTCCGAACGGAGATCCGTTACAACCCAGCGGGATGATGGGGCAGACGTACCCAGCCCAATACCGTGGCTTGCTTGACGACAGGCCGCGCCTTATTCGTACTTCATACGGTTATGGATTCGGCTCCCCTGGCGCGGTTTCTGGCACTGATGGCTCTGGCACTGGCTGCGTCGGCAACGGCGGGGGTATTGGTTGCGGCGCCGGTGTTTCATCTGGCTGCGGTGCCAGTTCCCCTGCCGGTGGAATACCTTCGGTGGGAAGCGTTGTCGCAGACCAAAAGCCAGCCGGTACCATATGATCTTTACAGAAATTGGTGGTGTCCATCGGCACCAAGTATTCTTTCCAGGCACCTGGCGGATTTGGTGCTGGTGCATCGGTGTTGTCGGGGCATTTCCAATTGCACGATAGGCCGCCGACGCCCTGACCAGCACCGGCAACGCCGAGAGAGCCAATTGAACCGACACCGACGCCGGTGGCGGCAAGTCCCAGGTTGACGCCACCACCTTGGCAATGCCAATGCGCCCCATTGATTTCAGTCGGAAAATCGCAAAACCCCCCACCGATGCCACCAATATTTGCATCCAAGATGCCGACGCCGGGATACGGGCATTGCGTGTCAGCTTTGGCTGGCGGGGAGGCAAGTGTTGATGCGCAAATGGCGAATGCTACTGCGGAAACGCAGGCCGCTGCTGGTGTTTTCATCGCCGTCCCTTTCTAAGTGGTCCGTTTAACGACTTGCTTTGTGCGTTGATCAAGGCGACCGGCACCCTGGACCACCCGCGTTTCACGTCGGCGCGGCGTGCGTACACCATGTCCTCGGGGTATGACGTGACGTCCTACGTTCTTTGAGTCTCTGTGAGGAATGCCCGCAACGGAGGTGCTTTGTTTGTTTTCCGACGACTCATCGAGGGGCTGCCAGCACGTTGGGCGAAGATGCAGCCTCTGCTGCAAAAAAACCCTGCTACCAGGGCTTGAACGGGTTCACCGCGAACTGGACGACGCGATACGGCGCGCGGTCGCCGTTCGGGCGGGTGTCCCACTGGCTGATGAACACCCGCACCTCGTCGAGCGTGGACCCCGGCGAGATGTACCCGCCGTACGGCTGCGCCAGCCGGTTGTCGTCGGGCGGCGGCAGATCGTCGGCGACGTCGGGCCAAGCCGAGGCGAATACGACCGTCGTCACCGGTGCCGAGCCGAGCTTGGTCGGGTCGTAGGCGACGCGGACCTCCATGTTGCCGGTGGTGGCGTTGAAGTAGGACAGCACCGGCTTGCCGTCGACCTGTCGGATGCTCATCTCCCCGACCTTGTCGCCCCACAACGGCGTCGGCGGCTTGTTCCATCCACCGGTTGCCGACCACGGCTGCCAGCTGGACCGGTCCGTGAAGGCTTGCGGCGTGGCCCGGTAGAGCTCGACGGGGCCGCTGCGGTCGAAGTCATTCGCCACGATGTACACCCAGCCGCTCTGCGAGTCGGGTGTCGGGACCGGGTCGTAGTAGCCGCTGATCTGCGACTGCCGTCCGCCCGCGTAGTCGCCTGGCCGCACCGACTTCGGCACCGTCGGCCAGCTCCCCCGTGCCGCATCGGCCTTGACCAGCCGCGACGAGACGGGCACCAGGTCCTTGGTGGTGGCGACGAGCATGTAGTTCTCGCGGTTGATGGCCACGATGCCCGCGGGCAACTGCGAGGAGCCCGGTGGCGTCGGATCGGCCAGCAGCGGCTTGTCGGTCCCGGTGACCCCGGTGTAGCGCACCCCCGCCGAGTCATCGACCGAATCGGTCTCGACGTGCAGCGCGACGGGCGAGTACCAGCCGCCGAACCCCACACCCTGGCCTGCGAAGCTGTCACCGCACACCTGAAGGACGCGGCTTGGGAACTCCATGAACTCGCACAGGTCGGTGGCACCGATACCGTAATCGCTTGTCGGCGTTCCGGTTCCAGCGGCGGCCGGGCCGATGCGCATCACCTGCCCGAGCGCCAGCGGAGGCAACACCGGTACCGGCGCGGGTGCCGGAGGGTCGGCAGTGGCAACGGGAGCCACCGCCAGGCATGCGACTACCGCAATGGCGACCGCAGCGCGGATCACAACTGGGCGGCGAGAAGCTCGGCGATCTGAATGGTGTTGAGGGCGGCGCCCTTTCGCAGGTTGTCGCCAGAGACGAACAGCGCAAGCCCGCGACCGTCCGGAACGCCAGGGTCCTGACGGATCCGGCCGACGAGCGAGTCGTCGATGCCCGCGGCGGCCAACGGCGTCGGCACGTCGACCAGCTTCACACCCGGTGCACCGGAGAGGATCTCGGTCGCACGCGCCGGCGAGATCGGCCGTGCGAACTCGACGTTGATCGACAGCGAGTGCCCGGTGTACACCGGCACCCGCACGCACGTTCCGCTGACCAGAAGGTCCGGGATGCCGAGGATCTTGCGGCTCTCGTTGCGCAGCTTCTGATCTTCGTCGGTCTCCCCGGAGCCGTCGTCGACCAGCGATCCGGCCAACGGCACCACGTTGAACGCGATTGGGGCGACGTACTTCTCGGGCGCGGGGTACGTGAGCGCCGAGCCGTCGTGGACCAGTTGCTCGCTGTCATCGACCACGGCACGGGCCTGGCCGAACAGCTCCTGCACACCGGCGAGCCCGCTGCCGGACACCGCCTGATACGTCGAGGCGATCATCCGCACCAGCTGCGCTTCGTCGTGCAGGGGCTTGAGCACCGGCATGGCGGCCATGGTGGTGCAGTTCGGGTTGGCGATGATGCCCCTTGGTCGACTACCCGCGTCGCGTTCGAAGTTGACCTCCGACACCACCAACGGGACGTCGGGGTCCTTGCGGAACGCCGACGAGTTGTCGATGACGATGACGCCGGCGTCGGCGAACCGCGGCGCCTGCACGCGCGACATCGTGGCGCCAGCCGAGAACAGCGCAATGTCCAGGCCCGACGGGTCGGCGGTCGCGGAGTCCTCGACCTCGATCTCCTCGCCGCGGAACGACAGCTTCTTGCCCTGCGAGCGGGCGGAGGCGAAGAACCGCACCGACCCAGAAGAATCAGCCGGGAAGTTCCTCTCCTCCAACAGCCGTCGCATCACCTGGCCGACCTGTCCGGTCGCTCCAACGACTCCGATGTTGACCATCACATACCCCGTCGCTTCGCTCGCCCCACCATTAGATCCCGCTTCCCGCGTACACGACCGCCTCTTCCTCGCCGCCCAGCCCGAAGGCTTCGTGCAATGCCAGGACGGCCTTGTCCAGCTCGGTGTCCTTGACCAGCACCGAGATTCGGATCTCGGAGGTCGAGATGAGGTCGATGTTGACGCCGACGGCGGCCAGCGCCTCACAGAACGTGGCCGTCACGCCGGGATGGCTGCGCATGCCCGCCCCGATGAGCGACACCTTGCCGATGTGATCGTCGTAGAGCACTGCGCTGTGGCCGATCTCGTTCTGCAGCGCGGACAGCTTCTCCACCGCGCCCGGCCCGCTCTCGCGCGAGCAGGTGAAGGTGATGTCGGTCTTGCCGTCCTCGACCTTGGACACGTTCTGCAACACCATGTCGATGTTGACGTCGGCGTCGGCCACGGCGCGAAAGACCTTGGCGGCGTAGCCGGGAACGTCGGGCAGACCGACGACGGTCACCTTCGCCTCACCACGGTCGTGCGCAACTCCGGTGAGGATCGCGTCTTCCATTGGGATGTCCTCCATCGATCCTTTGACGAGCGTGCCCGGCCTGTCTGAGTACGACGACCGGACGTGTATCGGAACGTCGTACCGGCGGGCGTATTCCACGCACCGCAGCATGAGCACCTTGGCCCCGCAGGCCGCCATCTCGAGCATCTCCTCGAAGCTGACGGTGTCGAGGTGCCGCGCGTTCGGCACGATCCGCGGGTCGGCGGTGAAGATGCCGTCGACGTCGGTGTAGATCTCGCACACGTCGGCGTGCAGTGCGGCGGCCAGCGCGACGGCGGTGGTGTCCGATCCGCCGCGGCCGAGCGTGGTGACGTCCTTGCTGTCCTGGCTGACGCCCTGGAACCCGGCGACCAACACGATCAGGCCGTCGTCGAGCGCTTCGCGCAACCGCCCTGGCGTGACGTCGATGATCTTGGCGTTGCCGTGCGTACCGGTGGTGATCACGCCAGCCTGCGAGCCGGTGAACGACCGGGCCTCGGCGCCCAGCGAGGAGATGGCCATCGCAACCAGGGCGTTGGAGATCCGCTCGCCGGAGGTCAGCAGCATGTCCATCTCGCGGGCGGGCGGGGCCGGATTGACCTGGCGAGCCAGGTCGAGCAGGTCGTCGGTGGTGTCGCCCATCGCGGACACGACCACGACGACGTCGTGGCCAGCCTTCTTCGTTTCGACGATGCGCTCGGCGACGCGGCGGATGCGTTCGGCATCGGCCACCGAGGATCCACCGTACTTCTGTACGACGAGCGCCACCCGTCCGCCTTTCTGGGTTTTTCCGCAACGGAGTCCTACAAAGGATAAGCGGTCTGCGCACGCGCTTTACTTCTCCCGTCCGTAGCCCTGTCCGTAGCGTTGGTCATCGTGACTGACCGGAGTGCGCAGACGTCCGTCCCGATACATCCCCACATCGCCGCGCGCTGGAGTCCGCGTGCCTTCGATCCGGACGCCGTCGTCACGCTCGCCGAGGTCACCGCGCTGCTCGAAGCGGCCCGCTGGGCGGCGACCTGGGGAAACCGCCAGCCAGTGCGCTTCCTGGTCGGGATCCGCGGCGACGAGACGTTCACCGCGATCACCGAGGTGCTCAAGCGCGGCAACCGGTACGCGCACGCGGCGGGGGCGCTGATCCTGGTGGCCGCCGACGAGGGACCAGACGAGAAGACCGCGCTGTACTCCGCCGTAGACGCAGGCGCGGCCATGGCCAACATGGCGGTGGAGGCGGTGTCGAGGTCGCTGATCGTGCATCCGATGGCGGGGTTCGACGCCGACGCGGCCCGTGCGGCGTTCGCCATTCCCGACGAGGTGCGCCCGCTCGCGGTGGTTGCGGTCGGCAGCCTCGGGGACTACGCGACCGCGCCCCCCGAGATCGTCGAACGCGACGCGCTCCCGCGGGAACGGATGCCGCTCGAAGAGGTGGCGTTCGTGGGCACGTGGGGCTCGGCGTTTACGCCGGGCACTTCGTCGCCAGCGCCTTGACCTGAGCTTCGTACTGGTCGTTGAACGCCTTGACCGCCATCGCGGCCGGGGGCATCGCGGCTCCGGGTGCGGTGTGCGCGCTCTGATCGTCGAAGTCGATGCGCGCGCGGACCAGTCGATCCGCCGTCTTCGCCAGCTCGGTTGCGGGCCCGGTCAGGTCGGCCGCCGTGACCTTCGCGGCCCGGTCGGCCAGCCCGTCCGCCCAGCCCCGGTAGTCGGACTGGCTGGGCTCGGTGGCCTTCTCGAAGGACCCGGCCTCCGGAATGTGGGTCTTGGCGTTCATCGCGTCGATCTGAGTCTTGTTGAACGACAGCAGCTCTCGCACGGGTGCACAGTCCGCCGAGGACGGGCCCCGGAAGAACAGCCACCAGATGCCGCCCCCGATGACGATGGCCACCAGCACCACGACGGTCGTCAGTGGCTTTACTCGTCTCATCCCTTGATGCTGGCACGAGGCGCCAGGGTGTGATCTCGAGGACGTTACCGGGATGCAACACGGCAAGCCTGTCTACGTAACAGAAACATCGGTTACTGCCAGTGATCGGCCCTTTGGTGGCCGCACCACTCCAGGAGATGTTGATGGATACAGGAACCACCGCGTTCATGCTGTGTTGCATCATCGGCCTCACGCTGATGATTCCCGGGCTCGCGCTGTTCTACGGCGGCATGGTCTCGGTCAAGAGCTCGACCAACATGATGATGATGACGTTCGGCGCAGCGGCGCTCGTCGGCGTGCTCTGGGTGCTGTTCGGTTTCTCGATGGCATTCGGCACTTCCTACGGCGGCTTCGTCGGCAGCTTCACCGAGTTCGCGGGAATGAAGGACCTGCTGGAGTCGCAGACCACCATCGCGGGCCTGCAGGTCAGCCTGTTCGCCCTGTTCCAGGCTCTGTTCGCGGCAATCACCGTCGCGCTGATCTCGGGCGCCGCCGCCGACCGGATGAAGTTCAGCGCATGGATGATCTTCGCAGGCCTGTGGGCGGTGCTGGTGTACTTCCCCGTCGCGCACTGGGTGTTCGCCTTCAACGGCGTCGTGACGCCCGACGCCGTCGGCGGCTGGATCGCCAACAACCTCAAGGCGATCGACTTCGCCGGTGGCACCGCGGTCCACATCAACGCTGGCGCCGCTGCCCTTGCCGTCGCGATCGTGCTCGGCAAGTCCGCGAGCTGGGGCACGCTGCGCAAGCCGCACAACGTTCCGCTGACCCTGCTGGGCGCGGGCCTGCTGTGGGCCGGTTGGTACGCGTTCAACGGCGGCTCTGCGCTGGCGGCCGGCAACTCGGCGGCCATCGTCATGGTCACCACCTTCGTCGCGACGTGTGCGGCCACCTTGGCCTGGCTGGTAGTCGAGAAGATCAAGGACGGTCACGTCACCGGTGTCGGTGCGGCGGCTGGAGCAATCACGGGTCTGGTTGCCATCACCCCGGCGTGCGGCGCGGTCACGCCGGTCGGCGCCATCATCCTCGGCCTGATCGCGGGCGCGATCTGCCCGTTCGCGGTGGGCCTGAAGTCGAAGTTCGGCTATGACGACTCGCTCGACGTGGTCGGCGTGCACCTCGTCGGCGGCGTCATCGGCACGCTGCTGATCGGCTTCCTCGCCAGCGACGGAATGCCGAGCAAGGTGAACGGCCTCTTCTACGGCGGCAGCTTCGACCAGCTCTGGCGGCAGGCGGTGGCCGCTGGTGCGGTGATGGTCTATTCGTTCGTGGTCGCGTTCATCATCGCGTTCGCGATCAAGAAGACCATCGGCATCCGCGTGGCTCCCGAGGACGAGGAGAGCGGCATCGACGCCAAGTTGCACCGCGACGCGGCGTACGAGCTCGTACCTGCCTGATGACCAAGTCCCGGTCGACGCGATTCGCCCCGCGTCGGCCGGGACTTTTCATCGTGCACGATGTTTCCCACAGTGATACTTTGATTCATAACAAGAGACAAGGACTTCGATGACCATGACGGCGACAAGCGACCTCGCGACGCTCGCGCACGACGCAGGCACCAGGTTCCTCCTCGCGTTGTTCGTCGACCTGAGGGGTAAGCCGTGCGCCAAGTTGGTGCCGGTCGAGGCCGTCGACCTCCTCGCCACCGAAGGCGTCGGATTCGCCGGGTACGCCGTCGGCGCGATGGGCCAGGAGCCCAAAGACCCCGACCTGATTGCGATCCCCGACCCGGCGTCCTTCACCCCGATCCCCTTCATCAAGGACGGGCTGGCGATCGTGCACTGCGACCCGCACGTCGAGGGCAAGCCGTGGCCGTACGCGCCACGGGTCATCCTCAAGTCGCTGATCCAACGGGCCGCCGACGCCGGGTTCGAACCGTGGGTGGGCGCCGAGGTCGAGTACTTCCTGCTCACCCGCAACCCCGACGGCAGCCTGGCCACGGCCGACACCGCCGACACCGCCGCGCAGCCCTGTTACGACGCCCGCGGGGTCACCAGGATGTACGACCACCTGACCACGATCTCGTCGGCGATGAACCAGCTCGGCTGGTCGAACTACGCCAACGATCACGAGGACGGCAACGGGCAGTTCGAGCAGAACTTCCAATTCGCCGACGCACTCACCACAGCCGACCGCGTCGTGACGCTGCGTTATCTGCTGTCGATGATCGCCGCCGAGCGCGGCATGATCGCCACCTTCATGCCCAAGCCGTTCACCGACCGCACGGGCACCGGGCTGCACCTGCACCTGTCGCTGACCAGTGGAGGCACACCGGTCTTCCCGTCCGGCGACGACGACAGGGGCCTCGGCCTGTCCCCGACCGCGTACTCGTTCATCGGGGGCATCCTCGACCACGCGTGTGCGCTGCAGGCCATCGTCGGCCCAACGGTCAACTCCTACAAGCGAACCGGTGCCGTCACGACGGCGTCCGGCGCATCGTGGGCGCCGAGGCAGGCCACCTACGGCGGCAACGACCGCACGCACTACATCCGGGTGCCCGACGACCAACGCGTCGAGCTCCGCGGCGGCGACGGGTCGGCCAACCCGTACCTCGCCGTCGCCGCGGCCCTCGGTGCCGGCATCGACGGCATCAAGCGCAGCCTCGACCCGGGAGCGGTGGGCGCCGTCCCCGAGGGCAGGCCCACCCTTCCGCCGACACTGCTGCACGCAGTCGACCAGTTGGAGGCCGACGCGGTCGTCACCGGCGTTCTCGACGCCGCAGGCGACGGGGTGGCCGGATACTTCGCCGCCATCAAGCGCGACGAGTTCTTCGCCTATCACAGCTCGGTGTCCCCATGGGAAGTCGAGCAGTACCTCACCGCGTTCTAGCACGACGAATCACCAAGGAAGGCAAGCAATGTGCGGAATCGTGGGTTTACACCTGCGTACACCCGAGCTGTATCCCCGCCTCGGCGAGCTGCTCACCGGAATGCTGTGTGAGATGTCCAACCGGGGCAGCGACTCCGCAGGCGTCGCCCTGTACGGCGACCCGACGTGGACCCCGTCCGGCCGGGGCTGCGTCTCGCTACTCGAGGTCGACGGCGACGACGAATCGATCGGCGCCGCAGTCGGTTCCGCGTTGGGCGCTAGCGTAACCGCCATCACGATCGGCGACACCCGCCTGCTGACCGCCGACACCGATTCCGAAACCCTTCTCGCCGCGGCCAGGGCTGCCTACCCCGGTGTGCTGGTCGCCGGCTTCGGCGCCGACCTGGCCGTGCTCAAGGGCGTCGGCGACCCCGCCACGCTGGCCCGGTCGTGGGGCCTGGCCACCGCGCAGGGCTGGCAGGGCGTCGGGCACACCAGGATGGCCACCGAGTCGGCAGTCACGCCGTCGGGCGCACACCCGTACGCGGTCGGCCCGGAACAGTGCCTGGTGCACAACGGCTCGTTCGCCAACCACGCCACCATCCGACGCGAATTGCAGGCCGCCGGTGTGCAATTCGACAGCGAGAACGACACCGAGGTCGGAGCCAGGTTCGTCGCGAGCCGGCTGGCGGAGGGCCGCGACGTGGAGACCGCGCTCAAGGAGCTGTGCGCCACCTTCGACGGCTTCTACACGCTGCTGGTATCCAACCGGGATTCGTTCGCGGTGGTCCGCGACGCCATCGCGTGCAAGCCCGCCGTCATTGCCGAGACCGACGACTGGGTGGCGATGGGCAGCGAGTACCGCGCGTTGTCCGGCCTGCCCGGCGTCGAGAAGGCCGCCATCTGGGAGCCCGAGCCGGAGGTCGTCTACGCATGGACGAGGTAATCCGCTACGACCTGTCGTGCACGCCCCTGCGCGACGTCAACACCGCCCTGCACGCGCCGCACCTGACGGGTGAGTTCGTCATCGAAAACCCCGCTGGCGCTCACAACGTCGCGGTCGGCTTGAACGCCGACGTCAAGGTCACCGTCGACGGTCACGTCGGCTACTACGCGGCTGGCATGAACCAGCGCGCCTCGATCGCCATCGACGGCAACGCGGGCACCGGGGTCGCGGAGAACATGATGAGCGGCTCGGTGTGGGTGAAGG
>Ga0105237_10003483_pt1 | contig 18669 bp, 15 predicted proteins | sample KBSC24metaG_FD_81520 | JGI IMG/M metagenome (GOLD analysis project Ga0105237, IMG submission 81520) | Corn rhizosphere microbial communities from Kellogg Biological Station, Michigan, USA - KBS C2-4 metaG | ecosystem: Host-associated > Plants > Roots > Rhizosphere > Soil | place: Michigan, USA... | reverse complement strand
CCCCCCAGCCACCATAGAAAAGCAAATTTCCAAAAAAAAAACAAGACGTTAAAAGCCAACCATAGATCAGACCGAATGTGTCTACTCTGCTCGTACACTGCATATGACGTTCGGGCCGCACTAGGAAGGGCAGCAATACTCAAGCTCCCGGTACTCCGCCCCAGCCATGAGCCCATCGTTGTCACCAAATATACCCTGAGAGTGGGACTCAGCCATGGCGAGTCTCAACTCAAACTCACCGAAATAGTTCGGCATCTCCTTCGTCTTCTGGAACCTCAAGCCCTCGAACAATCCCATGCTGGCGGTGTTCGCCTCGCCGATCTTGACTGTCAGATAGTCAAACCTCCTTGCTCTCCCCGTGGCTGTCGTAGTGTGACCGTTGGCCACTTCGTTCGAACCGCCGGCGAAGAACTCCCGTAAAATCTCGTCTTCGTGGCTCCTGATATACCTCAGAAACGCGAGCAGCGCGGCCTTGCCGTACCCGTTCCGCTGCTCGTGCGCCACGGCAATCATAAGTTCGAGCTCGCCGACGGTCGCTTCCACGCCTGCGTGGTCCTCAGCATCGTCATCCCAATCGACGCGAGACACGAAGAGATTCACGTCCCCTATCATCGTGGGCAAGTCGAGGCTTCCATCGCGCGTCTTCTTCTGCTTCTTCTTCTCCTTCTCCTCTTCGGCCAAGGAAGGAAGTTCCGCGGCATGCTTACACACGATGAACGTCAATTTGTCGCGGTCGAGCCTCCAGCTCCGCTGCATTGCGAACTCTTCATCGAGAGAGAGCGGCTCCGATGCTGTGAGGGTTTGGATCTCCTAGCACGGGGAGAGGGTGGGGTTAGAAGTTTAAATTCCCAATTCCCCAGTCTCTAGAGAACGGTAATGGAAGTTTAGCTTACAGGATCTTTCATCCACTCGTGGTATTGCGGCACATGGTGCGCGGAATACGGCACGAGGACGAGCTTGGATGTCGAGATCGCTGTTGGTCCGCGCAGCTCGTCAGCATTTTGATTTTTTTCGGGTGGCGGTGATAGAACACAATGAATGATAGGACAATTGGATACATAGTAGGTAACATTTGAGAGTCCTACCTGTGTGCTCGTTGATGCGCATTTCCCCCCCAGTTTTTCGCTCGAGGGTTGCTTGAATGGTGCACTTGTCGCGCCTGGAGCGAGCCGGGGCGGCGAGATATTACCTCGTCGTCTTTCTTGCCGCAATCTCTTCCATCTATCTTTGTGGATCTTGATCTACAGGAAGGAAAGGGTTGGTAATTGGATCGGTGAGTGTGAGTCAAGTATTCTTCGGGCTGAGGTGGAGTTTTCGGGAATTTTTGTTGCAAAGACAAGACAAGGCTTGCATCCCTGAATAATTCGACATTTATTTTTTCCAGTATTTAGCGTAGGCGGGCCTTCACCATTGATCAACAACCAGGTAATTACAACCTTTCATCGACTTCAGACTTTCCTGCCTATCGGAGACCTGGACCGTACTTCAGTGATTAACCAGGTTTGTTCGTCGTATTGGGGGGCCACTGGAGAGATTCAGTAGTTCATGTGGACTTAGGATGGTAGTGATCTACTGCGACACGCATGACCTTAAATTTCATCCTATTCAGCTCTAATATTCTAATGACCGGCATATCGTTTCATATGCGTCTATCCATATTGATCTATTCTTGACTTTCGAATTCATCGAACTTCTGAAATCTGATTGTTGAGGTGGTACAGAATTCCTGGCATGGATTTCGGTCTGCTGGGTCGTGAGAACTCGTCCACCAAATATATGTGGGAAGGACAAGCTTGCTTGGGTCAGAGAAGGCGGTCTTTGGTCTTCTCCTCCTGAACAAGTTGCGTGGAATACCGAGCATTCCCCAGGTTTTGTGATTGATCACCAGCACGATCTCCCTGTGAGGTATTCACCATCCGCAGGGCAATGAATGGCAGTTCCAGCGTGTGTGGAAAGACGGCTGGCCCTTGATATGCTTTGTTGGAAGGCCAACAGAAGAGCAACTCTCAACACCTGCTCTTAAAACATCTCAGGCCATTTGTTTCATCGTGGCGTGGGTCGGTAGGAATATAGGGTCTAGGCCACGACTTCCAAGATATTTTGTCCTCTCCATGCATATAGGTGAGGTTTTGTCCATGGTTCGCTCGGCTTTCTTGAGTCCTGAATGGACACTGGGTTGACTCGATCAAGTGGATGGACGGATGTGCCGAAGGATAATTGACAACTCTAGCGGCCTCCATCTAGGTCTTTGAACCCATAGAGGTCGAGGCTGAGGCTTTCGTCTAGGCTTCATACATGGCATCGCAGGAAGATGGTAACCTGGGCTTAGCACGGTTATATGTTACCGTGTCACATCTTCCTTACGTGGCTGGTCGGCCATTCATCCTAACCAGCGTTGCCTTTGGACGCTCCACCCTCGTGCCTGTGTCGTGAATTTGTAATATTGAGATTGGTTCTCAAATGGATCCAGAACCTCTAGCCAGTCTTCATAAAGATCTCATCCAGGCCCTTCATATCTGCAAAAGCCATCCGCTTTGCTTGAATATTGCGACCACGTAGCAAATGTCGTCCATTCCGCTGAGGCGTGGCTGCTGTAGTGGGCTTTTGCTTTGGCGACTCCAAAGGGACAACAATCTTTGAAGATGATCGCTTCCTCTTCAGATTCGAAGATTTCGAGTCTTCATTACCCGATGAGGAGGAAGATACAGGCTCGTCTGGAGCATGAGTTGGGGAGGCTTTGTGACCCATGAATGGAACCGGATCAGAGTCATTGTTGTCCATGCTGTCTTCACTACCACTGTCCGACGGTTGTTTCTTCGCTTTTCGGGCTGCTTTTCGCAAGGCTTTCTCTTCTCGCCGTGATCTCCTGGCTTCTTTTCGTTGTCTCTTTTCCTCCTTTCGCTGCCTCTTCTCGGCGTAAGTCTCTGCGGATGCAGTTTCGTCCTCTCGCTCTGAAGTCGATTTATCTGGTGTTGAATTGTCTTCTTGTGAGTCGGTGGTCCCTGGTATCTTGTCCTCGGTGCCAAAGTCTCTGTCGCCGACCAAGGTACCACCTTTCACAAACACCATGCCACCCCAGCGGCCCTTGACGTACATCTCCAATTTCCGATCTTCAACTTTCTTCTCTTCTTTCTGCAACTCTTGATCACTCTTCCCATTCAAACGTCCGAGCAGACCCTGGAACGCATCCAGGCCTGTTCTCTGCCCCTCAATATCTTTACTTTTCTGCTTTGCACCCAACCCTAGGTTATTGTCCTTGAACAGGACTCCAACACGGGCTGCTGCTAGACGATCGACATCGTTTAGTCCAACGTGCACGGAAGATCGATTTCCGAGTGATTGACCTTCCTTCCAGCCCTGCTTGGTCATTATGCGCTGGCCAAAGGACGATTCGGACTGAGACCATGCTAGGTTTCGAGGGTCGTGGGCCAGTTTAGAACGCCTACGATCGTGATGTTAGCTTCAATTTCCGATCTTTTGTGCTGCGGAAGGAGAAGGGCTCTAAGGACTGGATTGCAAATAGACACTTTAAAAGATCGGCAATTCGATAGGGAATCTTTATCAGACGTTGTGGGGTTTACCAATTGTTGCGAGGACGTCGAGGGACTGAATGGACATACCTTTTTGGTTCGGCTAGACCCATGATGCCTAGTTATGGCGCAGGAGAGGCTCTGTTGGCCAGGAGGAACAGTACGTTCGAATGCTGAAGTGAAACTTGACCGCTTGAAGGAATAACTTTTGCTATCGCAGGAAAGTTGGAGAGGGAAAAAGTTCCACTCCGGCCGCCAAGAAGAGGTAAAAGGGCGCCACAACCTACCCTGTTTGGGCAATAGGATGATGCCGCCTTGTTGTGCCCCGCCCCGCCCCAAGCAATGCTCGTATTTATGGCACCAGTAACCAGTCCGGAGCACTTCTTTCTGGTGTCCACGGGCGGTTCTGCATGGGTCGAGCGGGGCAATCACCGTGATCTACATACAATCAAGATCAAGTATTGCATCAAGTGGCATCAGCCTGATGTTTGCCATAAAGATGCGATGGTCAGTTTGAGCAGGTGCTGAGAGTCATTCGAAGCTTCACGAGGTCTAGTCAATCCGAAGGCTGGGGTGGGTATATGTAGCTCAAATCTAAACCTGGGGCCGCCCTTCAAGCTCGAGATGTGAAGTAGAACGCAGGTTGCAGAACGCACCATCAGGCTGAAGCTCGCTCCAATTGTGAGGTGAGGTTAGTGCGTGGCTTAAACTTGCATAGGAAGCCCGTTTTTCCACGCACATGTGCATCTTGACTCTACACCCAGCCCTGCCTGATGCACGACGAGAAATTAACACTCAGTTATGGCAGAAATCGGAGCGGTGACATCGATCATTGGGCTTGTTGGTGTTGGAATCAAGGCGTCATTTGCGCTCTTCGACCTGGCCGATAGAATCGGCTCCGCAGGAGATGAAGTGAGGCTCGTCGCCACCGACATCTCGCTCTTCTGCTCAGTACTGAAGGAAGTCGCCTCGGTCATACAGGAAAGCGATACCTCCCAGCTCACGCCTGCCGCACTATTCCTCGTCAACGAGGTGGTGTTACGCTGCGGAGAGGTGGTGACGGAGATTGACAAAACAGTGTCTTCGTTGACAAAAGATCAGAACCTGAATCTGTATGACCTACCAAGTCTGGAGTGGACCAGGCGGGTGAAATGGATATTCAAAAGGTCGAGAGTCCAAATTCAACGGCAAACATTGGAAGGTTGTAAATCCACGTTGCATTTGCTTCTGACGACGTTGAGGTGGAGTGGACGGTATTCGCTTCCGAGGTGAGTCATGAGCAGGCTACAGTATTGGAAGGCGAAAGTGTTACTTACGGACCTGTCAGTGGTGGTCATGATAAGATGCAAAGCGACACCGACCAGTATCAGCTTGCCACACAGGCGCTTGTGTTGGCTGTGCGATCTGCCGTCACGCAGCTACGGAACCTCGAAGATCAGGCGGTGCAAGAAAAAGAGGCAGACGACCATCCTGCGCAGAAAGAACAGCCAAGAATATCGAAACTCTTCGAAGGCCTTTCGACAATGGCAAGATCTCCATCGCCGCAGCCGACACCAGTGACGCGACGGGCCTCGACATGGCTCGACAAGCTCGTCTTCGACGAGCAACCCCCTACTGATCCGCATCCTGGTGAACGCCACGACCGTTTCTCGTCGGCTACGACGGCGGACATCCCCTTCGTTCTGTTGCAGAAGTGGACGGAAACAAGGCCACGGCGATCCTGCAGCACCAATAAGGATGAGCCGAGGCCTGTGTTCAGTGAACCGAGCTTCGTGAATGCAGCCAACGAGCTTTCCAAATCGGATCGCCCGCACCCTCAGGTATCCAGGGTAGCGACCTTTGGAATCTCGCCCAAGTCGACCCTTGCATTGCAGCCACCTCGAAACCCTATCGTGACCGCCATCAATTTGCCGCAGACAATCGAAGCGGTGGAAGAGGATTGGGTGAACCTGACCTACGAAAGATGGATGTCGCTGGCACTCTATGACCTGGGTGTTCGATTCGAGCCGGATACCTACGAGCTTGCCGTGATGTACGGAGGCCACGAGCGAGTGATTCTCCCAACCGACAAACCGTCCTGCATTTTCGAGGACCTATCAAGGTATGGACTGCGGCCTCGCCTCTTCCTACGCAAGACCGCTCAAAGCAGAATGACACACGTTGACCATGCTCTTCTGGCTGATGAACCTCTTACGTCAAGTCCAGTTCGGACCAGCTTCTCGGTATTACCGGGGTCCTAAGTCCCGAGCATCAGCAAGCGGCAGCGAGCCGATGAAAGTCTTAATTATGTTTTCTATCAATTTGGTCTAATCCGAGCGTTCTCATGTCAACCATTGACTAGTCTTCTCGTTCCTACTTTTCTCCTATTGTCACCCAGCCAGAAGAATCCCATTTGCAGAGCCTTGCCCGCATAGAATACCTGTCACCGCTGCCATAGAAGGAGTACCCGCAATCATGTTGTCGAGTTCGAGCGTTGTCTCCAGAGCTACGAAGACGCTACGTCGCGTTTTGCCAGAACTCAAGGTGCCCAATCATTTTGCCCCTACCAAATATTGAGGCGTCGCTGTCAAAGTCATTGCCCAAACCATTATCACTAAGTGCAAGCTATCTCGACTGTATCCACATAGCTTGCTCGTGAGACGAACGCCAATTGACATATTCGACCCTGTTTACTTTTGACAGTGGGCAATGTATACTACTTGGAAACGATGGCATCAGGTGTTGGTCAATTTTTGAATTCAAAACCGCTGCTTGTACTCGTAATTGTTCTCATTGCAAGACCCAAAAAATGAACCGAAGCGCCCACAAACTTACTTCCAGCATTGCTCGCTGTACTGTTTGCTTGGCTAAACTCTACCCTTCCCTGAGCTTTGACGACATATACATCACCCTCCCTGACTCCCTGCGGCCATGTCATGGCGACCAAGTTGAAAACAATTCGTGTGCTTGGTCCATGCTCTGGGTAACCCACGGGAGGTCCGTGGTTCTTTCTGTTTCACCGCGAGGTACTGTTCCAAGGCCTGCATTCCTGGAATTTACCCATGCATTGTTTTCGTGATAAAGTAATGGACAATATTCTGGAATGATCATATCCTTGAATAATGTTCCTTTTTAAGTTGAGGATTTCAGCCAATCTGATGTGTAGAGTTGTTGCCTTTGTAGACACCCCCGTGAACACGGATACTGATACCGACAGCAATACCGACGATGGCTCCAATGACCACCAACGCAATCAACAGTTTGACCAATATTCTCTGTCGTGGTGGAAGTCGAGCCATCCAGCCCAGCTCCTTCGGCTTGGTCATGCATTCGCCCCTCCGTTGCCAAAACTTGAATCTGTTCCGATTTGATTTCTTTTGGGCCTCTTTCTTTTCCTCGGTGACGGTGGGTGAAAGGTTGAAGGTGCCTGACTCGACATCGTGAATGGAGACTTTGGGGGGGTTTGGGTCCTTGACGTCGAAGGACGGCCGCGGGGAGTCGTGGTTGTAGAGGTAGAAGGGAGAGGTGATTTTGGCGTTGCAGCAAGGATCGAAATTCTGGGGAGGCTTGAGGTGTTGCTCGGTGAGCTCGGTGCCTTCAGGAACGGTCTGCATGGCTGTGGAATATAGAAAGGGTCGCTAATGCAATGCAGAGGAATGTGTTGGAAGCAGTGGGCATATATATCTGCTAGGAACGAATGTCGCAGAAGACCACCAGCAGGTTTGCCAAAAGGTCAAATACGTGGAGGGCTAAGAGTCCATGGCTGGGGTTAAGTCAGACTTTGTTGGTCTCGAGTCTCAGATGAGCAAACAGGCAGTGGCCTGTGTCCCGTCTGGTATTGAGGTGAATCCGAGTTCAATAGTGCTTGCAGGCAGTGGTAGTGGCAGTGGCAGTGGCAGCAGTTCTAAGTAGTGCTTGCAGGTCGGGTGACGGGATGTGCTCCGTACCTAGAAGGGACGACTGAGATCTGGGGGCAGTAAAGTGGGTTGCTCTTTCCTGCCTTGATACTGTGCAGGTTGAGGCAGTGGCTTCGGTCTAGTAGTTGGATGCACGGATATATTGACAACTTGGGACGGGGTGAATTCGAGGGCGTGGCCGTCTGAGGTTTAAGATATGATGTGGCAAACGCCTCTCTCTCTCTCTCCAACCCTAGCACCCGCCTATCCAAGACTCTCAGAGATGACTACGAAATACATTATGCGAGGGACCGTTGAGGGCGAAACTGGATAGATTGGGGGCACTGAATCCAGTGCAATCAAACTCGCCAAACGAGCAATTTGACGCCTGTCGCTGGGGCTTGAAAGGGTGACGATCAACAAAAAGCGCCACTCGGGAAAGCCGCTAATAGCGAAAAGCAAGCAAGAAACACCGCCAAGGGCGTCGACCCGTGGGCCATGCAGCTTGCCAGGAACCGGGGATTGATTGCCTGTAACTTGCTGCGGCCTGCTTGCTCCAAGCATGCAAGGGCAGGCCAAGGGTGACCAGGGCGACCAGGGCGACCAGGGCCACCGTCGTGCTTATCAGCATGCCTGGTTCGTTAAATGATAAATGATTGCCCCAAGATACGGTGCTGGATCCGAAATGCAAGCCATTTTCATGTGATATTGGCTGGAGGGCTGAACAGTGACCACGACACGATATCATCTCATCTCCATTGTTCAGTCTGGGGATGAGTCGAGGCCGACCTCACGAGATTGTGTGGGATTCCAGCTGTTCAACTTGTGCTGTTCCTGGTCAAGCGGCCTTGGACCGGCTGCGGTCTACGGATAGACTTTTGTAAAACCTACCCAGCCATCGGCAGACCACGCGTAGAGGACCATTATAGCTGAGATCCCACTTTTCCTCATGGCTCCTTGATTTGCACAGTTTTGCTGACGATGAGATAGTCACGGCATCGACCGTACCGGGTGGTGCTCCGTAGCCACTCTGACTTCTCTCAGCGCCTGGAGAAGAAAGGAACAGGGGATGAGAGCGGCGGTCCGTGGCTGGGTCGCCAGGCTAGTGGTCAGTTGTGCGCCTCGGTACCTGGCTAAGCCTACATGGGAGATGGCCTGATCTCTTCCCTGCTCACTCATCTGCATCCCCACCCTTATGTGGACTCCAAACAGCCCACCCACTTGTAATCACAGCAAATCTCGGCTCCTTCAGTCCTGATGACAATATCCAGATTCCAGACTGCTCGTATCGTGTAACTCAACACCGGGAACAGGTTATCATGATGCGGGAGTCTTCCTATCCAAGGCATGGTGTGTTCCTCGGCTGTGCTGGATACCATGTACTGTACGGAGTACGGAGTACCTTGGTATGGAGGACATCACGTGCAGGTGAAGGGAATCTCTGGACTGACATAGACAGAAAACATTACCAGCGATGTGTGTATGATACTCCGAAGGTATGCTTATGGATTAACCCAAGTAATATTCTATCATGTGTCGCTAAATGCAGTCATCCAACTTCAACTCTGTCTGGCCCATCTCAACCACACTATCCACAGTACAGAGCACACACGGCGGTATTATTGCATGCAAACTTTTTCTCTTTTTGGATTGTACACTCATTCATCCTCCCGGAAAAAATCCTCTCGCCTGATATGGCTTTTATCACACATGCCTCGGAAAATTCCATTCGCCTCAAAAAGGTTGATTGGCGTGTCCAACTCGGCGATCTGTCCCTTGTCCATCACGCAAATCCGATCGTAGTTGATAATCGTTTTCAAACGGTGCGCTATGCACAGTACTGTCTTGCCTGCAAATCCGCTCCTCATTGTCCTTTGAATCTTTTCGTCCGTCTCGAAGTCAACCGAGGAGGTCGCCTCGTCACACACGATGATCTGGGAGTTTCGGACCAGCGCTCTGGCCAACGCCATCAATTGTCTCTGACCGAGTGAGAAATTCAACCCCTCCTCTTCCACTTGGCTGTCAAGGTGAATTCGGCTGGGAGCCGGTGGTCCATTCACATTCGAAGTCGACGTTGCTGCAGTTTCCGCGGTTTGTGGTCTCGGGGATTTGTCTTTAGGATCAACGTCCTGCGTAACCAGATCTGCCTTGCGAAGTGCCGTCCAAAGTTCGAGATCAGTATGTTCATTGAACGGGTCGAGATTCGATCGAATAGTGCCTCGGAATAGGGTGGGGTCTTGTGGGATAATTGCGAGTCGCGATCGTAGATCATGGAGCCCAACTGTCGAGATATCGACGTCGTCAATCTTGATCTGACCTCCGGACAGTTCAGTCAGCCGGAACAGAGCCGACATGATGGAAGACTTTCCAGCTCCAGTTCGACCCACGATTCCAATTCGTTCGCCGCCCTTGACTGAGAAATCCAGACCCTGAAGAACTAGTGGTAACTCCGGTCGATACCTCATCTCAACCTTGTCAAATGTGATGGCGCCGGCTTCAGGCCAAGACGGTGGCACGTCCCGGTCTTTCAACGCGGCTTCTTCTGCCAGTTCGGTTCCGTAATAATGGATACGTTCGGTGGCATTCATATTGTTCTCAACCTCAGCCAATTGTCGGATCGTAAACTGAACCATTTGCACAATCGCCAAAACATACGACAACACGAGTCCACCGATACTGGGATTGACGCTAAATCGGTCTGTGACCACCAGGATACCCACCACAAACACCATAATATTTCCAATAGCATCCAAGCGAGTCGAAACCCAACGCTGATTGGCAAAGGTTATGTAGTAAGCTGAATCCATCTCGTCAATTGCATCTCTAACCCTCGAGATAAAGTACTTCTGTAACCCATATGCGCGGATGGATGATACCCCCGAAACTGACTCGGAGAAGCGAGCAAAGACGGTTGACCGCAATACGGACTCATGTCGTTTAATTTCTCGGGCCGAGGCTCGATAATAACTTGCTGCAAATAGGAAGAGCAAGAACAATGGACCGAGTGCCACCGCGAAGAAGTGGAAGTAAGCAATGATCAATGCAAAGATGGAAAGGATCATGGCCAGAGTCAGGAAGTACAGACGCATCGCATCCGTTAAGCTGTTATCCAGGGAGTCGACATCCTTAGAGAATCGATTCGTAATCCGTCCGAGTGGGGTTGTATCAAAGAACGACATGGGCGCCCGCAGTACCCGAGTGATCGCTCGGTGGAGAAGAGTTCTACTGGCATTCGTGCCGCTCACTGACAGTAGGGTCGAGAATATGAAAAGAAGCATAGCTTGGGAGAACCCTAGACCGGCGTATACTCCAATGTATGTTCCTTCAGAAAGGCCGAAATGGTCACTAACCCACCAACTGAGCCAAAGACTAGTGATTATATTCGACCCTTGAGACAATACCAGGGCAATGAAGATCGATGGCCAGAGGGCCCAGAAACCGGATGCTTTGATGTAGGCGCCCCAAACACCCCAACTGACTGACTTCACAGCACGCTCTTCTTGTTGCATGAGAGCTGCAGCCTTTCCCTTTTTGGTCTTCTTTTCGGGCTTCACCTCCTTTTCTTCTGATGCAGCTGCCTTGGCCAGAGCAACATGCTCCTGCGCCGTGGTGGCCATGAGCTTCTGGAAATCAACACTTTGGCTCATGAGGTTGTCAAAAGTATCGATGGCTTGAATATGGCCGTCTTCCATCCAGATGATTCTATCACATCGATTCAGCACATGGAGCTGATGTGTGGCCAGAATTCTGCATTTGTCTTTCATCAGACCACATATTGCCTTGTCCATGATATGACGCCCAACATGGGCATCGACAGCGGAAAGTGGGTCGTCCATGAGAACGATATCTGCATCGAAATAGATGGCCCGTGCAATGTTCAAACGTTGTTTTTGACCACCGGATAAGGTAATTCCACGTTCACCAATCTCTGTCTGATCTCCAGCTGGAAGGATTTCGAGGTCCGGTCCCAGTGCACATGCATCAATGACATCGCGATACCATTTGGTTTTATGGGGCTTACCAAACAGAATATTGTCCTTCAGAGTGGCGTTCTGAATCCACGCGTATTGAGGACAGAAGGCGCGACTGGATGCCATTATGACTTTCCCCCCAGTCTTTCGCATGTCACCAGCGAGAGCAGCCAGGAGGGACGATTTGCCAGAGCCGACAGTGCCAATAACAGCTATTAGCTCATTCCTGCCAACGGTGAAGTCGATATCATGCAGCTTGAATGGCTCAACTTCAGTGATCTCGCTTGACACGTCTTCATTTGAGGTCCCGGGCGGCTTTTTGGCCTTTTTAGCTGCCTTCTCCGCCCTCTTATCCTCTTTTCTCTTATCCTTTTGTGCTTTGAGTTCGCCCTTCGTTTGGAAAGTGCCCACTCGCTCCTTGTCTTGAGTCGCTGTGCGCTCCCAGGTAAAAGAGGCATGTTGGACTTCTACTGCGTCCTCCATATCCTCGTTGAAAGTCACCTGTTCTTCTTGCTCCTCACTGAGGAGAAACTCTTGAATACGCTTTAGCGCAGTGAGGGCATCGGTGGTCTGACCAAGGACCAAAGGAAGCAGATTGAGTGGCATTCTCAATGAATTGAACAAAGCAAGAGATGAGAAAACTCGAGCTGGTGATAATCCGTGATCCGTAACAGAGTATGTGATAAAGGCAAGCATAGAGGCAAACACAGGCATCGACATGGCCACGGCGTTGATTGCATTCCGTATTGCCAGTAATACTTGTATTGCCCTGATCTCACGTTTCCGCAACTCCTTGAGGCGATTCAAAAAGCTGGTTTCCCACCCGAAGAATTTGACGAATCGAACCGAGCTCAGAATTTCTTGAGTCAGAGTAACTCGTTGATCGGTGATCTTGTTAATCCGCTTCCTCCTAGCGAAAAGTGATTTTATCGTTCTGGCTAGAAGGGGCATCATCACAAGGATCAGGGCATAGCCCGATAGTGCGCTATAGCCCAGATTGATGCAGAGAACAACAAGGACAATAACAAGCTGAATCGGTGACGTCCAGATTATGTGGAACATTCCAGACGCCTGATCAACGCGATAGGTGTCAACGCTCATCAGGTTGATGATCTTGCCATTGCCCCAGCCGGTTCCGTCGCCTGCAATACCTGCCGCTTTGTCTGGCGTCACGTTCGGGCCGCCTTTGGGATGAAGCCGTTTTGAAAGTGTCCGGGCAAGGACTGATCGATCAGGATTCTTTTCCTCCCCCGTCTGGTCCGGTTGGTCTGGGGTTTGCGGAGCTTCAATGGCTTTGCCTCCGGCTCTGGCCCGAGCAGAGATCTTCAGGGATTTCTCAAAGATCGTGTTGATCAGGACTGCTCGTGCTTGTCCTCCCACAACCATACCCCGATAGAGAAAATGGTTAGTAGCTGTGGTCTGGCAGACCTGCATAAAAGTAATACCAATAACGAGGCCAATGCCATTGGCAATAGGAGGGGCCTTGCCACCCGTTCTGTCGGCAATCCATGCATCTGTGGCGAACTGAATCAAATATCGCGTCGTGAAAGGGGAGAAAACTTGAAGCAAGGCTGAAAATAAAGCACACATGCCGCCGAATAGAAATTCGCTCCGAAAAGTATCAAAAAGAGCCCACACAAGAGGATTCTGTTCCCCTCGCCCTGTCCTCGCTTGGAAAGCCGGCATCAACCTCTTGATCATGGTTTCGGAGCTCCGATCCGGGTTGACCTTCCAGATATCGTTGAACTCGATAGGCCGCTTGTAGCCAACAGTCATCAACGATTGCATCCATTGGAATGTCAACAGGCTAAAGAAGCCAGCATTGTATTCCGGACATACTGCTCGCTCCTCAGGTATAGGAGGTACACGGCCTCGCTTGAGAGGGTTGATCTTATGGTACCATGGTAGTTTTTCACTTGGTGTCGATACCGCCCGGGCCGCGCTACTGACTTGTGTTATCTCGGTCGCTGTCGATTCTATCCTTGATAAACTCGTGCTGTCTTCGCTTTTGGCCCGTCCGATCTTTCCTAGATGACTGGGCACTTGCAAGAACTGGGGCGAGCTCTGGTTCTTCTCCAGATCCCTTTCCTCGACATTGACCTGTTCGAGTGCTCGAGAGGCATCCTTCTCCCCATCTGCAGGCGCCATTGCGGCGCTTATTGCTGCTATTGCACGATGAGAACTAGGAGCAAGATTGGAACTGTGAGGACTTCCATTTCATGTGGGTGGATTGCCGAAGAGGGGCAATTACATATGGATAATAATACTTCCCTTCGGAGTAACGAAAAGCAAAGATGTCGGTGACTGGGGGGAAAGTGGTCCCGGCTCGACCAGGATTGCCAGGATCAAAATATGCCTGTTTGCCTCGGTGTTGTCGTAATGGAAGCGAAGCAAGGCAAGGTGGGTTTGCAAAAAGCGCGGATTGAGAGTGGCCAACTCGTCCTTAGTGCGTCGATGTGGCCAAAGCTATCCCTTGTCTAGGCATCAATGGGGGGCTTCAGGCTTGAGGATACCCCAAGCCACCTTCTGTAGGAGGAATCGTGAGTGTCTTACGGAACCACTTCTGTCCGTCCCTAGAAGGCTGGAGGGGTCAAATAGTCAACACGTCTATCATGCGGCTTCGTGCCGTCTTTTCCATTGGGCTTATCAATCACTTTGATGTCCTCGAGGTTGTCGCCCCAACAAGCCCCACGGAGTCGATCTAGTGATCCCACATTTCAGTACTCGTAACTTTTTGGATATCTTTTTGGGGTGCTGGGTTTCATTTGTCGTCGCTCCGTATATTGACTTCTGGATTGGGAGCCGATTCAGACCTTACGAGTTCCACCAAGGTGCGAGTTGCAAAGAAACAAATGGGTGCCTATCTCGTACGAGGACTCCGTACTCCGTACTTCGGGGCGTGTACCCGCGGATTTAAGGCAGGTCAGGATGACTTGGGTGGGTTCCCCGGCTTTAAAGCCATGCCATGGTTCATCGCCTTGAAAAGCTTGTTTTTGTACGGAGTATTCTCAACCAGATCCCGCAAGGACCTTCATTCGAGGGGGCATTCTGACAATCAACCATCTCGAGGTTTTTTGTCAGAGGGTAGTGCTCTACGGAATCCCTGACTACTTATTGCAATAGCATATGCAGATGCAGATACTTCACGGTGCTCAGCAACCTGCAGGCGGATAGAGGACTTTAACAGGGCCCGAATCGTCGATAAAGCCCGAGCGCAGCTAAGGGTTTTAACAGCGATCATGGTGCTGCCTGGCGTATGCGTCTAGAAGGCTCAAGGCGAGGTTTGAGAGTGCCCACGAACTCACAAATCCGTACTCCCGGCAAGGTCTTTCTCCGCATCAATTGTCCTTCTTAGCTCTTTGACTTTCGTGTCCGCGACTTGCCAGCAGTCAGGCCCAATGAACACTCGCAAGAACTTCTCTTTTGCGATTAGTTCACCAAACTCTCCCTCCCCGGTTGCTGCTTCGAACATAACTTTCGCCGCCTTCTCTGGATCTCCTCTTGCTGACCCAGATCCCAACTCGTGAATCCATTTAAGCCTTTTCCCGACCGGGTGCTCGTTGGCGTAGTATGGCTCAGAAGGCTTGGTAAGTGCGCCTGCATTGGCGAAGTTGGTCCTGAAAGCTCCCGGCAAGGCTATCAAAACCCTGATGCCGAAAGGAGCAACCTCTGCCCCCAGAGCATCTGAGGCTGCTTCCATGGCAGCCTTACTAGCGGCATATATGCCATTTGCTGGACTTGGACATAGCCCTTGCGCACTCGAGACGTTCAGGATGACTCCTGAGTTGCGCTTCCTCATCCCACTGAGAACTGCTCGCATGATACGCAGCGGTGTCAAAAAGTTCACTTGCATCTGGGCAAGGACTTCCGCATCTGGAATATCCTCTGTTGAACCGAGCACGCAGTATGCGGCATTGTTGATGACGATATCAAGATGCCCGAATATGGACTCCGCTTGCTGAATCGTCTCCTTTATGGACCTTTCCTCCCAGAGTGCGTCCAGGGTCAACCATTTCCCGCCCTTGTCTTCCACCTCGGCTACGAGCTCTGGAGTTCTCAATGGATTTCGTGATGTTGCAATAAGTCTATGTCCCTGAGATAATGCGTATCGGGTCAGCGCCAGGCCTAAGCCCCCGCTTGAGCCAGTAATGAACCAGACTGGCTTAGATGACATTCTGATGCGAACGTAGAGTTAATACCGGCTTCAATGCTCCTTGTATGTTTCGCAACGTATTTAATTTTGTGTATCTGCTGGGGAACCTTAATATCTTGCCTACCGTCGGCCGGACATATGTTTTAAATTCCACTATATCCGCTCTCGCTGTCAGCGATGACTTGAGGCATTCCAGATCAACCACTATTGAATCCGACATCGAGCAGGATTGGGAATTACTAGCGGATGGTATTTTGATCGACACGGGTTAAAGCAGAATTTGGGCCGCTAAAAATATATGACCAATGGCCAATGGCTAGGCAACTTGCCTTCATTCTGAATCAAAGGTATGATTTCTGAACTGCAAGGGCCACCCGCAATTAAGCGCAGATGTCCATTTTCCACTGGCTTTGGAAGAAAGGAGGACCGGTGGCTATTATTACGCGCACAGTAATTGCAGTTACCTTGGCTCCTCACAATTGAGGACTGGATTTCTCATGGTATTGGATCTAGGCAAATGCGCCCGAATCAAGGACATCGAGCGTGACAGGGCGTGAAAACATATCTCAAGCGAAATTCCATTCCTCGCCGAGCGTCGGGCCTCATGGATCAAACGGTGACGTTATTCTTAATAAAAAGAAGCGAAAAAATGATCGACTTTTTGCCCACAGATTTTCCGATCTCCAAGGTCGATTTGTGGTCAATCAAAAAAACAGTCTCATAGTGTAGTGGTTCATCACGTTTCCTTTACAGTGGCGCGGAAAAGGTCCTGGGTTCGATCCCCAGTGAGACTAAACTTTTTGGGTCTCCATTCCCTTTTTGCACACTTGAACCCAGCGTAATGCTGGAAGGTCTCACAGGCCTAATCAACTGGGTATCCTCCTTCTCAGAACGGACTACTAGGGAGTGATGTTCCGCATGCTCAAATAGAAATATAGTAGAAAGAATCTTTGAACACGAGTATAACTTTGAAAAGGGTTTACAGTCTTTTGCGAAGCAATAAGCATGACAACGCAGAGGAAGGTTGTTGCGATACGAGGAGCGACTACACTGTAGGCGAGAGAGTTTGAGAATCTAAGTATTCACACGAAGCGACCCATCACAGGGCATGTATCTATCCTCGCCCTGATTCCACATCCATCATATCCTTACACACCAGCCTAGAGCTGAGGCTGAGAAGTTAGAACAAGCGATATCATTTCACATGATTAATTTGGATCCAGGTCAACGTCCAGCAATTCCATGCCCACTCCGACAATCATCATTCTGCACTTCTTTGGAATAGGGATCTGATGTTCATCCTCCTGCAAGGCATCGTCTTCTAGCCTTTCCACAAGCTCAATTGCACTAACATCAGCTACTGTTGTCCAAACAGCACCGCCCCTCTTCACCCTGAATCCATCTATGAGCTTGTCCGTGGTGTTGTCGAGGAAGAAGTCAGACACATTCACTATCCATATCTTGACTCGTTGGTCGTTCCCAACACTGATTATTGTCAGCTCAAAGCCGTCAATAGTGCGCTTGACCCTAGCAATCTTCAATGCCGTTAGTGCAGCAGCGTGTGCCTTGGGGATACGAAGTGAGCGTGTAGAAGTTGCGTTGGGGACTGACGAGCTAGCCGCTGGTGATACGATTGTGAGACCGAGTGCGTTATCATCGCCACCAGTTGCAGTCAGCCATGATCCTTGAAGCAGAGACACAGTGTCCATGGATAAGATACTGCTCTGGTGGACTCGGGAAACCTCAATCGAGGGCTGGACGGTTCGAATGTCGGTCAAATTGAAGGTGCAGATGTTCAAGCATCCATTGCTCCCCGCAGACAAGATATATGAGCTAAACAGCTCTGTCCCAGGCTGCATATGATCCGAAGGGAAACATGTTTGCATCAAACAGAAGGAGCCGTATTGAATCTCCTTTAATTTTTCAAATCTTCCCTGGCCCCGGTTACCGGCGGGAGTGTACTGGACGATTTTCACCTTGCCATTCGAATAACCTAGTGTTATCAGGTAGGCGGATTTATGACGTGCCTCAACGGATGAGTTATCTGAGATGTCCCTTAGATCAAAACTCATAATCCTGGCATCGAAGTCCTCATCCTCTTTCGGCATCTGATCTTGCAATACCACGCCCACATCGATGCAAGGAACGTTAAAGGTCAACCTCCAGACAAAGAATTCTTCACACCCTGCGCTACTGAAAAGATATCTCCCAGAAGGAGAGAAGCATAAATGTTGAAGGCCTGCTGTGTGACCTTTCAAAACAGCAAGAGGCTGAAACAGTGTGTCGTCGGGATTCTTGAATAGGCCAATGGACAAGATAAAAAGCTGGATATTGGTGTCCTCTGCGCCAGTAGCCACCATTGGCAAGCTCTGGGAATTGCATTCATATGATCTTCCGCAGCTGGCAATTGCCTTGATTTCACGGCCATGACCACCCTTGACTATAAAACTGGGGCTTGATCCTCGTAAGCTGGCCCAATTGAAGTTACCGGCTTGAGTCCATACAAATGCACGCACTGCATCTTGAGGAACTGGACCTGGATCTGTAGTCTGAACACCTTTGCTGTCGATTTGGGCACCCGAGTCGGTGTAACACCAGCTTCGGTGGGATCCACCACAATCCACCGAGTAGAGTGTACACTGTTGAGTCTCATTCCACACGACAAAAGACGTAGAGCGAAATCCATATAAAATGAGATCAAATGGTTTGGTATTATTTTTCATACCACTGCTTGTGAAGTATGCACCCTCAATATTTGGACCGAAGGGAGGTGAAGAAATATGAAGAGTGGAGAAGTGAGGTTGGTTCGCCCTTGTAGTCGAGTCCCAAGAGATGGAATGGACGGCATAACATCCATCCCTCCCAGTTGTGAGTATGTGCATGGTTCCGTTTACACCAGATTCAGTCTCGGACTTGGCCCCAAGAATCTTGAGAGATGTGATGCAGTCTTCTCCATGCACATGGCGGAAACATGACGAGCTTACAGCTGGCTCTGTACTCTTCGATATACCAAAATAAAGAGCCAATGCACCAGCACGAGAGCCCAGGATCAGAGTTTTTGTTACAGGTTCATAACAGGAAGCCGTGACTGTAAACGTCTCCGGGAGCGTGAGAGATGCCATCTCGATTTCTAGCGGAGT
>Ga0105237_10003482_pt1 | contig 18670 bp, 19 predicted proteins | sample KBSC24metaG_FD_81520 | JGI IMG/M metagenome (GOLD analysis project Ga0105237, IMG submission 81520) | Corn rhizosphere microbial communities from Kellogg Biological Station, Michigan, USA - KBS C2-4 metaG | ecosystem: Host-associated > Plants > Roots > Rhizosphere > Soil | place: Michigan, USA... | reverse complement strand
GGTCTTGCCGTCCGGCGTCATCAGCACCGAGGTCATCAGGCCGAGCGAGCCGAAGCCCTGCGCCACGGTGTCCGACTGCACGTCGCCGTCGTAATTCTTGCAGGCCCAGACGAACTTGCCGCTCCACTTGAGCGCCGAGGCGACCATGTCGTCGATCAGGCGATGCTCGTAGAGGATGCCGGCGGCATCGAACTGCGCCTTGAACTCCTCGGCGAAGATCTCCGCGAACAGATCCTTGAAGCGGCCGTCATAGGCCTTGAGGATGGTGTTCTTGGTGGAGAGGTAGAGCGGCCACTTGCGGCCCAGCGCATAGTTCATGCTGGCGCGGGCGAAGTCGCGGATCGAATCGTCGAGATTGTACATGCCCATCGCGACGCCGGCGCCGGGGAAGTTGAACACGTCATGCTCGATCACCTGGCCGTCCTCGCCGGTGAAGGTCATCTTCAGCGTGCCCTTGCCCGGGATGCGGAAGTCGGTGGCGCGATACTGGTCGCCGAAGGCATGGCGGCCGACCACGATCGGATCCGTCCAGCCCGGCACCAGGCGGGGCACGTTGCGCATCACGATCGGCTCGCGGAAGATGGTGCCGCCCAGGATGTTGCGGATCGTGCCGTTGGGCGACTTCCACATCTTCTTCAGGCCGAACTCCTCGACGCGCGCCTCGTCGGGCGTGATCGTCGCGCACTTCACGCCGACGCCGTATTTCTGGATGGCATGCGCGGAATCGATGGTGACCTGGTCGTCGGTCGCGTCGCGATGCTCGACGCCGAGGTCGTAATAATCGAGTTCGATATCGAGATAGGGCTTGATCAGTCGCTCGCGGATCCACTCCCAGATGATGCGGGTCATCTCGTCGCCGTCGATTTCGACGACCGGCGTCTTCACCTTGATCTTGGCCATTCTGGGCGCTCCGTAGCTGGGGCCGGCAGGACGCCGGCAAGAGGGGTCCGGAGCCGCTTAGGCCGCGATGCGTTGCGGATCAACCGTGACAGCGGGGTTTCGAGGCCCTAGGAATGCGCGATGACATCACTCGAAAAGCCCGATCTCGGCACCAGCAGCGTGCGCTGGCGCTGGCCCTCCGTCCACCCAGAAGGCTACAAGTTCGCAGGCATCGCCGCGATCGTGAGCCTGCTGCTCTTCATCTTCGTGGCGGAATGGCTGGGCTGGATCGGGGTGATGATCACCATCTGGATCCTCGCCTTCTTCCGCGATCCCGTGCGCACCACGCCCAGGGACGCGCGGATGATCGTGGCGCCGGCCGACGGGCTGGTGACGATGATCTCCACCGTGCCGCCGCCGCGCGAGCTGGTGGGCGAGGGGGCGCTGGGCGCCGATCCGGTGACGCGCGTCTCGATCTTCATGTCGGTGTTCGACGTGCACATCAACCGCTCGCCCATCGCCGGCACGATCAGCCGGGTGGTCTATATTTCGGGCAAGTTCCTCAGCGCCGACCTCGACAAGGCGAGCGAGGAGAATGAGCGCCAGCACATCCTCGTCGAGGACAAGGACGGCATGCGGATCGGCTTCACCCAGATCGCCGGGCTCGTCGCGCGGCGGATCGTGCCGTTCGTGAAGCCGGGCGACATCATCGCCGCCGGCCAGCGCGTCGGCCTGATCCGCTTCGGCAGCCGCGTGGACGTCTATCTGCCGGCCGGCACCGCGCCGTCGGTGCTGCTCGGCCAGCGCACCATCGCGGGCGAGACGGTGCTCGCCGTCGCCGGTCGCGACGAGCGGATCGACGGCATCGCGCAGTGAGGGGGATGCCTCATCGCCCTCTCCCCTCGGGGGAGAGGGAGGGAACCCGCCGCGAAGCAGTGGGGAGGGTGAGGGCACGCAAAGAGCGTGGCACCTCACCTTCGTGCCCTCACCATCCCACCGTCCTGGCGGACGGCGGGCCCCTCCCTCTCCCCCGAGGGGAGAGGGGCTAGATGGCTCTCCCATCCCGCTTCCGCGATCGGCCGCGCCGGGGCATTCCGCTTCGCGCCGTCGCGCCCAACGCCGTCACCGCGCTGGCGCTCTGCTTCGGTCTCTCGGCCGTCCGCTTCGCCATTTCGGAGCGCTGGGAGCTGGCGGTCGCGACGATCATCGTCGCCGGCGTGCTCGACGGGCTCGACGGCCGGATCGCACGCCTGCTCAAGGGCGAGAGCCGCTTCGGCGCCGAGCTCGATTCCCTGTCCGACGTGATCGCCTTCGGCGTCTCGCCGGCGGTCGTGCTCTATCTCTGGTCGCTGCAATATATGCCGCAATTCGGCTGGACGATCGCGCTCAGCCTGGCCGTCTGCTGCGCCCTGCGCCTCGCCCGCTTCAACGCGCAGATCGATGCGGCGGAGGAGCCAAGGAAAGCCGCCGGCTTCCTCACCGGCATCCCGGCGCCGGCCGGCGCCTATGCCGCGTTCGTGCCGATCTATCTGTGGCTGGCGGCGAGCGATGCCGGGCTGACCTCGATCGCCACGATCCTGCGCTCGACCTATGTGGTCGTTCCCTGGACGATCATCGTGGCGCTGCTGATGGTGTCGAGTGTCGCGACCTACAGCTGGTATTCGCTGCGCCTGCGCCGGACCATCCGCTTCGAGGCGATCGCGGTGATCGCTCTCGTCGGTGCGGCCGTGATCAGCGCGCCCTGGCCGACCCTTTCGGTCGTGATCATCGGCTATCTGCTGACGATCCCGTTCAGCGCGCGCTCTTATGCCCGGATCAGGCGGCAGCGCGCCACGGACGGGCCGCCGTCGCCGATGCCGCCTGCCAGCGACCGGCCGTCCTGACGCGCACGCGATGGCGCGTGGTCCGTTGCGCCGGTTCGATCGAAAAGCCGAGCGCCGTCATGATCTTGTCCTGATCCTGCAGCAGCATGAAGGCGATCAGGCCGAGCGCGGCGACGACCACCAGCGAGAAAGCGAGCGAAGCGAGAATGTGGATCATATCCTGACCTCCCAAAACCGAGGTTCCGCCCTTTCCCGAGGGTGCAGAACGACTTGTCGTGTTTCCCGTTCCATATGTTCCTGATTTGTTCCGGTGTCAAGCGGCCTTGGCGAAGGCATATTGTCGCGGCTTTTCGTCGCTTTGGCGTAAATCGGTCAGAATCGGCCTCGCCGGTTGCATTTCCGGGCGTCTCCCGCTAAGGGGCCGCCCATCCCACACGCAGGGCGCCATAAACCGGTGCTGACATGTGTCAGTCACTGCCCTGCGGAGGTACAACCGGAAGGAGATATCCCTATGGCGGCACCGTCCGTCTCGATGCATCAGCTGCTCGACGTTGGCGCGCACTTCGGCCACCAGACCCACCGCTGGAACCCGAAGATGAAGCCCTACATCTTCGGCGACCGCAACGGCGTCCACATCATCGACCTGTCGCAGACCGTGCCGCTCTTCGCGCGCGCGCTCGACTTCGTGAACGACACCGTCGCGCGCGGCGGCAAGGTGCTGTTCGTCGGCACCAAGCGCCAGGCGCAGGAGCCGATCGCCGAGGCCGCCCGCCAGTCGGGCCAGCATTTCGTCAACCATCGCTGGCTGGGCGGCATGCTCACCAACTGGAAGACCATCTCGGGCTCGATCAAGCGCTTCAAGGCGCTGGAAGAGCAGCTGTCGGGCGACACCGCCGGCCTCACCAAGAAGGAAGTCCTCCAGCTCACCCGCGAGCGCGACAAGTTCGAGCTCTCGCTCGGCGGCATCCGCGACATGGGCGGCATCCCGGACGTGATGTTCGTGATCGACGCCAACAAGGAAGAGCTGGCGATCAAGGAAGCCAACACGCTGGGCATCCCGGTCGTCGCGATCCTCGATTCGAACGTCTCGCCCGACGGCATCGCCTTCCCGATCCCGGCGAATGACGACGCCAGCCGCGCCATCCGCCTCTATTGCGAGCTGATCGCCGAGGCGGCGACCCGCGGCGGCCAGGGCGCCCGCGCCCACAGCGGCGCCGATCTGGGCGCGATGGACGAGCCGCCGGCGGAAGCCGCGCTCGCCTGACGCAATTTCGTCATCCCAGCGTAGGCTGGGATCTCTATCGGCGGGCGCCACGCCCGCCACACGAGACCCCAGCTCTCGCTGGGGTGACGCATATTTGGCTGACTTGAAAGGATACGAGACATGGCGGAGATCACCGCTGCCACCGTCAAGGAACTGCGCGAGCGCTCGGGCGCCGGCATGATGGATTGCAAGAAGGCGTTGGCCGAGACCGGCGGCGACATGGAAGCCGCCGTCGATTGGCTGCGCTCCAAGGGCCTCGCCGCCGCCGCCAAGAAGTCGAGCCGCACCGCGGCCGAGGGCCTGGTCGGCGTCGCCGTCGCCGGCACCAAGGGCGCGGCGGTCGAGGTCAATTCCGAGACCGACTTCGTCGCCAAGAACGACCAGTTCCAGGGCTTCGTGAAGGCCGTCACCGGCATCGCGCTGGAGAAGGCGATCGAGGACGTCGAGCAGCTCAAGAACGCCGCCTATCCGGGCGGCGGCACCGTGGGTGACGCGCTGACCGCCAACGTCGCCACCATCGGCGAGAATCAGACGCTGCGCCGCGCCAAGGTGCTGGAAGTGTCGCAGGGCGCGGTCGTGCCCTACGTCCACAACCAGACCGTGCCGGGCCTCGGCAAGATCGGCGTGCTCGTCGCGCTGGAATCGGATGCCGGCGTGGACGTGCTGGAGCCGCTCGGCAAGCAGCTCGCCATGCACATCGCCGCCGCCTTCCCGCAGGCGCTGCACCATGATCACCTCGACCAGGCGACCATCGAGCGCGAGCGCGTGATCGCCCGCGAGAAGGCCGCCGAGAGCGGCAAGCCCGAGAACATCATCGAGAAGATGGTCGAAGGCGCGGTCATGAAGTTCAAGAAGGAGGCCGCGCTGCTGTCGCAGCTCTTCGTCATGGACAACAAGACGCCGATCGAGGAGGTCGTGGCCAAGGCGGGCAAGGATGCCGGCACCAAGATCGTGCTGAAGGACTATGTCCGCTTCCAGCTCGGCGAAGGCATCGAGAAGGCGGAGAGCGACTTCGCCGCCGAGGTCGCCGCCGCGGCCGGCGTGAAGGCCTAAGCCTTCCTCCGAAGGAAAGGGGCGCCTGCCGGGAGACCGGCGGGCGCCTTTTCTTTGCCTTCCCGCCCCGGAAGGGAGGGACGGGGAGCCACCTGCACCATTTCTCCTTTCCCGCCACGCTTGGCAGGGGCGGGACCCGCCACTAAGGTGCGCGCCACTTCGAGACAGAACGGATTCTCCCCCGCTTATGACACGCCCGACTTTCCGAAGGATCCTGCTCAAGCTCTCGGGTGAGGTGCTGATGGGGCCGGGCCAGTTCGGCATCGATCCCGATACGGTCCAGCGCGTCGCCAAGGAGATCGTCGAGGTCAAGGAAGCGGGCTACGAGCTCTGCATCGTGGTCGGCGGCGGCAACATCTTCCGCGGCATCGCCGGCGCCGCCAAGGGCTTCGAGCGGGCGAGCGCCGATTATATGGGCATGCTCGCCACCGTGATGAACGCCATCGCGGTGCAGAACGTGCTGGAGCAGCTCGGCGTCGAGACGCGCGTCCAGTCCGCGATCCCCATGGCCTCGGTCTGCGAGCCGTTCATCCGTCGCCGCGCCGAACGGCACCTCAAGAAAGGGCGGGTGGTGATCTTCGCTGCCGGCGTCGGCTCGCCCTTCTTCACCACGGATTCGGGCGCCGCGCTCCGCGCCGCCGAGATGAATTGCGACGCGCTGTTCAAGGGTACGTCGGTCGATGGCGTCTACGATGCGGACCCGAAGAAGGTGCCCGACGCCAAGCGCTACGACGAGATCAGCTTCAGCGACGTGCTGAGCCGCGACCTCAAGATCATGGACGCCAGCGCTATCGCGCTGTGCCGCGACAACAATATCCCCATCGTCGTGTTCAACATCCGCGAGCAGGGCAATCTGCTGAAAGTGCTGGGCGGAGAGGGCATCGCGACGATCGTCCGCAACGGAGAATAAGATTATGGCGGGACCCGCTTACGACAAGGCCGACCTCGAGCGCCGCATGGCCGGCGCGGTGGAGGCGCTCAAGCACGATCTCCAGGGCCTGCGCACCGGCCGCGCGTCGACCGCGTTGCTCGATCCGGTGAACGTCACGGTCTATGGCGCGCAGATGCCGCTCAACCAGGTCGCCACCGTGTCGGTGCCCGAGCCGCGGCTGATCTCCGTGCAGGTGTGGGACAAGACCAATGTCGGCCCCGTCGACAAGGCGATCCGCTCGGCGGGCCTCGGCCTCAATCCGATCGTCGACGGCCAGACGCTGCGCCTGCCGATCCCCGACCTGACCGAGGAGCGTCGCAAGGAGCTCGCCAAGCTGTGCGGCGGCTATGCCGAGAAGGCCAAGGTGGCGGTGCGCAACGTGCGCCGCGACGGCATGGACAATCTCAAGCTCGACGAGAAGAAGAACGGCCTTTCGGAAGACGAGCGCAAGCGCCACGAAACCGAGGTGCAGAAGCTGACCGACGCCACCATCGCCGACATCGACACGACGACGGCGGCCAAGGAAAAGGAAATCCTCGGCAAGTGACGGCCGCTTCCGCCAGCGCTGCCGCGGGGGGCAGCACCGGCCTGACGATGCCGCGCCACGTCGCGATCATCATGGATGGCAATGGGCGCTGGGCGAAGGCGCGGCTGCTGCCGCGTCTCGCCGGCCACCGGCAGGGCGTCGAGGCGGTGAAGCGCACGGTGCGCGCCGCGGGCGACCTCGGCCTGGAAGCGTTGACCCTCTATGCCTTCAGCTCGGAAAACTGGCGCCGCCCGGCGGCCGAGATCGCCGACCTGATGGGGCTGCTGCGCCGCTTCATCCGCTCCGAGCTCGACGAGATCGCACGCGAGGGCGTGAAGCTGCGGATCATCGGCGATTATCGCAAGCTGGAGCCGGATCTGGTCGCCCTGCTCGATGACGCGGTGGCCAGAACCGCGTCCAACACCCGGCTGACCCTGGCGATCGCCCTCAATTACGGCTCGCAGGACGAATTGCTGCGCGCCACCCGCCGCCTGATGCGCGAAGCGCGCGCCGGGGAGATCGATCCCGACGCGCTGGACGACGCCGCCTTCGAGAAGCGGCTCGACACCGACGGGCTGCCGAAGCTGGATCTGCTGATCCGCACCTCGGGCGAGCAGCGCCTTTCCAACTTCCTGTTGTGGCAGGCGGCCTATGCCGAGCTGGTCTTCACCGACACGCTGTGGCCCGATTTCGACCGCGCCCATCTCGCCACCGCGATCGAGAGCTTCGGCCAGCGCGAGCGGCGCTACGGCGGGCTATGAGCGCCGAGCCTGCGGTCGCGCCGAAGAAGAGGTCCGATCTCGCCATCCGGACCGTCACCGGCATCGTCCTGATCCTCCTGGCTGTCGCCTGCCTGATCTACGGGCAGGATCCCTTCTGGCTGCTGCTGACCGCCGCCGCGCTGGTGATGCTGGCGGAATGGTGCGGCCTGATCGCGGCGCCGCGCTGGCAGATGTGGGTGGCCCTGGTCGGCCTGCTCGCCGCCTTGCTGTTCGAGAATGTCCATGTCGACGTGCCGGAGACGGCGAGCTGGTACACATTGCTCGCCACGACGCTGGCGGCGGGCATCTTCACGCGCAGCGGCAGGCTGGCGGCGGGCATGCTCTATGCCGGCCTGCCGGTGCTGTCGCTCTTCTACATCCACGCCCAATATGACGGGATCGACCTCAGCTTCTGGACGCTGGCGATCGTCTGGGCGACCGACATCGGGGCCTATTTCTCGGGCCGCACCTTCGGCGGGCCCAAGCTCGCGCCGGTGTGGAGCCCGAACAAGACCTGGTCGGGCCTGATCGGCGGGATGATCGCGGCGGAGGCGGTGGGAATCGGCCTGACGTTCGTCCTGCACGTCCAGATACGCCTCGCGGTGCTGGCCGGCATCCTCGCCGTGGCGGCGCAGATGGGCGACCTGTTCGAGAGCCAGATGAAGCGGCGCGCGGGCGTCAAGGATTCGGGAAAGTTGCTGCCGGGACACGGCGGCGTGATGGATCGCCTCGACGGATGCGTGCCGGTGCTCTGCATCGTGGCGCTGATCGTCGCTTCCGGCTATCTGTGAACCCAATGCGCACCGTTTCCATTCTTGGCGCGACCGGTTCGGTCGGCACATCCACCCTCGATCTCGTCGAACGCGAGCCCGATCGTTTCCATGTCGAGGCGCTCACCGCCTATAGCGACGTCGCCGGGCTGGCCGCCGCGGCGAAGCGGACCAGCGCCAGGATCGCCGTGATCGGCGATCCGGCCCGCTACGACGCGCTCAAGGACGCGCTGGCCGGCACGGCCATCGAGGTCGCCGCCGGGCCGCGGGCGGTCGTCGAGGCGGCGGCGCGGGGCGCGGACTGGACGATGGCCGCGATCGTCGGGCTCGCCGGCCTGGAGCCCACCATGGCGGCGCTCTCGTGCGGCAAGTCGGTGGCGCTGGCCAACAAGGAATCCCTGGTCTCGGCCGGATCGATCATGATCCGCGCGGCGGACAGCGCCGGCGCGCGGCTGCTGCCCGTCGATTCGGAGCATAATGCCGTCTTCCAATGCTACGAGCCCGAGCCGGGCCGGGTCAGCCGCATCATCCTGACCGCGAGCGGCGGCCCCTTCCGGACCTGGAGCCGCGAGGAGATGCGCCCCGTCACCCCGGCGCAGGCGGTGAAGCATCCGAACTGGTCGATGGGCGCCAAGATCTCGGTCGATTCGGCGACGATGATGAACAAGGGCCTCGAACTGATCGAGGCGCATCATCTTTTCCCGATCGGCGCGGACAGGCTGGAGGTGCTGGTCCACCCGCAGTCGGTCGTCCACTCGATGGTGGAATATATCGACGGCTCGGTGCTGGCCCAGCTCGGCTCGCCCGATATGCGCGTGCCGATCGCGCACGCGCTGGCCTGGCCGGAGCGGATGCAGACGCCCTGCCAGCGGCTCGATCTCGCGGCGGTCGGCAAGCTGGAATTCGAGGCGCCGGACTTCGAGCGCTTCCCCGCGCTGGCGCTCGCCAAGGAGGCGCTGGCCGCGGGCGGCGCACGGCCCGCCGTGCTGAATGCCGCGAACGAGGCCGCCGTGGCGGCTTTCCTCGCCGGCGAGGTCGGCTTCCTCGATATTGCCGCAATCGTCGCCGAGGTTCTGGCGCAATATGAACCAGATGCTCCCGAAATCCTCGCCGAAGTGGTGGCGATCGATGCCGAGGCCCGCCAGAAAGCCGCATCGGTAATGCGGAGGATCGCGGCGTGAGTGCTCTAGGCGGCTTTTTCTGGGCGTTGATCTGCTTTCTGCTGGTGATCGGGCCGCTGATTTTTCTGCACGAGCTGGGCCATTATCTCGTCGGCCGCTGGTGCGGGGTGAAGGCCGAGGTCTTCTCGATCGGCTTCGGCCGGGAGCTGTTCGGCTGGACCGACCGACGGGGCACGCGCTGGAAGATCTCGATGCTGCCGCTCGGCGGCTATGTCCGCTTCGCGGGCGACATGAATCCGGCGAGCCAGCCGAGCCCGGAATGGCTGGCGCTCCCGGCCGCCGAGCGGGCGAGGACGTTCCAGGCGAAGCCGGTGTGGCAGCGTTTCCTCATCGTCTTCGCCGGGCCGGCGGTCAATCTCGCGCTGGCGGTGCTGCTGTTCGGCGGCGTGCTCGCGCTCTATGGCGAGCCCATGACGCCGCCCGTGGTCGCGGGCTTCACCAAGGGCTCGGTCGCCGAAGCGGCGGGCCTGCGGGTGGGCGATCGCATCACCGCCATCGATGGCGAGCCGGTGCGGCGCTTCCAGGACATGACCTTTTACGTCAGCATGCGTCCGGACGCGGCCATGCGCTTCGATCTGGTGCGCGGCGGGCAGCCCGTCTCGCTGTCGCTGCGCAGCGGCGCCCGGGAGGAGGATGAGGGCCTGGGCAAGCAGAAGATCGGCTTCCTCGGCATCGAGAGCGGCCCCGGCGCCATGCAGCCCGTGGCGTGGCGCGATCTGCCGGAACGGTCGGTCTGGTACAGCTGGACGTCCTTCAAGGCGACGATCACCGGCATCGCCCAGGTCCTTGGCGGCGAGCGGTCGGCCAAGGAATTGAGCGGGCCGGTCGGCGTCGCGCGGGTGGCCGGCGTCGCCGCCGACATGGGCTGGTTCGCGATCCTCGTGCTGATGGCGGGCATCTCGATCAATCTGGGGTTCATCAATCTGCTGCCAATCCCGATGCTCGATGGCGGCCATCTCATCTTCTACATCGTCGAGGCGGTGCGCCGGCGGCCCGTCGAGCCGCAGGTGCAGGAGTGGGCGTTCCGATCGGGGCTTGCGCTCCTGCTCGGTCTCATGCTGTTCGTCACGTTCAACGATCTCGGCTCGGCCGGATTGTGGCAGAAGCTGGCCGGGCTGATCGGCTGAATGCGGTGTTTCGGCCCATTGTTATTGACTTGGGCGGGTTGATCGTGCGCCCCTGATCGGGCAGGGGCGTAACACTGGGAGCAACGGGCCTCGCGTGGGGCGCCGTGCAATCGCGAGGGCGGGTACAAGCGTGAATATCGAAGGCAAGCACAGCCGGATCGTGTCCGTGCTGCTGATCGGAACGATCCTCGGCGCGGGCTATGTGGTGCCGGCCGAGGCCGCCAAGACGCCGAAGCCCCACGGCGTTCCGGTGCCCGCCGCCGCGCCGGCGCCGTCCGTCCCCGCGCCGGAGGCGGCGTCGCCCTCCGAGACGATCCGGACGATCAAGGTGACGGGCAACCAGCGTCTCGAGGCCGAGACGGTGATGTCCTACATCGCGCTCAAGGTGGGCGACACCTACACCCGCGAGGCGGGCGACACCGCGCTCAAGGCGCTCTACGCCACCGAGCTCTTCGCCGACGTCCAGATCAAGGACGAGAATGCCGGCGACATCGTCATCCAGGTCCGCGAGAACCCGGTCGTCAACCGCATCGTGCTGGAAGGCAACAAGCGGCTGAAGAACGACAAGATCATGCCGGAGATCAAGCTCTCCGCGCGCGAGATCTTCACCCGCTCCAAGGTCCGCGCGGATGTCGGCCGCATCATCGAGCTCTATCGCCGCCAGGGCCGCTACGCCGCCACGGTCGATCCGCAGATGGTGCTGCTCGACCAGAACCGCGTCGACGTGGTGTTCGAGATCCACGAGGGCGACAAGTCCAAGGTCCGCCGCATCAACATCATCGGCAACGACCATTTCTCGGACAGCCAGCTGAAAGGGCAGATGGCCACCAAGGAGGCCACGCTCACCCACTTCCTGTCGTCGGGCACCAGCTACGATCCCGATCGCATGGCCTATGACCAGCAGAAGATGCGTCAATTCTACCTGACGCAGGGCTATGCCGATTTCCGCGTGGTCTCCGCCGTCGCCGAGCTGACGCCGGACAAGAAGGACTTCATCATCACCTACGTGGTGGAGGAAGGGAAGCGCTACAAGTTCGGCGACATCAACGTCGAGAGCGACATCCGCGACCTGAAGCCGGATCAGCTGCGGCCGATGATCCGCATCCAGAAGGGCGAATGGTACAATGCCAAGACCGTGGAAGACACGGTCGACTCGCTGACCGAGACGGCCGGCCTGCTCGGCTATGCCTTCGCCAACATCGATCCCGACTTCAACCGCGACGGCGACAAGCTGACCATGGGCGTCACCTTCAAGGTGAACCAGAGCCCGCGCGTCTATGTCGAGCGGATCGACATCAACGGCAACACGCTCACCCAGGACAAGGTGGTGCGCCGCGAGTTCCGCCTGGCCGAGGGCGACGCCTTCAACGGCTATTCGGTGAAGCGCTCGCGCGATCGCATCCGGTCGCTCGGCTATTTCCAGGACAAGCTGGAGATCGACCAGAAGCCCGGATCGGCGCCGGACAAGGTGGTGCTGGAGGCGAACGTCCAGGAGAAGTCGACCGGCCAGCTGCAGGTCTCGGCGGGCTATTCGAGCCTCGAGAAGTTCATCATCAGCCTGTCGATCGAGCAGAACAATTTTCGCGGCAAGGGCCAGACCGTGCGCGCCTCGGCCGACTGGTCGGCTTATTCCAAGTCGGTCAGCGTCGGCTTCACCGAGCCCTACCTGTTCGACAAGAACCTCGCGCTCGGCTTCGACATCTTCCGCCGCGACTATCGCTCGTTCGACTTCACCGAGAATGACGACCGCAACACCACCTACAACCAGACGACCACCGGCTTCCAGGTCCGCCTCGGCATCCCGCTGACCGAATATTGGACGTTGGCGACGCGCTACGGGCTCAGCCAGGACAAGGTGTCGCTGGACAAGGCGACCTATTACAGCACGTTCAACGATGCCGGCGTGCTGGCCTGCGACCCGATCCTCGCCGGCCGCTATCTCTGCGACGCGGTGGGCAACCGTACGACCTCGTCGGTCGGCTATTCCATCGTCTACGACAATCTCAACAACCGCATCACGCCGACGGCGGGCGACCGCTTCGTGTTCAGCCAGGATTTCGCGGGCCTCGGCGGCTCCGTGAAATATGTCCGCACCACCGTTCAGAACGACAAGTATCTGAACATCGGCAGCGGCTTCGTGCTGAACGTGCACGGCGAGGGCGGCTATATCCTGGGCTATGGCTCGAAGCGCTACGACGATGTCGGCGACGAGATCGATCGCATCCGCCTGACCGACCGCTTCTATCTGGGCGAGCCGCAGCTGCGCGGTTTCGACATTCGCGGCATCGGCCCGCGCGTGATCCGCTACAACATCGCGTCGCAGGGCGCCGCGCCGGACTTCAGCAAGGACGGCAAGCTGCAGGACGACGCGCTCGGCGGCCGGGCTTATTACATGGGCCACCTCGAGATGCAGCTGCCGCTGGGCTCGGGCGCCAAGGAAGCCGGCTTCAAGCCGTCCATCTTCATGGACATGGGCTCGGTCTTCGGGCTCAAGAAGCCGGCGCTCGTCAATGACACGGGCACTGTCGAGCCGAACGATCCGGCCCTGCTCCGCCCGGCGCTCGATGCCAATGGCAACAAGCAGTGCGCCACGCCGAAGGCCAGCGACGGATCGCAGACGATCACGACCATCCCGTCGTCCGGCGTCTGCGGCGCGGGGACGAGCCTGTACCAGACCTCGATCCTCGGCGGCACCGGCTTCCAGGAGGTCTATTACGGTGGCAATTGGAAGCCGCGCCTCTCGGTCGGCTTCGGTGTTTCGTGGAATTCGCCGTTCGGCCCGCTACGGATTGACATCGCGAAGGCGCTGATCAAGCAAAAGGGCGATCAAACCAAACTCTTCTCCTTCAACGTGGGAACCCAGTTCTGATGACCAAGATGTTCAAGTCGGCCATGCTGGCCGCCACCGCCGCCGTGTCGTTCGCGGCTGTGCCCGCTCTCGCCGCCGATGCCGGCGGCGCGACCCTGGTCGTCGATTTCGACCAGGTCTTCCAGAATTCGGCCGCCGGCAAGAGCGCCAGCTCGCAGATCAGCGCCAAGTACCAGCCGCTCGGCGCCCAGCGTAAGGCCGCTTTCGACAGCGCCGTCGCGACCTACAATGCGCAGGTCGAAGCCGTGAAGAAGGCGACCAAGCCGGGCGCGCAGCCGCAGCCGACTCCGGCGCTCGACCAGGCCGGCCAGCGCGTGCAGCAGGCGCAGGACGCCGCCGAGCAGCTGAACCAGGAAGTCAACCAGGTGGTCGGCTACGTCCGTTCGCAGATCATCGATCATGCGCGCCCGGTCGCCGAGCAGATCCGCGCCGAGCGCAAGGCATCGGTGGTGATCAGCAAGGATGCGGCGCTCGCGTCCGACCCGGCGAACGACATCACGACCGCGCTGGTCCAGCGCCTCGACACCGCCTTCCCGACGGCCAGCATCACGCTGCCGCAGCAGCCGGCGGGCCAGGCCCCGGCGGCCGCCAACCCGAACGCGCCGCAGGGCCGGTGACCGATTCCGTGACGGACGGCGCCGCCATCGGTCCGCTGGATATCCGGCGGGTGATGGCGGCGCTGCCGCACCGCTATCCGATGCTGCTGGTCGACCGGGTCGAGACGATCGTCCCGCACAAGTCGATCCGCGCCATCAAGGCGGTGTCGATGAACGATGAGTTCTTCCAGGGGCATTTCCCCGGCCGCCCGATCATGCCGGGCGTGCTGATCGTCGAGGCGCTGGCGCAGGCCGCCGGCGTGCTCGCGGTGGAGAGCCTGGGCCTCGCCGGCTCGGGCAAGCTCGTCTATTTCATGGCGATCGAGGGCGCGAAGTTCCGCGCGCCGGTCGAGCCGGGCGTGCTGCTGACCCTCGATGTCGAAGTGACGCAGATGCGCGGCAAGATCTGCAAGTTCGCCGGCAAGGCGCTGCTCGGCGACAAGCTGGCGGCGGAAGCCGAGTTCACCGCGATGATCGCGGACGCGCCGGCGGATTGAGCATGTCCCGTTCGGGCTGAGCTTGTCGAAGCCTGTCCTGAGCGACGCCGCAGGCGGCGTCGAAGGGCCTTGTCCTCTCCTTTTCGATGGAAGAAGGGGAGGACAGCATTTCGACAGGCTCAGTGCGAACGGATCTCGCTTTTCGCGAACACCGCCAGATCCTCCGGCGTATTGATATTGGCCAGTTCCTCGCCCCAGGCGATGGTGCTGGCCTTTATCGTATCCGCCCAGGCACGCACCGAGCGCGGCGCGCCGCTCCGCAGATAAGCCGCCAGCCGGTCGGCATGCGCGCTGCTCCACAGGCCGATGGTCGGCTGGCGCAGCAGCAGAGCGTCCGGCGCGCCGAGCCGATCGAGCAGATGGCCGGGCAGAGCGGGGAGGTCGCAGCTGCTCGTCAGCACGGCATCGAAGCCATGATCGCGCGCATGAGCGAGCGCGCCGGCGAGGCCGCCGAGTGGCCCCAGCCCGGGCTGGGGCCGATCGTCGACACGCGCCAGGCCCGGCCAGTCGCGGCCTATGACGATGACGCCGTCGCACTGGGCGACGAGCCGTTCGGCGACGTGGTCCAGCATCGGCCGCCCGTCGATCGGGGCCAGTGCCTTGTCGCTGCCGAAGCGGCTCGACCGGCCGCCCGCGAGGATGGCGCCCAGCACTCTCATGGCTTGCGCGAGCGGGGGGTTTCGACTATCGCGACCGCCTTCCGGGGCCGGTCGGAAACCGGCGCCTCTTGGAGTTTGCCCACGTGAAGCAGAACACGCACCCCGATTACCACTTCATCACCGTCCAGATGACCGACGGCACGACCTACCAGACCCGTTCGACCTGGGGCAAGGAAGGCGACACGCTGCTGCTCGACATCGATCCGCTGTCGCACCCGGCGTGGACCGGCGGCCGTGGCCAGCTGCTCGACCAGGGCGGCCAGGTGGCGCGCTTCAACAAGCGCTTCGGCGCCATCGGCAGCCTCGGCAAGAAGTAAGCTCGCTTCTTCCGCCGCTCGCCCTGAGCTTGTCGAAGCCTGTCCTGAGCGCCGCCGCAGGCGGCGTCGAAGGGGGCTGTCCTGCCTTCTTTCTCAAAGCAGGAAGGACAGGGCTTCGACAGGCTCAGCCCGAACGGTTCGAGGTTACTCTTCCAATTCCGATCTTATGATCGCGCCGTCCGCGTCCAGACGCGGTGCGGCGCGATTGGCGTTCTGGCGCTCGCCGTCGATCACGATCGGGCAGGCGAGGCCGGGCAGCGGGCCGTCCGGCCCGGGCGAGGCGATCGCCATGCCGCGGGCGGCCACCTGGGGATCGGCGAACACCGCGTCCATCGGGTTGATCGGTCCGCCGGGCACGCCATGCGCCTCCAGCTTGGCGGCCAGCGTGTCGCGCGGCCAGAGCGCGATCGCCTCGGCCAAGGCCGGGATGAGGGTGTCGCGGTTGGTCACGCGCGCCGGATTGGTGCGGTAGCGTGGATCATCGGCCAGACCGTCGAGGCCCAGAATCGCGCAGAGCTTCGCGAACTGGCGATCATTGCCGACCGCCACGATGATGTCCCCGTCGCTGGTGCGGAAGCCCTGATAGGGCGCGAGGTTGGTATGGGCATTGCCCATGCGCGGTGGCACCCTGCCCGTGGCCATGAAGTTGAGCGCCTGGTTGGCCAGGACGCCGACCTGCGAATCGAGCAGCGCCATGTCGATATGCGCGCCGATGCCGGTCTCGTTGCGGCGGTGCAGGGCGGCGAGGATCGCCACGGTGGAATAGAGGCCGGTGAAGAGATCGGCGTAAGCGACGCCGGCCTTTTGTGGCGCGCCGTCGGGCTCGCCGGTCAAGGACATCGCGCCGCCCATCGCCTGGATGATGAAATCGTAGCCGGCGCGGCTCGCATAGGGGCCGGTCTGGCCGAAGCCGGTGATCGAGCAGGTGACGATGCGCGGGTTCACCGCCGAGAGCCCGGCATGGTCCAGCCCGTATTTCGCCAGCGCGCCGACCTTGAAATTCTCGATCACTACGTCCGAGCGGGCGGCGAGCGCGCGCACCTCGGCCTGGCCCCCGGCGCTGGCGATGTCGATCGCGATCGATCGCTTGCCGCGATTGGTGGCGTGGTAATACGCGGCGTCGAGCGAGCCGCCGTCCGGGCCGGTCAGGAAGGGCGGCCCCCAGTGGCGCGTGTCGTCGCCCTCGACCGGCCGCTCGACCTTGATCACCTCGGCGCCGAGATCGGCGAGCAGCTGCCCGGCCCACGGCCCGGCGAGGATGCGCGCCAGTTCGAGGACGCGCACCCCGGCGAGCGGCTTGGTCGTCATCGCCTCAGAACGCGCTGATGCCGGTGATCGCCCGGCCCAGGATCAGGCCGTGCACGTCGTGCGTGCCCTCATAGGTATTCACCGTCTCGAGGTTCGCGGCATGGCGGATGACGTGGAATTCGGCCGAGATGCCGTTGCCGCCATGCATGTCCCGCGCGACGCGGGCGATGGCGAGCGCCTTGCCGCAATTGTTGCGCTTGGCGAGCGAGATGAGATCGGGCTGGAGCACGCCGTCCTCCATCCGCCGCCCGATCCTGAGGCTGGCCTGCAGGCCGAGGCCGATCTCGGTCAGCATCTCGGCCAGCTTCATCTGGATGAGCTGCTTGGAGGCGAGCGGCACGCCGAACTGCTTGCGGTCGAGCGTGTAGCTGCGCGCGGCGTGGAAGCAGGCCTCCGCCGCGCCCATCGCACCCCAGCCGATGCCGTAGCGGGCGCGATTGAGGCAACCGAACGGGCCCTTGAGCCCTTCCACGTTGGGCAACAGCGCATCCTCGCCGACTTCGACGCCGTCGAGCACGATCTCGCCGGTGATCGAGGCGCGCAGCGAGAGCTTGCCCTCGATCTTGGGGGTGGAGAAGCCCTTGGCGCCGCGCTCGATCACGAAGCCGCGGATCCGGCCCTCATGCGCGTCGGATTTCGCCCACACCACCGCGAGGTCGGCGATCGGCGAGTTGGTGATCCACATCTTGGCACCGTCGAGGCGATAGCCGCCGTCGATCTTCGTCGCCTTGGTGCGCATGCCGGCGGGATCGGAGCCGGCATCCGGCTCGGTCAGCCCGAAGCAGCCGACCCATTCGCCGGTGGCGAGCCTGGGCAGATATTTCTTCCGCTGCTCCTCGGAGCCGTAGGCGTGGATCGGGTGCATCACGAGGCTCGACTGCACCGACATGGCCGAGCGATAGCCGCTATCGACCCGCTCCACCTCGCGTGCGATCAGGCCGTAGGCGACATAGCCGAGCCCCGCGCCGCCATATTCCGGCGGGATGGTCGCGCCGAGGAGGCCGAGCTCGCCCATCTCGGCCATGATCTCGCGATCGAAGCGCTCGTCCAGATAGGCGGAGGTGACGCGCGGCAGGAGCTTCTCCTGGGCATAGCCATGCGCGGTGTCGCGGACGAGGCGCTCCTCGTCGGTCAGCTGGTCGTTGAGATCGAAAGGGTCCGCCCAGTCGAGCGGGGTGATGGTGGGTTCGGCCATGACATCCTCAAGGCAATATCGTTGCCCGAGGCAAAGCCGGTTATCGGGCGGTTTGCAAGCCCCAGAGGGATTGGCTCAAAGCCTCTGATCCATTCGCCCTGGGCTTGTCGAAGGGCTGTCCTTCTCGTCCTCGGCAGGAAGAGGAGGGACAGGGCTTCGACAGGCTCAGTCCGAACGGCGGAGGTGGCGGAGAGTTTATGCCCGCCCCACGCGCTTCAGCCAGCTCATCTCCTGCCGGTCGAGCCGGCGATGGAAAGCGAGGCCGAAGAAGCTCTCGTTGGACCAGGCGACGGTGGCGACGATCTGCTTGCCGGCGGCATCGAGCACGATCTCGTCGCCCTTGTGCAGATCGCTGGTATCGGCGCTGAGCATGGCCCCGCCGGTCGAGAGATCGATCACCGAGGCGGGCAGCGGCGGCGCCCGATAGGCCTTGACGGTCGCATCGAGCAGCACCCCATGCCGCTCTTCGGCGCGACGCCCGGAGCCGGTGAGATGATCCGCCGATGTCGCCATGCTTCGTGCCCTTTCCCGCGATCGTTTCGGGGCCATGGTAACGAAGGGTGGCTAACAGCCTGTTAAACATGAAGACTGGCGGGCGGGGTGGGATTCGAACCCACGGTGAGCGTGAACCCACGACGGTTTTCAAGACCGTTGCCTTAAACCACTCGGCCACCCGCCCGGATGCCGCGGGTCCGCCCTATCCCGGCCGCGCCCCAATGTGCAAGTCGCGCGACGAGATGGGTTTGCGCCTGCTCCCCGCTATGCCATGAGCGAGGTTCACGGAGGCGGGGACATTGCGGAAATCGGCGCGAATCCTGGGGTTGATGGCAGCGGTCGCGGTCGGCGCGTTCGTGCCCGCGCGCGGGCCGGATGGCCTCGCCGCGCATGCCCAGGCGCCGGGCGGCGATCAGCAG
>Ga0105237_10003480_pt1 | contig 18673 bp, 16 predicted proteins | sample KBSC24metaG_FD_81520 | JGI IMG/M metagenome (GOLD analysis project Ga0105237, IMG submission 81520) | Corn rhizosphere microbial communities from Kellogg Biological Station, Michigan, USA - KBS C2-4 metaG | ecosystem: Host-associated > Plants > Roots > Rhizosphere > Soil | place: Michigan, USA... | reverse complement strand
GGTCGCCGATCCCGGCCTGGACGGTGCTACTCCGAAAGGCCAGGGCGTATGTGCGACACCGCGCGTGGCGGGGGCCGGCTGAGTACATCCGTTGGCGAGCGGCGTGTGGGCTGTTCGAGGGCCGCGCCCGCTTAGGTTCGACTCCGGCCGGTGGGCCAATGCCAAGCGACCCGCTCCCCGGACCGACTGTTTCTGCTTTCTAAGGTCCCGAGTTCGGACATGATGCTGTTCGTGCATTCCCGCTTCCCTGCAGACGGTTTTGCAGGGTCGGTAGTCTTCCTGCGACACTTACGACGGGCGAGCGAAGCTGGCCATCGGGTCGCCGTTTGCGGCAGCCGTGGTCAATCCGGTCTACCCTCACTCCCGGCCGGCTGGACTGCGATTGAACTGCCAACACGGAAGCTATGGTGGCCGCCGGTTCGGCTCACGCGATCCTGGTCGGTCCGCCTTCGACGCGACGCCTGGGTCAGGGCGTGCATGCACCAGCTCCGGGGAGAGCGACCCACGGTCGTTGTCACCGTCCTGGATTCGCTGTACGGGCTTGTGGCGGTTGATGTGGCACAACGGTTCCAGGTTCCGCTCGCAGTCATCATCCATGACGACTGGGTGCGACTCAGCCCCGGAGCATCCGAGGTGGAGCGGGTGGCGATCACCCGGTACCAGCGAGAGGTTCTCGACGGCGCCGATTGGGTTTGGCCGGTGTCCGCGGAACTTGCCAACCAGGTTGGCGTCACCCCGTCCGCACCGGGCCGCATTCTCCGGCCGATCCCGAACGGTTGGGCGGGGGCCTCCGCAACTTGGGACGCCCGCCACGAACGGCCGACTCTTGTCTATGCCGGGTCGAACTACCCCGGTCTGTCCGACACACTCGTCCGGGTCGCTCGCTCGCTCGCCGAGGTCTCCGGACGGCTGCACGTCATCACGCCGGGCGGAGAATCTGCCTCCGAATTGTTGGCCGAGCCGAACGTCACGCTCAGACCACCGTTTCCCACGAACCGTGAGGCTCTTGAGTATATCGCGGCGAATGCCACGGCCACACTAATCGCATACCCGTTCAGCCCACACGACACGGCACGGCTCGCCACCAGTTTCCCGAGCAAGTTGATCGAGTACACACACCTCGGTTTGCCAGCCGTGATCGTGGCACCTGACGATTCATCGGTCGCCCGTTGGGCGGTGAATGTGGGGTGGACGGCCAACGCATGCGGGTTGTCGGACGCGGACCTCAGCCCAGTCGTTCATCGCCTCGCCAACCGTGACGGATGGGAGGCAATGGCGAGCCAAAGCCGACGGGCAGCCGAGGGCGAGTTCAATCCCTCCACGATCCATACCCAGTTCATGGAGGATCTTGAGCAACTAGGAACCGCGAAACGGCTTACCGGATCGCCCCAGAACTTCTCGGGCCGACAGTCGGAGCACACGACGTGAAAACTGGTCGTGTATGCTTGATCGGCCCTGGAGCACCGTCTTCGAACCCGCGGCTCGTCAAGGAAGGCGACGCACTCGCTGCCGCCGGGTATCAAGTGCGGGTTGTTTGTGGCATGACCCACGCTCTCCTCGACGGAGCAGATGACGACCTGCTCGCGCGACGCTCGTGGTCGGTCACACGCGTGCCGCTCGGAACGAAGATTCAGCGGGTTCCCAGAGTCGCCCGCAAACGGATCGCGGCTCGGCTGGCCTGGGGAGGGTTGTTGCGGACACCCGCGACGATTGCCTGGGCGGAGTCGGAACTGTCCGGTCGCTTGGCGCAAGCCGTAGCCGCCGAACCAGCCGACCTCTATCTCGGGCATTACCTTCCGGGACTTTTTGCCGCGTGGTCTGCCGCGCAGAAGCACAGAGCCGCATATGGGTTTGATGCTGAGGACAGTCATGTCGACGAGTTCCCGGATACGTCGGCCTTCCGTGGCCGTCGGGAGGCACGGGAGATGTTCGAGCGGCAGATTCTCGCCGGCGCGGCCCACCTGACCACGTCCAGCCCGTTGATTGCTGACGCCTATGAACGTCGATACGGTCGCCGGCCACTCGTCATTCTCAACGTGTTCCCGCTTGCTGATGCGCCTCCCGGCCCCTGCTCCACTCCCTACTTAAACAGGAACGGCCAGCCGACCCTGTACTGGTTCAGCCAGACCATCGGACCGGGGAGGGGGCTTGAACCAGTGATCGCCGCGATGGGGCGGATGAAACTTCCGGTGGTCCTACACCTTCGTGGCATTTCGGCCGCCGGATACCGTGAACGATTGACCGATCACGCTACGACCCACGGCGTGGCAGACCGGGTGGTGTGGCACCCCCCCGCAGAACCGGGTGAAATGGTCCGACTATCTGCTGGGTACGACCTTGGGCTAGCGCTTGAGTTAACAGAGCCGCCCAACCGGGCGATTTGCTTGACCAATAAGGCGTTCACTTACCTGCTGGCGGGCGTGCCGGTCGTGCTGAGTCGTACCCCGGCCCAAGAGGGGTTGGCGGTGCAACTCGGCGGATCTGCGCTGTTGATTGACTTGAGCAACCCCGACGGCATAGCCGCTCAGTTCACCGCCGCGCTCGAAGATCGCGAATCCCAACACGCTCGCCGCAATGGGGCGTGGAAACTCGGTCGGAATCGGTTCAACTGGGATGTTGAGCAGCGGCAATTCTTGGCCGGCGTAGAAGAAGCACTGGCAACCGGAAAGCCAGTACCCTCAACCCTTTGACATCCAAGCCGATGTGATCGATCTTGTCTATCCTGGCAGGGCGTTCGACATCGTACTTGTACTCCGCCATCCGCAACGTGTGGTGTAATGGGACGTTTGGCACTTGACATGTCTCACCTGAAATGGCTGGACGGCTTGAAACGCGTCGCTGCATTCGGAACGGTACGGTCCAGTTATTCACGTGGAATGAGAATGCGTTGGTGTGTGAGTGGATGCCTTCCGCGATCGATCTAGGGTCTGTTCGGCGTACAACTGTTTACGCCATATCCGGATATGTACTAACTCATGCGTTGTTGGAGCTGAGGCGAGACCATCCGTGGGTGGGGCCGGCCCCATTCAACCAGCGCGACTGACCCAACTGAGGCTACCGTGTTCTACTCCCTAAAACAGCGGCTTGCACGTCTCATATACCCGACAGGCAGCATACGGAAGGTCCACCGCGGACCGCTCCGTGGGTACCAATACCTAGTAGGGCCTGGGATGGGCGTGAGCTACGCTTGGGGTGTGGAGACGATGAATTGGAGCTGGTTCACCCGACACGTCCGACCTGGAATGACGGTGTACGATGTTGGTGCGAACCGCGGCCAGATGGCCCTGATGCTTGCCCACCTGGTCGGCCCAACCGGACATGTGGTGTCGTTCGAACCGGTGGCCGAACTGTACACCCAGCTAATCCGAAATCTTGAACTGAATCAACTTCAGCGGGTGCGGACGATGAACGCCGCTGTAGCTGAATTCGATGGCGAGTTGTCTTTCGCCTACGATCCGACTCGACCCACCCAGGGGCAGATTGAGAACTGCGAACCCAAATACCGAATAACCGCAGCCCCGACCACCGTGAAGGCGGTAAAACTGGAGACGGTTGCGACATCAGTACCGCCGCCGGGGATGATTAAAATCGACGTGGAAGGGGGCGGGGGGCGGGTGCTGGCCGGCGCGGTCGGAGTGCTCCGTAAGTACCATCCGATCCTGTATGTGGAATTACACGGTCCGGAAGAGCGGGCGGCGGTGGCTGATCTCGTTCAGAAAGGGTGTGGTTACGTTGTGCAGGCGACAACAGGCGAGCTGGTACAAGATGTGGCTGGGAGTGAGCACGATGTATTATGTTGCTTCCCTCATAGTTCTTGAACGAATCACTACCGACAGATATGCCGTCTTCGAATCGCTATATGGTGACGACTGCTTAGTAACGCTTGGCTCGACTCGGGGACGGGCGAGATCTGTATTGCAATGTCCTGCTTGAAGCAAGCAGAGGTTCACAACGCATAGTATTTCGGTGAGAACTAGTTCAAGAGCCAGCCAAATTCACCAATGCGAATTTTACTGACAGCCGATCCTGAATTACCAGTCCCCCCCGTCACCTATGGCGGAATTGAGCGTATAGTCGCCGATCTCGTGGTGGGATTGCGGGAAAGGGGTCACACTGTTGCCCTAGTCGCTCACCCCGGATCCACAGCCGAGGTCGACGCGTTCTACCCATGGCCAGGACGGGCGTCGCAGAATGCCCTCGACACGGCTCGAAATTGTCGCACTCTGATGCGGGTGGTGAAGGATTTTCGGCCGGACGTGCTACACAGCTTCTCCCGGCTGATGTACCTGCTCCCACTGCTCCCACGACGGCTGTCGAAAGTTATGTCGTACCAGCGAAACCCTAGCCTGCGGACGACCCGCTGGGCGCGACGGATCGCCGGCAAGTCGCTACGGTTCACGGGGTGCAGCGAATTCATCTGCCAACTCGGAAGGACCTCAGGCGGGGAGTGGACGGCCATCCCGAACTTCGTGGACGTGCGGAAGTACGACTTCCGGCCGACCGTGACGGCTGACGCCCCGCTTGTATTCCTAAGCCGCGTGGAGGAGATCAAGGGTGCACACGTGGCAATCGAGGTTGCCAAGCGGACCGGACGGCGGTTAGTCATCGCCGGCAATCACGCCACAGATGACGGACCGAACGGCCGGTACTGGCGGGAGCGGATTCAGCCGCACCTGGGTCAGGGTGGGATCGAATATGTCGGGCCAGTGAATGATGTGCAGAAGAACCTCCTTCTGGGCGGTGCCACGGCGATGCTGGTGCCAATCCAGTGGGACGAGCCGTTCGGGATCGTATTCGCCGAAAGTTTAGCGTGCGGCACGCCGGTGATCAGTTGCCCACGAGGAGCGTTGCCCGAGATCGTTCGCAACGGCCGCGAGGGCTTCCTTGTGGCAACGATCGACGACCTCGTCGCAGCGGTGGCGCGGGTGGGCGAGATCGAACGAACCAAGTGCCGCGCACGGGTCGAGGAGGCGTTCAACATGAGCGATGTCGTGAGTCGGTATGAGGAGTTATACGAGTCTCACTCCTCGAACTCGTCGCGCGGCCACTCGCTGGCCGGTCCCCCGGAAGTCAGAGCATGAACTCCCAGGATGCCCTGGCCTCTGCCGCTGCAACACCGCCACGCCGTCGGTGGATCAAGAGGATCTGTTTCGGGGTTGTGACGCTGGCCGTGATCACGTTGCTCACGGAGGTCATACTTCGGGTCGGGTGGGGGTTCGGGAACCCTCCCCTGCTCCAGGTCGACCCCGAAATCGGCTACCTGTTCCGTCCTGATCAGGAGATTTACCGGTTCGGGAACCGAGTGAAGATCAACCGCTACCACCAACGGTCGGAAGAAGTGAGCCCGACTCCGGAAACGGGGACGGTGCGGGTGATGTGCGTCGGCGACTCTGTGACCTGGGGCGGCGTGTGGAGCGACCAGGCCGAAACGTACCCGGAAATACTCGCAGCCAGCCTTCGCACGAAACTGGGTATCCCAGTCGAGGCACTGAACGCCTCCGCGGGTTCGTGGGGCGTTGGCAACGAGGCCGCCTACCTCGCGAGGTTCGGCACGTTCGGCAGTAGGTGGGTGGTTCTACAGATCGGGTCTGACGACCTCACCCAGCCCACATCAACCGGAGTTGTGGTCGGGGTGGATCCGCGAATGCCGTCAGAACGGCCGTTGTCGGCGATCGGGGAACTGCTCGGTCGCTCCCTTGGGAACACGGGCGCTGCGACGAACCCGAGCGCCCCGGTGAATCCACCCGAGGACCAACTCCGCATGAATCTGGACCATCTCCGGTCGGCCGTCCGCACGGCACGGGCGACTGGGGCTGAAGTAGTGATTCTCCACACGCCTAACCGAGACGAGGTCGTAGACCTCAGGGGAACGGGGTATGCCACGCGGCACGACTGGGCCCGGTCTGCCTTTCAGAAAGTGTGTCAAGAAATGGATGTTCGCGTGGTCGACTTACACGCCAGGTGGCGGGGGCAGGCGGACGCCAGCATGTACTTCCGGGATTCCATTCATCCGAACCCGACTGGCAACCGCGAGGTGGCCCAGGCTGTCGCTGAGGCGTTGCACGGCGAGAAACACCAGTAGCAAGAAGTTTAGCTGAAGGATTGATGCAGCGGTGGCATCGCAATCCTGACGCCACGACGAGATAGGGAAAAACATGGTACTGATTCGAGAAATTGATGGGGGGTCGATCAAGCAGTTGGAGACCCGGCTCGTCGATTTCTACAACACGTTCGGTGACTACCCGTGCTTCTCGGAGCCGTCGAACTACCCGGCGCTCTGGGCCGAGGTGTTGCTCCGGGCAGAACAGATCGCTGCCGAGCGAGGCCGGTGCCGGGTGCTGGAAATCGGTGCCGGAAAGTCCGGCTTCGGTTCACACCTGCGGGTGAAGGCTTCCAGGAATATCCACCTCACCACCCAAGATGTGACGACCAGTAACGAGCCCTTCCTTCGGGAGACGTCGGACGAGATCGTAATCGGAAACATTGACCAACTGACCGGGGAATGGGACGTCATCTTCCATTCCTACGCGTATGAACACTTCTGCCGTCCTCGAGCTTTTAACGACATGATTTGGGACCGGTTGTCGATCGGTGGATCCTTGTTGATTCAGTGTCCCCGATACGACATGCCATTTTATACACCCCCCAGTCTGTCACACCTCGGGACATGCCGGCGGTTGTGGTGTTCCATGCGGACAGGTTTACAGACCCTGGCATCCCAACGGTCAAGGTTTGACATTGTTGCCGATCCGGCTGTATTCCACATACCATTCAAACGGGACACTGACGCCATCCATTGGGTTCGGGCGTCCGACTTGCGGAGACAATTCGCGGGACGAGCTGAAATCTCCCAATTCGTGGTTCCGGCGTCCGGGTGGAAGGATCGGTTAGTCAAAAGGCTGCTGACACTTCGAATTGCCCTCAAGAAGATCAAATGACACGACGCGTCCTGATCGTCAGCCCGCACTTCCCACCGGTGAACGCACCGGACTGCCAGCGGGTGAGGGTGTCGCTGCCCTTCCTTCGCGAGTTCGGGTGGGAAGCGCACGTGTTGGCGGCTGAGGCCGAGCATGTCGAAGGGTTCCGCGACCCAGATATCGTCGCCACCCTTCCGCAAGATTTGACTGTCACGCGTGTGCGTGGGATCCCACCGGGTTTCACCCGCCAGTTCGGGTTCGGCGGGTTGTGGCTGCGGTGCGGGGGGGCGATTGCACGGTCCGGCGAGGCCCTCCTCCGCCGCGAGCGGTTCGATCTGGTGTACTTCTCGACCACCATCTTCTCGGCCATGACACTCGGGCCAACTTGGCAGCAGCGGTTCGGCACGCCCTACGTCGTCGACATGCAAGACCCGTGGGTGAACGAATACTACACCCGCACCGGCGTCCGGCCCCCTGGCGGCCGTGTGCGGTATGCGTTCGCCCAGTGGCAGGCCAGGCGCTCGGAACCATCGGTGATCCGCCAAGCAGGCCATGTGATCGCCGTGTCGCCGGCTTATGTGACAGCCCTGCGAGAGCGATATCCGGACGTCCCTGCTGAGCGATTCACGGTGTTGCCATTCGCCGCGAGCGATGCTGACTTCGACACTGTTGCGACGGCAGGCATTCGACACCAAGTGTTCGACCGCACCGAGGGACTACGGCACTGGGTGTACCTCGGTCGTGGTGGGGCGGATATGGCTCAAGGACTGCGGGGGTTGTTCCACGCTTTGATGGAATTGCGTCGGACCGACCCAGCAGCGCGGGCCGTGCGGATTCACTTCGTCGGGACAAGTTATGCCGCAAAGGGTCGAGCGGTGCAGACCATCCGCCCACTGGCCATGGAAATGGGTGTGGGTGACGTGGTGAGTGAGCAGACTGACCGCGTGCCTTACCTGACCGGGCTGAGTTTGCTGCGGGATGCCGACGTGATCTTGATCGCTGGCTCGGACGACCCTTCCTACAGTGCCTCCAAGGTGTATCCGTGTGTCCTCGCTCGTCGCCCGGTGTTGGCGATCCTGCACGATCAATGCCCTGCCGCTGCTATCCTCCGCAATTGCCGGGCGGGTGAGGTCGTCCCGTTTGTGACCAACGGCTCCACGGAATCTCTGGCTGCCCGGTTGAAGCCGGTGATGGCAGGATTGTTGGTGGCCCGACCGCCTGCCCCGCTCACCGATTGGCAGGCGTACACACCGTACACCTCCCGTGAGATGGCACGGGTGCAGTGTGAAGTGTTCGATAAGGCGGCTGTCAAACTGGCTACTAGGGGTGAGGCCGTCCGTGTTTGATTCACCCCCGGCCCTGATCTTCAAGCGGCTGTTCTGGATCGTCACCGTCTTGTTGGCGGTTGGCGGAGCAGCGACGGCGACAGACATATTTTCGGTCGGCACCGCTGCCGGTTTCGCCGTCGCCGCCGCCGCGCTGCTCCCGTCGCTGCTCTGGGTCCAAGGGCGTGTCCTTGGCCTGCCGATCTTCCCCATCGTTTGTTTGACCTACCTGTGGACTTGTGCTGCCCCACTCATTCAGGGGAATTCAGCGGTCACCCGATATGAATTGGGCGTGCAACTTGTGGGAGCGGCGACCATTATTGGCTTCTTGTTGCTCGGCACTCTCTTTTGGGCCATAACTGCCGGCAGATCGGTGATCCGAAGGACTCACTGTTGGGCCTTCCCCGAAGACCCGAACGGAATCGGCCTTCTCGTGCTTCTCGCTGTCGGGTGCGTGTTCATTTCCCCCCTACCGTGGATGCTCCTGCCGACGATTGGTCCGAACGTCCACAGCGCCCTAAAAATGGGCTTTGTGGGGTTAGCCATCTTGGCGGTCGCGGTGCTCGGCTACCAGTGGGGACGCGGGGTGCTCTCCGTCGGTGCGAAAATCCTTTTTGTGATTCTTGGCTTGCTGTTTTCTGTGATCGAAACTGCCGGATTGATGGTTCATGGGGTAACCAGTCTGATCTTTTCCGTGACAATCACGTACACACTCGGTCGGGGGCGGCCGCCGCTGCTGTTCGTGGCAACAGCACTGACTGTCGCTTCGCTCCTGCATCTTGGCAAATCCCCGATGCGAGAGAGATATTGGTCGAAACAGGATCAGATGCCCGGGTATGCGGAGTTGTATCTGGAGTGGTTTGGCCACGCTTTTGCGGAACTAACAACAAGAATGGATGAGTCGGAGAACGTCACAAAGGGAAAGGCTAAGACGTCGACACGCCTTGAGCGTGCGTCGGTGCTGCACATGTTACTCTTGGTGGAATCGCGAAGCCCGGATCAAGTTCCATATTTGGCGGGAAATACATATGCAATCATCCCTGAGTTGCTGATTCCCCGCTTTCTCAGTCCAGATAAGCCGCTGGCGCATGAGGGGACATACCGACTGAGCATTCACTACGGGCTCCAGACGCGGGAACAAACAAAGAAATACACAATTGGCTTTGGGGTTATAGCTGAGGGGTATGCCAATTTCGGCTATTATGGGGTCGCTGGATTGGCTCTACTCATCGGGACTGTCTCAGGATTCGCTGCGCGATGGGGACGGGGAATGCCTGTCACCTCGTTCCGCGGGTTGTTTGGCATACTTGTCCTCACCGCCCTTTTGCAAACGGAAAGCACGCTCGGCGTGGCCACGAATACTCTGTTCCAGGCAACGGTCGCTTTGACGATCGTCGGAGGACTGTTCATGCGGCGGGTGGCCCTGCCCACCGTCGCTGCCAACGAACTGGTGCTGGAAGCATGAGCCGACTCGCCGTCGTCACTACGCACCCGGTGCAGTACTACGCCCCCTGGTTCCGGCATCTGGCCGGTGTTACGGGGTTGGACGTGCGCGTATTCTACCTATGGGACTTCGGTGTCACAGACCGGATGGATCCGACGTTCGGCGTGCGGGTTACGTGGGACGTGCCTCTTCTGGAAGGGTATCTGCACGAATTTGTGCCCAACCGGAGCAGGCAACCAGGAACGGGTCATTTTTGGGGGATCAACAACCCGGACCTCCAGAAACGGCTGGCCTCGTTCGACCCGGACGTCGTGCTGTGTATTGGATACAACTACGCCACTTTTGTCCGTCTACTCGCCTGGCGGCCAGTCGCCCCACTCATCCTCCGAGGGGATTCCCACCGGCTTGTGCCTCAGACCGGGTGGAAGGCAGATCTAAAACGCAGAGCGATTGCGGCAGTGTTTCGCCGGTTCGCCGCACTCCTGTACGTTGGGCAAGCAAACCGCGACTACTACAGCGACCACGAGGTATCAGACGACAAACTGTTCTTCTGCCCACACGCCGTTGATAACGCTCGGTTCACTGCCGACTTGGCAGGGACGGCGACAGCAGCGGCGGAGTGGCGGGGGGAACTCGGCATACCGGTTGATCGAACGGTGGTTTTATTCGCCGGCAAGTTCGAAACAAAGAAACGCCCCCTCGACCTGCTCACCGCCTTCCGACGTGCAGCCGTCCCGAACACCGCCCTGTTGTTTGTCGGAAACGGCCCACTTGAAGCCGATCTCCGGCAGTTGGCCGCAGGGCATCCGGATGTGTATTTCGCGCCATTCCAAAATCAGTCGGTGATGCCTCGCACCTACGCTGCTGGGGATCTGTTGGTGTTACCGAGCTACGGATCGGGCGAGACATGGGGGTTGTGCGTGAACGAAGCCATGTGCCTCACTCGCCCGGTTGTGGTCAGTTCACACGTTGGGTGCGGGCAGGATTTGGTGAAACCAGGACACACCGGCCTAATCTTTCCGGCCGGAGATGTGGGCGGACTGACAAACTGCCTGCGAGAAGCGCTGGGAGACCGCGATCGTTTGCGGGCTTGGGGCCAAGCCGCCGCCGAACACGTCAGCCAATACAGCTACGGCACAGCGACCGCCGGACTCCTGGACTGCCTGACGGCCCTCACCAGCCAGCGGACCCGGCTGAACCGAACCGCAGGTTCTGCCCCTCACCACGTCGAGGTTCGGTGATGTCATCCGTCGTGATACAGACCTGCATGGCGGATCGCTCCACACGGAAGCCCCGGGTTCTCTTCGCCTGTAGCTCGTTGGAGCCAGGCAGCGGAGGTATCCAGCGGGTCGCGCGGATGATGGCCCGCGTGCTTCACGAGGACTTCGCACCTCATGCGGACGTTTGCGTTCTCAGTTTGCATGACAGGCGGAGCGTACCTGACATAGCCGGGCGCGTGAGATACTGCAACGGGTCACAGTTGCGTGCGGCGTGGGCTGCCATGCTCTCGGGCTGCACTCATTTGGTGACTAACTCTGGTAATCTTGCCCAACTTCAATGGCTACCGGGGTTGCGAAAGAAGCCAGTCCTTACCGTGTTGAACGGAGTGGACATCTGGGAACAAGCCAAGCCGCGGTGGGTGCGAAGTGCGAAGGCTGCTTCACAACCGGTGTTCATCTCGGAGTACAGTCGACAGCGGGCGGAGGCCACCCACGGACCGTTTGCCAATGCCAAGGTCTGTTGGCTCAGCACCGAAGCCGACGAACCCGCCCCATTGAGTCGGCCGGTTGGACCGCCTGAGGTGCTGGTCGTCGGGCGCATATTGTCTGATCGACCGAAAGGCCACCACGAGTTGATCGCTGCGTGGCAACAGGTAGTCGCCGCTGTACCGGGTGCGACGCTCCGGATTGTAGGTACGGGACCAGGTAAGGCGGAACTGGAACAACTTGCGGCACAATCTGCTGCCGGGCAGAACATCAAGTTCGAGGGGTTCGTGCCGGACGATCAACTGGACGATCTGTACGCCCGCGCGTCTGTGTTCGCAATGCCCAGCAGGGGCGAAGGGTTCGGGCTGGTGTACATCGAAGCGATGAGACACGGCTTGCCGGTCATCACCTCGCGACAGGACGCAGGACAAGAGGTGGTGATCGATGGCGAGACGGGGTACGCGATCGACCTCGCCGTCCCCGAGCAACTCACCGATCGACTGATTCGGTTGCTTCGCGACCCTCGACATGCTTCCGCTCTGGGTGAGGCCGGACGTCGGCGGTGGGCCGGGCACTTCCGCTTCTCCGCCTTCCGTGCACGGATTCGAACGATCCTGACCGACTTCCTCGGAATGTCCGACCGCATTGTCGGGTGTGGGTGATGACCGAAAAACAGTCCCCCGCCTCACGATGCTCAATGCGGCTTGAGTTCGGCTTGGGAGGCGAATTGTGTGTAGTGTCCGACCCACCGGCGGGCGATGGCTGCCCAGTCGTAGCGTTCACGGACCCACGAGATTGCTTTTCGGCCGGCTTCGGCTCTCAGCTCGGGGGCTGTCAACCAGCGGCGGAGTTCATCGGTCAAAGCGTCCACTCGGAGCGGGACGACACCACCCACGCCCGCATCACGAACATCCGGCCAAAGGTTCACCTGATCCGAGATGACCACCGGCAAGCCGACGGCAAGTGCTTCGACCACCGCATTCCCGAAGTTCTCTTGATGACTGGGCAGCACAAACAAGTCGGCGGCGGCGAAAGCGGCCAGTTTCTCCTGGCCGCGGAGCATGCCGACGAACCGCACTCGGTCCGCCACACCCAATTCCTCGGCTTGTCGGCGAACTTGATTCCCGCACCCATCGTGGTCTGGTCCGGCGACCACCAGATGAACTCCGGGCAGGGCTGCCAATGCAGGCGGGAACAGACCGAGACCTTTTTTCGGATGCACGCGACCCAGAAACAACAGCAATCGGGCGTCAGCAGGGATGCTGTGAACGGCGCGGAACTCGGCCCGTGGGGGAAGGTCGCGAAACTCGTCCGGATGGATGCCGTTCGGTTCGACGGTGGCGGGTGCGGTCAAGCCGAGCGGAGCAACAAGATCCCGTTCGATGGCCGTGGTGAAATGCAGTGCAGCAGCTCGATTGAGGTCGGTCCGCAGGCGGAGCCACAGATAAGCCCGCTTCTTCCATCGGCCTTGAGACAGGCTCCACGGGTCCAACATCCCGCACGGGCGGAAGATGTATGGCCGGCCCCAGCGGTGGGCCGCACTGGCGGCCTTGTGTTGCACCGATTCCCACAGGGCGTGGATGTGGACGACATCGGCGCTTCGGACCGCGGCTTCCACCGCCCTGCCCAGGCCCGGCCGCCAGTCAAACGGCCGGTAACACGGGCCGAACAACTGCACAGACACCCCAGCCGCCCGTAGCTGGTCGGCGAACCCAAGGTCGGCCCCGCGGGTCCAGGTCGAGAGCACACGAACGCTCAGCCCGGCCTCAGCCTGAGCGGTGGCCAACCCCCGTAGCGCCTCGGCCGGTCCACCGGACGCCGGATCCAGATTCGACACAACGTGGAGGACGTTCACGGCGCCACCCCCCGTCGGAGTTGACGGAGATAGACCTCCATCATTCCTTCGTAGGTCGCCAGCATGTGGGCGTATGTGACCCCCTCTGGACCGTCGAGGAGTCCTCCTCTCAAGACGAGCAAGTAAAACAGTCGGACAAGATAACGGCAGGGTATCCGTTGGGCGATCCGCTTGAGGGCACGCCTGCGAAGGGTGCGGTCGGACGACATGATGTGGCGGAACCGTGGCGGAGTGCCCCGTTCGCTGACGGCTTGTTCGGCCTCCCGCCGAGCGTACCCGACGTGTTTGCCGAACCACCGATCCAACCCGTGGCTGAACGCGAAGTGTAAGTACGGCTCTCGCAGAGTGCCAATGGGGGAACTCGAAACTTCTCGTTGCCCGTGACCGTAATCCTCGAACCGCAACCGCCGCTTGTGGAACAAACGAACCTGATAAGCCGGGTAGTCCCCCACTCGCCGCATCCATCGGCCACAGAACATGAGCTTGGAGGGAACCCGATATCCGCCCACGTCCGCCGGTTCGCCCACCGCTTGAGCCATCTCTTGGATACCGGGTGTGGTGAGTCTTTCGTCCGCGTCGAGGTGGAGCTGCCAGTCGTATCGGGTGGGGATGTTGTCAATCGCCCAGTTCCGCTTACTTCCGAACCCCGAGAACGGGTGGGAGTGGATGCCAACTCCCGCTGTCGCCGCAGCCTCGAGCGTGCCGTCGGTCGAGCCGGAATCCAGCACATGGACGTCATCAAATCCTTCGGCGGATGTGAGACAAGCGGCGAGGTTCTTCTCCTCGTTGAGGGTGAGGATGACGAGAGAGATGCTGGGCATCAAACCACCGGTACGTGCAGCGACTTAGTCAACTTGTTATATGTCGCCGCTCGCAACGCTGACCTGCAAAGTGCTGAATCGAACCGACCCGACATCAATCCGGAAGCGGTTACGAATAGAGACATTCCGTTCGAACAGGTGCGACGTTGAAGATTACTATCCTGAGTGGTCCATTCTTACCGATGCCGCCGGCCCCGTGCGGAGCCGTTGAGCGTGTGTGGGACGGTCTTGCCCGCCAGTTCGTTTCGAACGGTCATGAGGTGACGGTCCTCTCATCGGCCCATCCCGGACTGCCGGATGAGGAAGTGGTGGCTGGCGTTAGGGTCATCCGCCGCGGAGGGTTTGCCCGGCAACGAGAATTAGGCGTCAATTTGGCCCTCGACCTCGTGTACTCAGCAAGTGCTGCCCTGCAGTTGCCAAAGGCCGACATTCTGGTGACGAACACCTTCTGGATGCCCGGTCTATTGAGCCTGTGGAACAGGGCGGCGGGTCGGATCGCGGTGCACGTGCAACGAGTGCCGAAAGGGCAAATGCGGTTGTACCCGGCAGCCAGCCGATTCCAGGTCGTGTCGACGATGATTCGGGACGCGGTGGTGCGAGAGATTCCGTGGGCTGCCGACCGTGTGAAAGTGTTCCCGAACCCGATCCATACCGATGTGTTCACCCCCCCGCCCGCGCGACGCATCGGGCCGGATTCCGTCATCCTGTACACCGGCAGGATTCACCCAGAAAAAGGGTTGGACGTGTTGGTGACGGCGTTCAGACAGTTGATCAAGGAGTTCCCGAAACTCCGGCTCCGAGTGGTCGGCCCCTGGCGAACGGAGCACGGCGGGGGCGGGGCCGAATACCTCGAAAAGCTGAAAACACAGGCCGGATCTGGGGCGGTCGAATTTCGTGACCCGGTGTTCGACCTCGGCCAACTCGCTGAGGTCTACCGTTCAGGTGACCTATACTGCTACCCGACCTTGGCCGAGGCCGGTGAGGCATCGCCCGTGGCTCCGGTGGAGGCGATGGCAGCAGGGTTGGTGCCGGTGGTGTCCGACATCCCACAGTTTAAAGACACGATCACGTCGGGCGAAACGGGAGAGACGTTCGACCACCGAGTACCCGATCGCACAGACCGGCTCGCCGCGATGCTTAGGAAACTCATTACCGACGCAGATCGGACCGCGCAGATGGGCCGTGAGGCAACCCGCCGAGCCGCCCGATTCGGCTACGAACAAGTGGCGAACCTGTATTTAGAGGACTTCCGGTTCATGCTGTCGGGAGGGAGAGCACGTTGAGCGGTTCTGAACGGTTCCACACCAAGGATCAAGAAACTGCATACGTCTCCCCTTGGGGGTGGAGAGTGCGGTTGTGCATGGCCCTGTGGGGAATGGTGTGGCTTCTGCTTTTCCGTCCGACGCCGAAGCCACTCAACCCTTGGCGAGTGTTTCTCCTCCGGCTGTTCGGATGCCGGGTAACCGGCCAGCCGTTCGTTTCGCAGTCTGCCGTGGTGAAGATGCCGTGGCTGTTGACGTTGGAAGATCGCAGCTGCCTCGGACCTCAAAGTGAGGTCTACAACCTCGCCCCTGTCGTCCTCCGCGCACGCTCTACAGTCGCCCAACAGGCCTACTTGTGCTGTGGTACCCACGACTTCACACGAACGAATCTGCCGCTCGTCGTCGGAGCGATCGAGATCGGTGCCGACGTGTTCGTGGGTGCTCGTGCGTTCATATTGCCCGGGGTGGTGATCGGCGAAGGGGCGGTAGTGGGTGCGTGTGCAGTCGTCACCCGAGATGTCACCCCCTGGACGATAGTGGCGGGAAATCCGGCACGGATCGTCGGCGAGCGAGCTTCCGAAGAGCGCCGGGCACGATGATCGACAGAAAAATCGACAAAACAGGAACTTTCGCCTCCCAACGAAGTCTAAAGCCGTTCAGTCGAATAGCGATTTCCACTCGTCTCTTGGGTTGTTTATGAGTGCCGCGGTCGGGAACACCAATTCTTCTCCGCCAAACCGCCCCTCGATTTGGGTCATCGCCACAGCGGTTGTCGTCCTCACGCTGGTGGGGTACTGGACCGTGATGGTGGAGTTGGCGGATAACTGGTTCAGCAACCCGCAATACTCCCACGGGGTGTTCGTTGGCCCGTTCGCCCTGTTCTTGTTATGGCATCGGCGCAACATTGCCCCGGTCGAACTCAGCGGCTCGATCTGGGGGCTGGCGTTTCTGGTGGTCGCAGCCTCCATGCGGGTCGTGGGGGCGATGTATTACGTTGGCACCTTAGAGCAGTACTCCCTCTTCCCGGCATTGACGGGGGCAATATTGTGTGTGGTGGGTCTGAAAGGTTTGAAGTGGGCGGGACCCTCGATCGCATATCTGCTGTTCATGGTGCCACTTCACGGGCGTGTGGCCGGGCTGTTGAGCGACCCGTTGCAGAAGATCGCCACCGTGGCCAGTACCTTCCTGCTCCAGGCGGTTGGGATTCCCGCGGATCGGGAAGGCACCGTGATTCACCTGTCGGATATTGATGTGGGGGTGGTCGAGGCGTGCAACGGGTTGCGAATGTTGGTCACGTTCTTCGCGATCACCACTGCCTTGGCAGTTGTCGTCCGCCGCCCCCTCTGGCAGAAACTGGTGATCGCAGCTTCGGCGATCCCAATCGCCTTGGCTTGCAACATCACCCGGATCGCCGGCACTTGCGTACTCCACGAAACCGTCGGTCACGAGTTGGCTGACAAGGTGTTCCACGACTTGGCTGGCTGGCTGATGATGCCAGTCGCCCTCACCCTACTGTGGGTTGAAATCAAAATCCTTGATCGCCTGTTCGTTCTCCTCCCCGAACAACCTGGCGGTCACATGGTGTCTCTTATCCCGTCTGTAACACCCGTCGCAACCGTTCAATAATCCCGCTTCATCCCGATTTGTACCACGGCTCAGCCGTATTGAGGATTATTGTGTCTACCTCGCACCCGATTACGAAACGTTCCGGCTTCTCGTTGGGCGGTCTGCTGGCGGCGGTCGCCGCTCGATGGAAGTTAGTCATGGTGGTTGCGATCCCGGTTGGTGTGGCCGCGACCATCGGCACCTGGATGGCGATGCCGGCGGAATACACGGCCCGTGCCACAGTCCGCGCTCGGCTGACGAAGTCCAGCTTTCTCGAACCCGCCCGGCCGCTAGATAGGGACGCACTCGCTGCCGCTCAGCGGGAGATGGTAGCAACACTGCGAAGCCCGCGGGTCATGAACAAAGCGGTGACCGCCGACACGGTCCGAGACCTGGCTCTGGTGCGATCTCAACCGGATCCTGCCAACTGGCTGGCTGGCCGATTGCGGGCTGGCTTCGCGGAGGACACCGAATACCTCTCGATCAGCCTGACCGGGCTCGCCCCCCGAGATCAGGCGGAAGCCCTCAACGCCTTAGCAGAAGCTTTTGGGAACGAGGTGAACGAGGCGGCCGGCAAACAGCGTCGGGACGACGGGATCAGACTGGATAAGGCGATGTCCGATACCCGCCAGGCCGCGATTAACCTACGGGTCGAACTCGCGAAGATGCTCGGTGGCACAAAATCCCATGACCCAAGTGACCCGCGATGGCAGTTCGACCTGGCCATGGCGGCCGCTCTGAACGCCGAGTTGGTCAAGGTGCGGGGCGAACTCCGTCGGCAGAAGGAGTTGTTGAGCCAAGCGAAGGCCCAACTCGCTGAGGTGGAAAAGCAGCCCATCGCACCGACCGTGTTGGACGCAGCAGTGACCGCGAGCCTGCCGGTAGTCACCGCCGAAGCACGGGTGACCGCTGCGGAGGCAGCACTGGCCAAACGGAAGATGCAAGTGCCAATGGGCGATGCCTCGCTCATCCCCTTGGAGAAGGAGATTGAATCGGCGCGGGAGGAGGTGAAGAAAACGCGGGTGGCCCAGATACAGCCGATCACGCAAGAATTGCGTCGCAAGACAAAGGAGTCAATTCAAGAGCAATTCCTCCACTCCGAACGGGAAATTGCCCTGCTTACCGGACAGGAGAAATCGATTGCCAAGGAGCAGGAGGACCACCCACTCCAACCGACGGCCCCAATCGCCCCCGAGGTGGAGATCAAGCGGCAGGAGGTCGAACAGTTGGAGAGCCTTTTCCGCAACCTGAAGGACAAGCGGGAGCGGTTGAACTTGGAGCTGCGCTCGGCGGAAGAACTCGACGTGGTGACGGTCATCGCCCGTGCCGAAGAGCCAAAGGTTGCTGACGTGAAAGGACAGGCCTTGCGGGCGGTTGGTGCGGGTGCGACCGCCGCACTTGCGGTGGCAGCCCTGCTCGGCGTGTTGGAGTGGTCTCGTCGGCGGGTGCGGAGTCGTGAGCAACTGGCCGACCAACTCGGCTTGAGGGTACTCGGGAGCCTGCCACGGTTCGGGTCGAACCTCGCTCTGCCGTCATCCTCGAGGGACGGCTTGGAATCGGCGGACGGCATCCGCACCCTTCTCCTGGCCGATACCTCTCCCGACGGCCCGCGGGTGTTGTTGGTTACCAGCGCGAGCGCCGGGGAGGGCAAGACGGTCCTCGCCCTGCACCTCGCCGCCAGCTTGGCTCGAGCGGGCCGCCGCACCCTGCTCGTAGAGGGGGACCTCCGTCGGCCCGC
>Ga0105237_10003479_pt1 | contig 18673 bp, 23 predicted proteins | sample KBSC24metaG_FD_81520 | JGI IMG/M metagenome (GOLD analysis project Ga0105237, IMG submission 81520) | Corn rhizosphere microbial communities from Kellogg Biological Station, Michigan, USA - KBS C2-4 metaG | ecosystem: Host-associated > Plants > Roots > Rhizosphere > Soil | place: Michigan, USA... | reverse complement strand
GATCCCTCGTTCTCCAGTCCCGATTTGGAATGGCATGTGCAGCCCTTGTCCTTGGCCAAGTTCGGCGAACCGCTACATCCTTTCGGAGCGATCACTCCGTCGGTCTGCAATCTGCGACCCAGCTCGCGGGGCCACGTGCGGATGGCCAGCGCAGATCCGCTGACCTACCCGAAGATCTCGTGTAACTACCTGTCCACTGACGCCGATCGCGATACTGCCGTGCGGGGCTTGAGGATGACCCGGCAGATCATGGCAGCGCCGTCTCTGGCCCGCTACCGCCCAGAAGAATTGCTTCCCGGCCCGCAACTCGTGAGCGACGAAGACCTCGAGCAGGCGGCACGCGAACTCGGTACGACGATCTTTCACCCGGTGGGCACCTGCGCGATGGGAGCCTTTGACGCCCATGGTATTCCGCGGTCGGCCGCCACAGTCCTCGACACCGAGCGCCGCGTGTACCGCGTCGCAGGCCTTCGCGTGGTCGACGCTTCGGCGATGCCGACCATCACTTCCGGGAACACCAACGCGCCGGTCATGCTGATCGCAGAGCGCACAGCGCGCGCGATCCTGGAATAGTCCGTCGCACCGAGTGGTCCCCCCGGTTTGGCTGACGTTGACTTGCCAAGTGCCCTAGCGACTTTCGCCGCGCTGGTCAGCCGGCAGCGGTTGCGAGTAGACCTGCGCCGTGCTCATCAGAGCCCGGGAGGTACGACCTTGCCGTTGACCGTCACCTCGACCTGGCCCGTCTCCGGGTCGTAGGAGATCTTGCCGTGTTCGAAGGTCGTCACGAGGAGATCGCCGACGGTGTTCTCGTCGCTGGTGGGCGCGCCCAGCGGACCCACCGAACCGTTCTCGCCGGTGACAGCAGGCACGCCCTCTGGGTCGCGCGGGACATTCCAGGCCTCCCTGATCTTGCCCCAGGTGATGTATCCAGGCGTGCCCGCATCGTCGTTCTTGGCAGTGATCACGCCGCCCTGGAACTGCTGGAACACCACACCGCTCTCCCGTGCCCCCGCATTGCGATCACCCGTCAGCGGCTTGCCGAGTGCCTTCCGCTGATTCTCGGTTGCCGACGCGTACTTGACCGCAATCGGACCGGTCAGCGTCACCTCGACGTCTCGCTCCCCGGTGAGCTTCACTTCGGTGGGCGGTGCTTGAGTCTCAGACGTGGCGACCAACCCGACCAGCGGCGGCGCCGACGCGTCGACGCTCCTGCCATTGCTGCAACCCACGGTGATCAATGCAAGGGCGGCCAGGCCGACGACTACCGTATGGCGATATGTGATCGTCCTCATGGGCCCACTCTCGCGTCTTCGTTCGGTGCGGGTCAAATCTTCGGCCGAACTCAGCGCACAAGGCCTCTAGGTGCAGGGGTATTGCCGATTGAGCACACAATTCGACGGTGGTGTGTAGAGGCCGGTCAGCACGCCTCTCAGACCACCCGTGGCCGAACCGCCCGGCGCAATGACGCGATTCCAATTCGCAGGGGCGAGAACAAAGTGCGTGCCGTACTGCACGAGGGTGCTACCCCACGTATGCGAGACGGATTCACCCGCCGGCAAGTCGAATTCGAGCCGCCAATCCGTCATCGGCTCCGTGCTCGCGTCGACGATGGTGAAGTGAGCGATGAAGCCGTCCTGCCACGTCGATGACACCCACAGTCTCGCCGCGGCGGCGGCCGCGTGAGCCACCGGGGTGATCGCCAATCCGGAAGTGACAACTGCCAACAACGCAACTACTACGTGCAGTGCCAACCGCCAGCGCGTCACACAACTGTCCAGTCCCGCCACGGCAGCCAACACTAAAGCCACGCAGTCGATATCGGCCCTCGCAGCGCGGGTCGGCTGCGGTTCCTTTGCTCAATTGAAACCGCCACGACATTTCGGCGCCGAACGAAGTCGGCTATCCACTGTGGGCATGAAGCTCGGACGCCAACGTCTCGTGGCTGGCCCACGACGCCAACAGGGCCAGATTGTCAGCGGTCGGACCTCCCGCAGGCGCGGTGTAGACATTCAACTGCAGGCCAGGTTCGGTGGGCAGATCCATGGACTCGAAGTTCAAGTCGAGCCGGCCCACCACCGGATGGTTCACACGCTTGCTCCCGTGTCCCTTCAGCCGGACGTCTTGAGATGCCCACTGCTGCCGGAATAGCTCACTGCACGTCGATAATTCGCTCACCAAGGCGATGAGTTCCTCGTCGTGGGGATTACGCCCCAGTTCCATGCGCAACATCGCGGCCGCGTTGCGCGCCACCTGGTCGTAGTCGACGAAGAACCTCTCGGCCTCGCTGGGATTCAAGTACACGAACCGCACTGTGTTGGCGGGCCGTCGGGGGTCGGCCAGCACCGGTGAATACAACGCGCGGCCAAGGTGATTCATCGCGAGCACGTCGTAGCGCCCATTGCGGATCATCGCCGGCGCACCGGTAATGGCGTCGAGCACCTCCTGCAGCGCCAGACGCACCGTCGCGGGAGTCATGCGGTGCTGACGACCGTTGGGCGCCCCGGACTGGCGCGCCAGATGGAACAGGTGGTCGCGCTCTGCTTCGTTGAGCTGTAAGGCCGACGCCAGGGCGTCGAGCACGCCCTCTGAGGTGCCAGCCAGGCTGCCGCGCTCGATGCGCACGTAGTACTCGACCGAGACTCCAGCGAGTAGCGCTACCTCCTCTCGACGTAGACCCGTGACCCGACGTTTTCCGCCGTAGGCGGGCAGCCCAGCCATCTCAGGCGCGATGCGGGCGCGACGCGACCTCAGAAACTCTCGGATCTCGGTGCGCAGATCAAGCGTGGCAGCCATCCACCCACCGTAGGCCCGCACCGCAAGCGAAGGGAGGTACCGCCAATACCCTGAAGCCTCGGCGTCCGGCAGATCGAAGGATCACGCGGTCGTGGCGATCCCCCCGTCGACGGGGACGACGGTGCCCGTTAAGTAAGCACCTGCCCGGCTGGCGAGGAACACGGCGACACCCGCCATGTCGTCGTCCCGGCCGATTCGGCGCAGCGGAGCCGACGCCGCGATCGCCTCGCCGAACTCGTCGAGGGTTGCAGCCATCATCGTCGACGGGAACGGTCCAGGCGCGACCGCGTTCACCGTGATGTGCTGCGGGCCTAGCTCCTTGGCGAGCACTCTGGTGAGTTGATGTAGTGCAGCCTTGCTACTGGAGTACGAATAGTTGGGCCGCTGCGGGATGTGTATGGCGGCGATGCTGCCGATGTTGATGATCCGCGCGGGATCGTCGGCGGTCCCAGCGCTGCGAAGTGCAGGCAACAGGGCCTGCACCAGCCAAAACGGCGACTTCAGGTTGATGTCGATGACGGTGTCCCAGGCGGCGTCCGGGAACGTCGCCAACGGCTCGTCCCACATTGCACCCGCATTGTTGACGAGGATGTCGAGACTCCCAGAGTCGGCCGTGACGAGGTCAGCGAGGCGCTCACACTCCTCGTGCCGGGACAGATCAGCGGGGACCGCCCAGACGTCGCCGAATTCGGACAGCTGTTCCTGCGCTCGAGCGCACGCTTCTGCGTTGCGTGAGCTGATGACCACGCGGCTGCCTGCCTGGAGAAGCCCGCGCGCGATCATCATCCCGATGCCCCTGGTACCACCGGTGACGAGGCCGCGCTTACCACTCAGATCGAAAAGTTCTGCATTCGTTGCGAATTGGCTGTTAACCAACTGTCGCCTTTCTCGTTGGTCGGACAAGACCGTCAGTCGATCCCGTCGCGTCTCAAGCTAGGCGGCATTTTGAACGCCAAGGAGATCCCCGTAGTACGGGTACTGTCAGACTCCCCTCGCGGCGCTGCGGATCGATTGGGCTGGCTTCGTGGCCGGCGGGCCATCGCATGGTCGCCGACCCGGAATAAATCCGCACCAGGAGAACTTGGCTCAGAAGTCTCCCCTTCCCTCGGCCCAGGAGCATCCATGACTCGTCCCGTCCGCGTTGCCGTGCAGATCCAGCCCGGCGGCACGCCCGATTACGCCACATGGCGCGAGGCCGTCCTTGCCTCCGACGACCTCGGCGTCGACGTAATCTTCGGCTACGACCACTTCCACCGCCCGGCGATGAAGGCCATCGTCGACGGCAAGCCCGTCATGTTCGATGAGCAACCCGACGTCGCCAACTTCGAGGGCTGGACTGCTCTCGCGTCATGGGGCGAGATCACCTCACATGCCGAGATCGGGCTCCTCGTGACCGGCGTCGGCTACCGCAACGCGGACCTACTCGCTGATATGGCGCGCACCGTCGACCACATCAGCGGTGGCCGCCTCATCCTGGGCCTCGGCGCGGGGTGGTACGAGAAGGATTACACCACTTACGGTTACGACTTCGGCACCTTCGGCTCCCGCTTCGATCTGTTCGACGAGAGCCTGATCCGCATCGAGAACCGGCTCGCCGCACTGATTCCGCCGCCCATACGCAAGCTGCCGATCCTCATCGGTGGCACGGGGCCCAAGCGCTCGCTGCCAGCCGTGGCCAAGCACGCCGACATCTGGCACGCGTTCCAGGACCTCGACGCGTTCCGCAGGTCCAGCGACCGTGTCGACGAGTTGGCAGCGACGTTCGGCCGCAACGGCGCCGATATCGAACGCTCCACGCTGTGGGCGAACGCCGATAGCGCCGACGCCTTCCGCGAGGCAGGCGTGACGCTGTTCCAGACCGAACTCACCGCCGACAACGGTTACGATCTCACGTCTCTCAAGCAGGTGGTCGCATGGCGGGACAACGGGTGACCCCCGTCATCCAAGCCGCCGCGTGCGCCACCGCGACAGATCCGCGTCGAGCACCGCGGGATCGCGTTCGGGAAACACCTCTCCGGTGATCTCCAGGTGCCGGATGCGGTCGAGCTGAAATCCGCGGATGCCTTCGCGCAGCCGACACCATCCCACGAAGAGCCACGCATCACCTCCGCGCAGCAGTCCCATCGCCTCCACGTCACGGGTGGTGCGGGTCTCGCCGTCCTTGGCGGTGTAGTCCAGCCGTACGATGCGGCGCGCGGCGATCGCCTCGGGAATCAGCGCGATCGCCGCCTCGGACGGCGGCTGGGCGTCGATGACGAACATCGACGCCAACGCCTCATCGACCGGGGCGAGCTGATCCTCGCGGCTGATCGCGAGGACCTTGGCCCGCGCCCGGCGGGCCGCCGCGCCATACGGCGAGGTCTCCACCAGACCAAGCCCCGCGAGCACCGCCAGCGACTCCGGCACCGTGAGATTCAGCGGCGGCAGGGAATGCTCCCGCAGGATCGAGTACCCGCCCGAAACCCCGTAGTCGGCATAGATCGGGACCCCCGCGAGCTGGAGCGACTGGATGTCACGCTCAATCGTGCGCTTCGAGACCTCGAACTCCGCCGAGAGCCGAGCGGCCGACAACGGCCGGCGAGCTCCCCGCAGCTGATCGACCAGCGCGTACAACCGCTCGGCTCTCCTCATGAAGTCGAGTCTCCCCCGGTCTCAGGTGAGGTGCGCGCGCGTCCCGGTCACCGACCACACCTCGCGGATCAGTCCATCTTCCGTGAAGTCGAAGACGTCGATCCCGCCCGCAGCCAGCTCCCCGTCCTGCACGTTCCACACCATCCGCCCGTGTGCGCCGTCCACGGCCCGAGCGACCTCGCTGAACACCACATCCGGATGCGTCTCGCGATACCGCTCCAGGAACCGAGCGAAACTCTCCGCGCCCAGCACGTCGTCGCCCGGGTTCGACCCGTCGGTCTCGGAGATCAGGAAATGAATCCGGAAATCCTCGCTGCAGATCCGACGCGCGATCTCACTGTCCGTGTTCCACATCTCCAACCACACCGCGAGCGCCGCATCCGCAGCAGCCGAATTCGTTACCACCATGTTCGCAATTTTGTTCATGACGCCAGCGTCAGACACTGCCGCGACAACGGTACGTCGGTGTTCGTGTGCGGAATCATGGCCGCCCTCGCTGACCGATTGGGGATGGTGGCTCGGGGTGGAGTGAGTGGTGTTGGGTGCGATCATGACGACATGGTGATGTGGCGGGACGTTCAAGCGGCAGCGCCGGAGTTTGCGCAACGGGTGGGGGCCCTGTTCGATGCGCACAGGCACAAGACAATTGCCACGCTGCGCGCCGATGGGTCGCCGCGGATCTCTGGAATCGAGACGGTGTTCGACGACGGCGTCCTCGTGTTCGGCTCGATGTCGAATGCGCGCAAGGGTGCGGATCTGCGCCGGGATCCACGGTTCGCATTGCACAGCGCCACGGTCGATCCGGTCGAGGGGTCTGAGGCGGACTGGCCGGGCGAAGCGAAGATCTCTGGACGGGCGATCGTTTCCGGCCCGATCGTCGACGGACCGACGGCGATTCCTTCCACGCCGACATCGCTGAGGTTGTGCATACACGCCTCAACAGGGAGGCCACGATGCTCGTCGTCGAGTGGTGGACCCCGGTGGACGGGCTGCAAAAGGTCGAGCGCGAGTAGCCGGCCTCGCGGCTTAAGGGTAGTCGCGAAACTCGGCGTACAGGTCGGCCAGAAACGTGGCCAGGTGATTCATCTCGGTGGCGCAATGGTTTACGAGCGCGCGCCCGAGGTGGTTACCCATCTGGTGGCGCGATATAGCAGCGATCACCGGTTTGAGAGCGTTGCGACCGGCGCGCGAGGTGAGTACTCGGGAGACGGCGGGGTTCGACGTAGAAGTGGGTGGCAAGCCCATGATCTCTGGGTGGCCCAGGAAGAACCGGGAACGCATTTCGCTGCCACCATCGGTCGGACGAACCTGATGGACCAGCCATCCGGCGCCGACGGGGAAATTGCTCGTGCCCAACCGGGCGCAGATGTGGGTGACACCCGGTTGTTCGTCGAAGCCAACTCGTGCGGGGTCGAGAAAGCGAATAGCCAGGTGCGACAACGACTGTCCAACGTATTCGTCGACGTAGGACACATTGTCGTGGTAACGCTGTCGATCGCTGAGGCTGCGGTCAGAGCTGCGGTCATCGCCGATCGCTGCGAACTGGTGTGCGCCTGGGTGCCAAAGCTTGTACCGCGCACTATCCCTGCTATGCCACCCAAACCACCAGTCCCACATCTGGGCAGTCACGCCCGGCATGTCGGTTAGGCATGACACCGCTAGCGTGCCGCGTGACGTGCGAGTCCAACCAGTATCCATGGCGTCATAGCCTGGCCGGCTCAGATGGTCGACGACCTCGTAGCCGAACTCGCTGGGTGCACGACCGGCCAATAGTGCGTCAATGGCGTGGCGTTGGATGGGTTCGACCTCCTGGCGAAAGTGGTGCGCGAAAGGGCGATCCAGTTCGTCGTCGCAGTAGCCGAGGTGGCGCTGCTCGTCGCGGTACCGCTGGGGCAACGGACGTCGGTCGGCGGCGGAAATCTGGTAGGTCCTCATTGGGGCGCTCCAATCGGTGCAGTTACTGCCAATGCGGCAAAGATGTGGATCCGTTATGGGTTTCGCGCGCTCCCCTGACACTTTCGCGCCCAACCGCTAGCGCTACAGATGTAGCGTTGGCTAGGCTACACCTGTAGCGCAACGACAGCGAGGAACCGATGAAGGCGCACGGACACACCCTCGGTTTAGCCGCGATCGAGGTGCTGGCGAACCAAGGAAGCCGAGCCTTCACTCACCGCGCCGTCGATCGGCAAGCCGGTCTGCCCGAAGGCACCGCAAGCCGCTACGCCCGGACTCGTGCAGCGCTCCTGGAATTGGCCAGTGATGCGCTCCTGGCCGAGGACCGCCGCGCCATCGCTAGGGCTCTAACGGGCAACGGCGTCGTAACGACTGCTCCACCACAGGGCGCCGATGAACTCGCCGCCCTCTTGGTCCGGGCGACCAAGGCACTGCTGGCAGCACCCGAAAGGTATCGCGCTCGCGTGGAACTACAGTTGGAGTCGGCGCGCACCCCCGTGTTGCACACCCACTATCGTTACGCGCGCGACATCTTCGTCGAACCCCTCGCTGAAATGGTCGCCGCACTCGGACATGCCGATTCGCATCAAACTGCCGACCTGCTTGTAACCACTCTCGACGGAATCCTGTATCGGCAGCTGGTGCTAGGCCAGCCATCCCTCACTGACAGCCGTCTCCACACCGTTTTCGCTTCAGTGCTCCTGACTTTGAACCACGCCGAATGAACCGCGTTTGACTGGCATTTGGCGTCGCTCCCTGCGCAACGCGGTGCCGCAGGGTTGTGGTTGGTTTCGGAGCCCGCGAGTCAGGTGGGAGGCAGAGCTCGCCGCCATTCGTTGTGGACGTCCCACCCGTCCACCACCTCCACCAGTGCCAGGATTCCCGTGGGATAAACGAGGGACACCAGCCAGCGGCGCGAGCTGCCTTCACTAACGGAAAACCCCGCATTCAGGAATTGCTTGAGCCACTTGATCTTCAGCTGATCACGCCGGAAGTCAAACGCCGCAACCTCCTCGCCTGCTTGAAGCCGAGACCTGAGATCTGAAATCCCGATGGCCTTCTCGATCCACTTCGAGTACTCGTTGACTGTGCAGCGCAATTTGTCATCGGTGAGTTCGAGCGCGGCTCGCGTTGAGATCGGGTTGAGGCGTTTCTCCACCAAGTAGACCTCGGCGCGTGGTGGTGGAGACAGGGTCATGTCAGTGCTTTGGTTGGTCGTCGACCTTGATGTCGAATTTGACGTTGCCATGACGACGATCTGCGTTTCGAACCGATCATCGCCACCAAGTCTACGACGCCTGCCATCCAGTCCCGTCGATTAGCGTGCCAATCGAGGTCCGCCATGCGTTGACGCCGCAACCTGTACCAGTGTGCTGGTATCGCTTCTAGCCCAATGCCAGCGCGACGAACCGTTCCGCGATGAGCCGATGGGTGGCGGCGTCCGGGTGCAGATTGTCGGGCAGCGGATGTGTCGCCTCGTCGCTGGGCCCGTACAGGTCGAGACCATCGACGTAGGTCAGGTGCGGATCGTCGGTCTGGCGCCGTGCCACGATCTGAGTGAGCTGTTCGCGGATGCTCCTGAGCGTCAGCCGACGCAGCCCCGCGTTCGGCACCACGGCGTCGGCAGGGTCGCCCAGCGCGATGAAACGAATCGTGCCTGCCGCCAGCGCTTCCCCATCGAAACTGCCCGGCCCTGGCGTGGATTCGTGAATCGGACAGTGGAGTGGTCCGATGACGACGATTGGCGTCGTCGGATGCCCGTCACGGATGGTGTCGAGGAACCCGTGCACAGCGGGTCCGAACGCGCGCTGGCGCATCAGATCCGAGTTCACCAGGTTGATGCCGATCTTCACGCTGATCAGGTCAGCGGGGCGGTCACGAATCGCCCTGGCCACGAACGGATCCAGCATGGCACTGCCCGAAAAGCCCAGGTTCACCAGATCGAGGTCCGCAGCGGCCGCCGCCAACGCGGGCCAGGTGGTGCTGGGAGCGGCCGCATTGGAGCCCTGGCTGATCGAGCTGCCGTGGTGCACCCAGATGGGTCGGTCCGTCGGAGCGGCTGCGATCGGTGCATCCGTGCGCAAGGCCACCAGTTCGACTCGCTCGTAGTGCGGCAGCCAGATCTCGACCGTCTTGTCCCCCGGCGCCAGCCCGTCGAAGCGAAGTGTCGCTACCTCCCCCTGCTCCATCTCCGTGGCACCCGTTGCTGGGTCGATGCGCACCAAGTCGCCGCCGTAGACCGTCGCCTGCTGCACCCGCTGACGGTCGACCAGTAGATCCACGGTGCCGTCGGCACGCGGCGGCACGCCCACCAACACAACCCGTGTCCGTAGCAGATCGAGCTCGATCACGGTCGCGGCCGTACGCACCGCCACCCGCACACCCGAGGGCTGCGTTTCGGCGCTCAACAGTTGTGGGTCGTCGCATCGCGCACGTGCGGCACGCGGCAGGCGGTGCGGAAGTTGGCCGCGGCCAGTGTCTTCGAGCTCTGCGAGCCCGCGGAACACATCGATGGTGATGGGATGCGAGATGATGACGAAGCTCCTCGAGGTCGTGCCACACGCTACGTCACCACCCGAGTTCCCGACCACGCGGCAGGTTCGTACCGGAGCCGGCGAAGAGGTCTCGATCGAACTGACCGATGCCAGCAAGACGCCGTCATCTCTCACGAGTCCGCACACGGCAAACCGGTGGGAACACCTGCAGTCCGTGCGAAGGTACCGACATGACTACTTTCGTCATCGATGCACCGGTGGCCATCGACCTCGCGGCTAATGGAGCGACCATTCCACCGGAGCACAGCCTGGCGGCTCCCACGCTGTTGCGCTCACAGGCGCTGGCCCTCGTATACGGATCGGTGCGGCGCGGCGAGATCGATGAACCCGCCGGCCGGAAGCTTCTCGACGATATCCGTGGGTTGCGGATCCGACTGCTCGGCGACCGATCACTGCAGGACCACGCATGGCGAATAGCCGCCAAGCTGAACTGGCCTGACACCTACCAAGCCGAGTACATCGCACTGACCCAGCTGCAGGCGGACGCGCTCGCCACCGCCGACGGGAAACTCGCCGCCGCGGCTTGCGCATTCGTCGAAACCGTCTCCCCCGCCGACATCCTGCGACCGTAGCGCGACGGGTGGTCGATGGGGCGGAAACAGACGTCAGTCACGTCCTGCCTGGATGAGGGTATCGGCGAGTTCACTGGGGCGGGAAACCATCACATAGTGGGCGCCCTGGAGTTGCAGGATGCGGCACAGCGGGCCGAGCCGCTGAGCGAACCGCGGGAACGAGCCGTATTCGCCTGGCGGCAAGGCGAAGTCGTTGACGGCGTGCACGTAACTGGTCTTGATCTTTCCCGTGCCGACCAGTTCGTAGAAGACCTTGAGGTCGAGTTTGTCAGTGAAGTAGGCGACGGGGATGGGCGACATTTCCGCATACATTGCCTTGGCGGTGCCCAGGTCCAGGTCGTTGCAGGCGCGTTCCCGCACGACCTCGAACGGGAGGAGGAATCCCTGAGCGGCGTCCACCATGCCGAAGAAGGCGGCGTCCTCGGGCGGAAACTCATCAGCGAGCGCGTTCCCGTCTGCAGCCGCGAAGGCACTCTGGAACACCAGCCTCTTGATCAACCCGGGGGCCTGCTCCGCGGCCTTGGCGATGAAGGCCCCCGCGATCGAATGCCCCACCAGCACGACATCTGACAAGTCGTGCTCGTGCAGGTACGCGACGAGTGAGGCCACACCGTCCGCGTGAGTCAAGTTCATCGGCGCGTCCGGACCGTGCCCGGCAATTGTTGGCGTGTGCACCACCTGTCCGCGGCGGCGTAACTCGGCTGCCACGTACTCCCACACGGTTCCCGTCTGGAAGGCGCCGTGCACCAGCACGAACGTCAACCCTTGTCCAGGCTGTTCGGCCGGATCCTGCCTGGTCTGCGATATCGCGGGCATGGGTGCTCCTTGTCAGTGAGGGTGACGTCACGGTCGCTCACTGGTACTGACGCCGGAGGAGGAGAGGATTGGGCGCTTGGCCCGAATGACGGGCCAGCGCCCGGTTTTCCGATGCCGCGGGGTCTACATAGTGATAGGCCGACCACACGAGTATGGGAGCACCGACATGGGAACGATCGTTGTCTTCGAGAACGTCTCGCTCGACGGAGTCACTCAGGACCCGACCGCCGAAGAGGGCTTCAATCGCGAAGACTGGCGGGCCGGTCTCTCGCCTTCGGACCGCGAGGAATGGGCCAACCGCCTACTCGACGACGTGCGTGGCGCCCAGGCGTTGTTGTTGGGCCGACGTAGCTACGAGTTCTTCGCCGCCCGATACCCATACCGCACGGGTGAGATGGCGGACAGGATGAACGGCCTGCCCAAATTCGTTGTCTCTGCCGGCCTCTCGGATCCCGGCTGGAACAACTCGACGGTGCTCGACGGTGACCTCGTGGACGAGGTTTCGAAGCTGAAGAACGCGATGAACGGTGAGATCCGCGTCTACGCCAGCTCCCAGCTGGTGCATACCTTGATGGCGCACGACCTCATCGACGAGCTGAGGTTGGCGATCTTCCCCCTCGTGATCGGCGCAGGCAACCGCCTCTTCGATCAGACCGGCAACCCAAAATCCGTGCGCTCCAAGCCCTTACGCCTTGTCGAAGTTCACACCGTCGGTGATAGCCTCACCTACGTCACCTACGAGTGCGTCTAGAACGCCGCCGACTCGGCCGAATAGGTAGGGACCGGCAGGCATGCACGCGCTTCGGCCGACCCTGGTTCGCCGTCATTGCGCAGCGGCGCCGATGCCGCGCAGCACGACGTGAACGAGCCGGTCCCCCAATTCGGGATCGGTCGGAACATTGCTAGCTGCCCAGGCGACACCTGCTGCCAGGACGTAGAGCTCGGTGGCCGTCACGTCGTCACGAACGGCGCCACCCTGCTGAGCGGCCGCCAACAGATCGGCTCCGGCGGCGCGCATCGCCTCGCCACGGCCGCCGACGAACTGCACATTGCAATTCTCGACGCTCCGGCAAGACGCTCATACGGGGCGGCCCAGGTGGTAGCCGAGACGCATCTCATAGTCACCAGGCTGATTGCGCCCTGCGGCCTGCGCGGCCGCGAGTCGGCGCTTGGACCCCGGCCACTCGAACGAGTTGAGGTAGATCTGCAGGGAGGACATCATGTCCTCTGGCGATGGCAACGTGTATCGGTTGATCTGCTGCTTGACTGCCGCGATGGATTCCTTGTCGTACGAGGCAATCCGGCGGGCGAGGGTGTCCACTAGCGCATCGAGGTCCTCATCGTCGACGGTGCGGTTGACCCACCCGTACCGCTCGGCCAGTTCGCCCGGGTAGTCGTCGCTGGACAGCGCAACCTCCAACGCCCTGGCCCGGCCCATCAGACGGGGAAGGTGCTCCAAGCCACCCCCACCGGGCAGGTTTCCGCTGGCAGTTTCGGGCTGGCCGAACAGTGCCCGTTCGCTGGCGAAACGCATGTCCATCGCCTGGGTGAACTCGCTGCCGATTCCGCGCACCCGTCCCCGGATCTTGGCGATCGACACCACGGGCAAGCGCGACAGGCGCGTGCTGGTGTCGATCGTCAGTGGGTACCCGGTCACCCCAAGGCCTTTGGGCGTCTCCGCCACGCGAGACGTGTCGTAGTGGTTCAAGAAGTAATCCGGATTGGCCGACTCGAACACCACCACCCGAAGCTCACTCGCCGCGTTCATTTGGTCGATCAGCTCGGGCAGCTCCACGAGCATCTCCGGGGTAACCAGATTGATTGGCGGGCTATCGAACACGACCCGCCACAGGCACTCGTTTTCGACGACGACTGAAAAATGAGTCCACTGTTCCACTTCATCCCGCTTCCTCTGAGAAGGTGGGTGCGAACGTACGCCCGCCTTGGTGAGTCAACAACTCCCACTCTCGGGCTGACGGTCAGCGGAAGACGCGGAAGAACCCGCGCACCTGTTCGACCAGCGACTCCCCGGCGCACCTGCACTCGCCGCGGTTCCTCCAATACTCGCCTCGCCGCCATCGAAGGCTGACGCGATCCGTGTGCAACGATGCGTTGATGTCGGGCGCTGATCATCAGACGTTGCGTGTGCTGGAAGGTCGATACGTGCTGGAGCGCACGGTGTCGGGCGTCGACGTCGCTGGTGATGGCGATGTGCTCGCGGTCGTGCGCGGCCCAGACGGCGGAGCGTGCATGCGACGCCAGGATGATGCCGACGACGCTTGGGTGGCGCTGTGGAATGGCGACGACGCGCATCCGCCGGACGCGACCGGCATGTTGGCGGCGATCGTGGCGCCGCTCGCCGTAGGCAACGTACCGGTCTGGGTCGCGGCCAGCTTCGACGGCGACATCGTGATGATCCCCGCTGATCAAGTGGACCAGGCATATGAGCTGTTGCGGCGGGCCGGCCACCAGGTAGTCGACTGAAGAACCCGATGCACTGTCAGGCAGGTGCTTCCGATGTGGCGGGCGCTGCTGCGGCGAGAAACGTGGCGAATTGGTGCTCGAGCCCTTTGGTGGGCCCGCTGTACCACTGCTCGGCCAATGCGCTCGATACTGGGTCGGGGAAGATTTCCTCGTGGTCCTGCTCCACACCGGCGAGGATGGCTTGCGCCACCGATTTCGGTGACGCCTTTGGTATGTCGAGCCCCACGGTCATGTCGGTGTCAACGGGGCCCGTCAGCACCGCGTGAACCCGCACTCCCCGCGGCGCCAAGATCGCGCGCAGCGACTGGGTCATGGAGAAGGCGGCGGCCTTGGAAATCGAGTAGGCAGGCAGGATCGGCAGCGCAGCCACCGCGTTGAGCGACAGGTTGTTGACGACGGCACCTCCAGATCGGGTCAGTAGCGGCAAGAAACCCCGGATCACGGCGTAGGTGCCGAACAGATTCACCGCAAGGTGCCGTTCGAGGGCGGACGGATCGGTCAGGTCGTCGTAGTTGGCCACGCCGGCGTTGTTGATCAGGACGTCAAGGGATTCGACTGCATCGACGGCCCCCTGGATCTGGGCCCCGTCGGTCACGTCGAGAGTCAACGGTCGCACGCGCGGATCCGGATGCGCCAGGCCCTGCCGAGTACCCGCGTAGACCCGTTTCGCTCCTCTACTCAGGGCCTCCTCGACCAGCGCACGCCCAATTCCTCGGTTGGCCCCGGTCACCAGAACCACCTTGTCGGTAATGGTCATACATCCTCCTCGTCAACAAGTTTGAAGCTGTCGAAGATGTAGACGAGCCGGCTTCACGAAACTGGGCGACCAGACTGCGCCCAGTTCGGCGCTCGGTCGGCGTCAGTACTTGGAGCTGACTATGTGCCGAGGACGCTGGCCCGTACCACGCGCGGACCCGTCGGCGGCGACGGTGGGCGGCGGCCAAGATAGCGGTAGGGCAGATGGGAGGCGGGTACGTCTTCCTCGATGTGGAACCCGTTGTCACGCAGGAGGACCGAAACTTCCTCCGGTGTGAAGAAGCTGATCCACGGCTCGCCGATTGCGGCGAGGCGCCGTCGCCTTTCGCCAGCCATCGCGCTGGCCTCATCGGTCGATTCGGGAATCGCGGTCGCGTAGTCGAATACCACCTGGGTGCCGGACGCGAGGCCACCGAGATGATGGATCGTATCGGTGATCGCCTCGTGGGTGAGGTACACGGTGACTCCCAGCCAGATCACGAATACCGGTGCGTGCGAGTCGAAATCAGCGTCCGCCAGCGCTTTGTCGAGACTTTCGTGGCTGAAGTCGATTGGGACGTAGGTGACCGAGGCGGGGATGTCGATGCCAGCAGCGGTAAGCCGGTGTTGTTTCCATCGTTGGGTATCCGGATGGTCCACCTCCACGACCCGCAGGTCAGGGTGGGGATTGCGGTAGGCGAAGGTGTCTAGGCCCGCTCCCAGAATCATCGCCTGCAAAGTCCCGCTGTGGACCGCGTCGCCCAACGCGTCTTCGGCGAAGCGCGATCTACTGGCAATGAACAAGCGCATCCGGCGCCGCGCATCTTCGGTAAGGAATTCCGGCTGGCGCTCGACATCCCCAACGACGCGGCGCGCCAGAGGGTCTCGAAAGAGGAAGCCACCGTCGACTTCCTGATGCTCTGCACGGTACCGCGCTGCGGCCACCGCGGTTCGGCTTGCTTGACCGCTAAGCACAACCGCCTCCATCGTCGACTGCGTTCGAAGTAAACGCTAGCTCAAACCACGTCCCCCTGCAGGCACGGAAGGCCGCCCGTCGCGATCACGGTGTTCTAGTCGGCAGCTCCTCGGGCAGGTCGATCCGTCGCAACGCGTCGATGTCTTGGAAGGCGACGATGCGGCTGACTCCGTGCGGCGCGAGGGTGAGTACGTGCAGGGCGTGCAGGCGATGCTGCCCGTTGGCGGTCGGCGGGTACAGCGCCACTGCCGGTTGCCCGTTGGCCGACGTGCGTATGACTGCAGTGTTGCCGAAGGCGCGCATCTTTGGCCCAAGAAAGGCCCCGATCGCCGCGCGCGTGGCAAACCACGTGACGAACGGTGGCATCTCGAAGAGCGCGTCCTCGGTCAACACCGCGACCAGTTCGTCGACGTCGGCGTTCTGAAACGCGGCCACGTACCGGTCGAGCAGCTCACGCTGCCGCTCGTCGGACGGCTGTACCAACGAGTCGCTGTCTGCGGGCAGATGCGCGCGTGCCCTCTGCAATGCGCTGTTGACGGCGGCCACGCTCAGCTCGAGCAACGTCGCGACTTCGGCTGCGGACCAACCCAATACCTCGCGCAAGATGAGCACTGCACGCTGCTGGGGTGGAAGGATCTGCAGCGCGGCGACGAACGCCAATCGCATGGTTTCCCGTGCGGCCACCACCGTCGCGGGGTCGCTCGTCGTGGCGGTTAGCAGCGAATCGGGCGCGGGCTGCAACCACGTCACCTCCGGACCACCGGCTAGCACCCGTGCGGTGGGGTCGGCGGACGGCGCATGCAGATCCGACGGCAACGGACGGCGCTTCCGGCGCTCAAGGGCCTTCACGAACGCGCGGGTGGCGATGCGATACAGCCAGGTGCGTAGTGACGACCGCCCTTCGAATCCGCCGTACGCACGCCACGCGTCCAGGTAGACGTCTTGCACGACTTCCTCGGCATCGTCGACCGAGCCGAGCATGCGGTAGCCGTAGGCGATCAGCTCGCGGCGGAACGGCTCGGCCAGCCGCGCGAAGTCCGCCTCGCCGTCAATGGTGGTGCTCATGACGATCGGCTGCCCCATAGGTGTCGTGCCACGGCCATTCGTTGATGTAGCGCTGCCGGCCCGTGGGTGTCAGATCCAGGAATCGGTAGGTGCTCAGCATGACGTCGGCGCCCACACCGTAGGCCGAATAGGTGTGAAAGACCTGTCCGCCATCCCGGACGAACACGCTCACGCCCTGCCCGTCGGCGCCGTCGTGAACCATGTAGTCCAATCCCTCACGCATCAGGGTGGCCTTGTCCTTGTAGTTGTATTCGATGGGCGTCTTCGACTCGTCGTTGCTGACGTGGAAGTCGTAGTTGAAGTCGCTGCCGTGTGACGAGTACCAGGGCAGCCGCCATCCCATGCGGGCCTTGAACTGGCTGACCTTTGCGTACGGTGCCCGCGACACCAACGCCAGAGTGGTGTCGGCGCCCTCGTTGAGATGGACGGGATCGGGCATGTCGTCCACGGCAACTGAGCAACTCGGACAGCCTTGGTCGATGTCGTGCAGCCACATGAAGTGGTAGACGATTAGCTGGCTGCGGCCCTCGAACAGGTCGATGAGCGCCACGCTGCCGTCAGGGCCTTCGAACACGTAGTCCTTGTCGATGACCACCGCGGGAAGTGCGCGACGCTGCTCGGCCAGCGCGGCGAGTTGCCGGCTGGCTGCCTTCTCCCTGGCCAGCAGATCCAGGCGCGCGGCGAGCCATTCGTCGCGTGACGCGGTGCGGGTGATTTTCATGGTGATTCCTTTCCTCGGAACTACTGAGGCAGCCACAGGTCCGAACTCATCGCGGTCACGGGAGATCAACGCATCCCCGTGCCGACTGGCCGCCGTGGTACGAGCCGATGAGCGCCCCGTACATCACGACCGGCGGTGTGGCCAGGCGCTCGCTCAGTGCACGGTGGAATTCTCGGTGAGCGATGCAGTCCGCGAAGGGATCGGTGGTCCCGTCGAACGCGACGACGTGCATGAATCCGACGCCGTCATCGAACATCAACACCTGGTACTCGACTCCCCCAGGATCTCGGGCAGTCAGTTCGCGCAACACGTCCTCGATCAACTCCCGGTTGCGTTGCGCGCCCTCGTTGGTCGTGAAGTACTGCACCACCGCGGCTCTCCTCAACGGGCACCTCCCACAGGTACAGAGTCCCGGTGCTCCTGAAACTCATCGCTGAGGGCCGCCCAATCACTGCGCAACCCGCTGCGATGAGTTTCAGCCACTCGCGTGCTCCATATCGGCGGGCGGAGAACCGTCATTGGCCCCAGGAGGAAATATGAGCGATCTACTGGAAAGTGCCGTCGCCGCGCACGGCGGGCTGGCCCGTTGGAATCAAGTCACCGCGGTCACCGTCGACGCATCCATTGGCGGGGCCTTTTGGCAGGTCAAGGGCAAGGCGGATGTACTCAAGGACGTGCACTTCGTCGTAGACACCAAACGGCAGGCGCTCGCGATGGACTATGTCGGGCACGACACGCGGTCGGTCTTCGAACCCTCCCGTGTCGTCGTCCAGCGCCCCGAGGGCGCGGTCATCGATGCCCGCGACGAGCCAGAAGGGGCGTTCGATGGGCATCAGCTCGAAACACCTTGGGATGACCTTCATCTCGCGTACTTCATCGGCGAGGCGCTGTGGACGTATCTGACCATGCCGTTCCTCTATACGTGGCCTGGGTTCACCACCGAAGAGATCGCCCCGATCGAGGTCGACGGTGAAACCTGGCGGCGGCTGAAGGCGACGTTCCCCGAGTACGTCAAAAGCCATACGCGCGAACAGATCGCCTGCTTCGGACCCGACGGCTTGTTGCGCCGCCATGACTTCACCATCGACGTCCTCGGCGGAGCGACCGGCATGCTCTACGCGGACGACAATCGCAACGTCGACGGCATCATCATCCCGACCAGACGACGCGGCTACGCCTGGCACGGCGACTACCAGCTCGTCCCCGAGCCGGAGCTGATCGCCATCGACATGGGCGAGATCACCCTCGGCTGACCGCACGTCGCGGATCAGGAGGACAAGAACTGCTGAACGGCCTCGGTGAGAATGCGCCCGCCTTCGGTGTTGAGATGAATCCCGTCGATGTGAAACTGCCAACCATTTCTGCGAGAGAT
>Ga0105237_10003478_pt1 | contig 18674 bp, 14 predicted proteins | sample KBSC24metaG_FD_81520 | JGI IMG/M metagenome (GOLD analysis project Ga0105237, IMG submission 81520) | Corn rhizosphere microbial communities from Kellogg Biological Station, Michigan, USA - KBS C2-4 metaG | ecosystem: Host-associated > Plants > Roots > Rhizosphere > Soil | place: Michigan, USA... | reverse complement strand
CTCCAGGAACGATCACGTTGCACTTGACACCCTCGGCTGCGCCTTCGAGGGCGACGACATTCGACAAGCCGATGAGTCCCGCCTTGGATACGCCGTAGTTGGCCTGCTTGTGCTGCCCATACATGCCGCCGATCGAGGAGGTCAACACGACACGACCGTAACCGGCTTTGCACATCAGCGGGAAGGCAGGCCGCACGACGTGAAACGCGCCGCGCAGATGAACATCGAGGACCGAATCAAAGTCCTCCTGCGACATGTCCTTCAAGGAGGCTGCGCGTACATTGCCTGCGTTATGAATGAGAATGTCGACGCGGCCATACCTATTGAGGGCCGCATCGATAATGGCCTTACCCCCTTCGGATGTCGCCACCGAGTGTGTTGATGCGATTGCCTCGCCTCCCCCGGCTCGGATCTCCCGTGCCACCTCTTCGGCGGGACCGGCATCAACACCCGCGCCCTTGATGGTACTCCCGTTATCGTTGACGACCACTTTGGCTCCTCTCGAGCCCAGCAGTAGTGCATAGGTGCGCCCCAACCCCCTACCCGCGCCAGTGACAACAGCGACCCGATTGTCGAATCTCAACTGTGACAAGAGCCGCTCCTGCAATTAAACCGGTGAGTACAGTGGCGAGCCGCGCTGCGCACGCAATGACGGCGGCACCTTGCCGTCGACATCCGTTACGCCGTAGTCGTGCGCAAGTTCCGCGGCGATGTAAGTGCCTCCGGAGCGGTTCATGATGTCAGGATCCTTGGCCAGGGCTGCGATGACCCGCCCGGGAAACTCAACCGACGAGCCGATCGCCGGATTGGTCACCGTCTGTGATTTCATGTGCGGATTGTTTTTCAAAACCCGCTCTGCCCGTTCGGTAAAGGTGAGTCCCAGCCAAAGCGACAGGGACGCAACCGCGTGCTGCTTGAGCTCGATCGCCATATCACGCGCCATCCGATCGACGGCCGACTTGCACAGGCCAAACACAACACCGTACGTGTAGGTGACCCCGACATATCCGGAAGTGGCCACGATCAGTCCGGACTTCCGTGGGGCCATCAGTTGCGCTGCGTGCCAGGCCGCCACGTAATTCGAGCGGACGCCGACTTCGACCATCTCCCAGTACGAAAGCGGCTTCTCCCAGAATGGTTTCGGGTCTGTCAGGGTGTCCGGCAGCGAGAAGGCATTGTTGACCAGGATGTCCAGATGCCCCTGCTCGCGTCTGACCTGCTCGAACAGGGCCGCTACTTGGTCATCCCTTCCATGATCGACCGGGACCGCAATCCCCTGGCCACCGCGACGTCTGACTTCGGCGGCGGTCTCGCCGACAGTTCCAGGCAACGGGTATGACCCGGGAGTGACAGTCCGGCCTGTGACGTAAACAGTGGCGCCTTCATCCGCGAGTGCGAGGGCGATTCCCCTGCCTATCCCCCTGCTCGCGCCCGTGACAACGGCGACTTTGCCAGCCAGCGCGCTCAATCGAGCCGCCGCGGGGCGCCGCTGCCCATGTATTTCGCCAGGTTGCGGTGGAGGTTGGCGATGCTGCGCTCTCTGTACGGGTTCGGCAGTGTGCCGCGGAATCCGCCTGACCTGAGACCCAGTTGCACAGCGGCCATGTTGGTGAAATCCTGTGGCAGGACACTGAGCCAGGCCGGATCATCCAGCGGCGTATACAGCCACTCGGTCTTGGGCTCGCCCCCTTTCGGGTACAGCTCGAAGGTGACGGCTTCGAAAATGCACTTGTTGGGATCGGTCCCGAACGGCCGGGCGCTGTAGCACAACGCATTGTTGACCGCATGGCCGATCTGGAGATTGGGGAAAATCTGCCAGGCCGTGCCGGACTTGCCGACATGTTGCGGATCGACCGTCGGCCAGATCACGCCGCGAGCAACGTCATCGCGCCGTGCCGAATCCAGCCAGTGCTTGAGCACCTTGTCGCCTGGAGTACCTTCAGGCAGCTCATGCGGCAGTCGCAGCGCAGCATCGACCAGCGTCTGCGTGGTGTTGGTCTTGACGTGCTCCCAGGTATAGGACTGCATTTCCGCGGTTGAGAGGCGAGCATCGCCTTTTCCTATGCGCAGCTTCGCCTGGTTTTCATCGTCGCCCTTCGGGGCGTCATAACCGATGTTGCTGTGTTTGTCCTGCGCCCGCGCCCAACCGCGAAAATCACCGAACTTCATGAACTCCGGGTGCGTTCCGGGTACATGGTAGGTCTCCGCGAAGGCCTCCATGGCGACTTTCCAGTTGCAATCGAAAACGAGCCAGCGGCGCCAGCGATAGCGCATGTTTTCCAGCTCAAAGGGCTCGAGCATGCCGGCGGCCGGCGCGAGGTAGGTGCGCAGAGGCTCGCAGTTTGGATCCAGATTGATCCAGACCCAGCCACCCCAGGTATCGACTTTGACCTCACCGAGATTCGTGCGCTCGTGCGTCAATGCGCCTTTCCAGTCCTCTTTGTTGAGGACCGTGGTGCACTCGCCGTTCAAGTTGTAGCGCCATGCATGGAAGCCACAGACGAACTGCTTGCCCTTACCGCAGGCGTTCCTCGAGCCTTTGGGCGTATCAACCAGCCGCCGGCCGCGATGCGAGCAGACGTTGTAGTAAGCGCGGATCTGGTCGGGCGCGGTTCGCACGATCAGGATCGAGTCGTCGAGGATCTCGTACGTAATGTAGCTGCCGATGTCCGGGATCTCCTCGACGCGGCCCGCCATCTGCCACACTTTGCGCCACAGGCGGTCGCGTTCCGCCCGGGCGTATTCCGGCGAGGTATACGCTTCCGCGCCGAAGGTGACCGGATCCAGCAAATCTTCAGCCGTTTCGGCGACCCGTGGGCCCGCTTTGCTGGTCGTGCTGGTCATTGCATCCTCGCTGGCTATAGCGCTTGGGACGCAATCGATACTACCGGCGCGGACTGGGCGTTCTTGACAGCGGACGACAATTAGCGATATCGCAAGCGACCGCCCGGTTCGACCGCGCAACAGGCCCAGGCCCTGTCACGAGGAGACTTCGCCACATAGTTGATTCGACAAATTCTGGGCTGCGATGCGCAGAGAATCCTCGAGCGCGGCAAGCCCGGAGCGCTTCAACGCACTGCCGATACCGATGGCTACAATCGCGTGGCTCAACTTCGCGCGCGACTTCCAGACAGGCGCTGCAACCACGGTTACCCCGGAAATGTAGTTGCCGTTGTCGACGGCGAACCCGCGTGCGCGCGTCTCGCGGACCTGCGCTTTCCATTGCTCCAACGTCGGCGCTTCATCCCAACGCAGCGTGCTGAAACGAGACTCCAGCTCCGCCTCCGGGTGCTCACCAAAGGCTGCGATACACCGCCCCGTCGCGCTGATGAGCGCTGGAAACCGACTACCGATTTGTGTGCTCAGCTGAAAGTTGTTCCCCGACTGGGACACCGCTACAACAATGATGTGCTCCAGCCCGACGATGTGTACGCCGAGCATGGTCACATCGAAGGCCTGCGCCAGACGCTCCAACACAGGCTGCGCCAGATCATTGAATCGGTTTCGTCTGAGCCAGTGTCGCGCCAGAGTCAGTACGCCCGCTTCCAGGGAGTAACGTTTCGTGTCGGCGTCAAACGAAACAAACTCTTCGGCCACCAGCGCCCGCAGGACGTACAGGCAGGTGCTCGGAACGAGGCCGAGCTCGCGTGCGATCGACTGAATACCCAGTGGTGTATCGCTTTTGCCGAGCAGGCGCAGAACCGCCGCCGCCCGTGAGATGGCCGGGGCCTTGCTGGCCTTCACTGCCTTGGCGAGCTCGCGATCCGCAGGGGGCCGGCGTGGTTTTGGCTCTGTCATGAAGTGCTCCTGGCGCAGAGAGTTGTTCAATATATTGAATCATATTCAATATTTGCAATGACGCAAACCCTCTGGCAGTCTGCCTCGATGGTCAAGCTGACGAGCTACACCCGCTATGCCGACGCCCAGGAGCATGCCGACTCAGGGGCGCCCTGGGATTTGTTTGAGGGAAACCGCGACTATCTCAACATTGCGCACGAGTGCGTCACGCGCCATGCGGATGGTTGCGGCCGCGCAGCGGTGCGCATTGCGCGCGCTGATGGAACCGACGAAATCCTGAGTTTCGACGAGCTTGCGGCGGGCTCCGCCCGATTCGCACATTGGCTGGTGGAAAAAGGCATTCAGCCGGGCGATCGGATCGCCTTCATGTTGGAACCGTCCCTGCCGTTCTACCTGAGTCTGTTCGGTGCAATGATGATGGGGGCGATCAGTGTCCCGCTGTTCACCCTCTTCGGGCTGGATGGCTTGCGGCTGCGCGTGGATGACTGCAAGCCGACCCTGCTGATCACAAACAGCGAAAAGTATGACATCGCCGCCCAGGTCGAAGGACTTCGCGTCGTCGTTGCCGACGATGGCTTACTGGCTGACATTGCACGATTCCCGACGACGTTTGATACAGCGACGCGCGCTGATGACCTGGCCGTTTTTCAATACACCTCCGGCACGACACGCGAGTTGCCGGCCGCAGTAAAGCATTCGCATCGCGCGCTCGTGACGCTGATGTTTGCCGCACTGTACGGCACCGGAATCCGGCCCGGGGACGAATACTTCTGTCCCTCCTCGCCCGCGTGGGGACACGGACTGTGGCACGGAACCCTGTCGCCCCTCGCGCTGGGTGTCACTACTGGAACGTTTGCAGGTCGTTTTGATGCCGTGCGGCTCATGAAGGCGCTGCAGGACTACCGCATCACCAACATATCGGCAGCGGCCACCCACTACCGGATGATGAAAAATTCAGCTCGGGCACGGGAGTTCGACTTCGCCATCCGCAAGCTGTCCTATACCGGAGAGCCCATCGACCCGGCGACGCTGGAATTCATTGACGCGACGTTTCAGGTACCGGCGTGCAGCATGTATGGCACGACCGAGGTGGGTGTCGTGTTGGTCAACTATCCCGGTGCGGACGACTATATCGTCAAGCCAGGCTCGTTGGGCAAGCCCGTGCCGGGGATAAAACTGCAGGTACAGCAGCCGGACGGAACTCCAACACCCCCAGGCATCGTCGGCGAGCTGATGTTGTGGCGGCGCAATCGCTGGGAAAGCACCAAGGATCTCGCGAAGATCGACGCGGACGGCTATTTCTATCATGCCGGCCGGGCAGATGACGTAATCATCTCTGCCGGCTGGACCATGAGCGCGGTTGAGATCGAAAACACACTGCTCAAACATCCGGACGTCCGGGAAGCCGCCGCCATCGGGGTGGCGGATGCGACCCGCGGCCAGGTGGTGAAAGCCTTCATCGTCACCCACCGCCCGGGCGATGAAGTCTTCGTAGAGGAGTTGCAGAACTTCACGCGGCAACGGCTCAGCCAGCACGAATTTCCGCGCCACATCGAATTCGTGAGCGAGCTGCCCAAGACACCCGCGGGCAAGGTTCACCGCAAAGTCTTACGCGAACGCGAGGCTGCCCTTGCCGCAGCCCGCTCTTGAGTGCCATCCGCAGGAGAATTCCATGTCATCGCTTGCCAAATCCACAACCGATCGCTTTCCGAAAATAACCGAAGCGGCTCTCGATGATGTGCGCAAACGCATCGGCGTGCCCATCACCGATACGGTGGAGCCCTGGAACTATGAAGCGACGCGCGACGGTATCCGCCACTACGCGCATGGCATCGGCGATGACAATCCGCTGTGGACAGATCCGGCGTATGCTGAAAAGACGCGCCACGGAACTATTCTGGCACTGCCCAGCTTTCTGTTTTCGACCAGCCGCATCGTCTCCGGTTACTGCGGCGGCCTGTCCGGAATCCACGCCATGTGGGCGGGAGCGGATTGGACGTGGAACAAGCATGTGCGGCGCGGTGACACGATTTCCACACAGGCGCACCTGAAGGATCTGATCGAGCACAAAACCCGGTTCGCCGGCCGCAGCTTCCAGCAGATCTATCATGTTGATTTCTTCAATCAACATGGCGACAAAGTGGCTGAGTGTGACTCCTGGGTGTTTCGCACCGATCGGGACGAGGCCCGGGAGCGCGGCACGAAGTACACCGACGCTCGCGGCCGCGTGGAGCCTTTCGACGACCTGGAGCTTGCGGAATACTACAAGCTGTACGAGGCGGAACAGATTCGGGGGGCCACGCCCCGGTACTGGAACGAGGTCAAGGAAGGCGAAGCATTGCCGCGCATGATGAAGGGCCCGATGACGGTGACCGGCTTTATTGGTTATGCACAGGGCTGGGGCGGCCTTTATATTCGCGCCAACAAACTCGCCTGGGCACTGCAGTCAAAACATCCGGGCCTCGGGATCAAGAACCGGTTCAATGTGCCCGACTGTCCGGAGCGGGTTCACTGGGATGAGTCGTTCGCCCTCGAAGTCGGCGCCCCGGGTGCGTATGACTACGGCCCTGAGCGGTGCTCCTGGTTGACTCACCACATCACCAATTGGATGGGCGACGACGGCTTCCTGCGCAAGAGCAAGTGTCAGATTCGCCGCCACAACCCCGACGGCGATGTAATATTCATTGATGGTGTCGTGACCCGCAAGTTTGTGGAGGACGGAAAGCATCTCGTGGAAATCAGCCAGACAGCACAGACTCATCGTGGTGAAGCCTCGGCGAACGGCGTAGCCATCGTAGAGCTGCCGGCCCGGTAGGCGTGTCCGACGCGACCCGGCAACCCGACCCGGATGGGGGCGGCAAGAGCCCCGCCGCGGTTAGCAAGGGCTCCGGGTGGGCCGGTCCCCTTCAGGGGATCCGCGTCCTGGACTTCACGCGCGTGTTGGCCGGACCGTCGGCCTCGCTCGCGCTCGCTGACCTGGGCGCGGAGGTGTTGAAAGTCGAGCCCCCGGGGACTGGCGACGAAACGCGGCTGTTTCCGCCGTTCCGGGCGCAGGTGAGTCACTATTTCCTGAGCGTGAACCGCGGCAAGAAAAGCATCGTCATCGATCTGAAAACCGCGCCAGGGGTGGCACTGGCCCGGGATCTCGCGGCCCGGTGTGACATCCTCATTGAGAATTACCGCCCGGGCGTCATGGATCGTCTCGGCCTGGGATATGAGCAGCTGTCGGGCGCCAACCCCGGACTCATCTACTGCGCCATCTCGGGCTTCGGGATGACAGGCCCACTGCGGGACCAGCCCTCGTTCGATATCGTTCTACAGGCACTGTCAGGGGCTCTCAGCGTCAATGGCGAAGCGGGCCGCGCGCCGACCAAACTCGGAATCCCGCTCGGTGACCTGGTGGGCGGGATCAACGGGCCTTCGAGCATACTCGCGGTCTTGTATGAACGCAGTCGGACCGGTCGCGGACGCCTGCTCGATGTCAGTCTCCTCGATGGGCTGATCGGGATGTTGGGTTACCTGGCACAGCTGGCTTTCTTCACCGGCGAGGACCCACAGCCGCGCGGCTCCGAACATCCCAACCTCGTGCCCTACGGTATTTTCCCTGCGCGCGATGGATCCATTGTCATCGCCTGCCTGATGAACAGCTTCTGGGCTCGAATCTGCCTGGCGCTCGGCCGGCCGGACTGGAGCCAGGACCCGCGGTTTGAAACCATTGAAAAGCGGCGCGATCATCGGCAGCAGGTGAACGAGATGATCGGCCAGCTCACCCGCGAGAAGACCGTGGCCGAGATGATGGAGATCTTCTCCCGGCACGAGGTTCCTCACGCGCCCATCCTCGGAATTCAGGCAGCCCTGGGGCAGCCACAGTCAGTTGCACGCGAGATGGTGGTCGAGGCCGATCACCCGGTGTTGGGAAAGATTCCCATTGTGAACCGCCCGATCAAATTTCCCGGCGACCCACAACCGGTGCCGACGGCACCGCCCGTTTTGGGGCAACACACAGACGAGATCCTGCGGGACGTTCTGGGGCTCACGCCCGAACAGATTGCCAGCCTTCGCGCAGCCAGCGTGGTGGCTTGAGGAGCAGCACACCATGAAAGAGCTCAGATTCGACAATCGCGTTGCGGTCATCACTGGCGCTGGACGGGGGTTGGGTCGCGCCTACGCGATGCTTCTCGCCTCCAAGGGTGCAAAGGTCGTCGTCAACGATACCGGCGTCAGTCTCGGGGGAGATGGCGTCGATGTGGGCCCCGCCCGGGACGTCGTGCAGGCGATCGAGGCAGCAGGCGGCGAAGCCATGGCATCAACACATTCGGTGTCGACACCCGAAGGCGGTAAGGCAATCATCGATGCGGCGCTCGAGCGGTACGGGCGCATCGACATCCTCATTCACAATGCGGGAATCGTGAGGCGTGGCTCACTGAAAGAGCTTTCGTACGAGGACTTCGAGACGGTTCTCGATGTTCACCTGCGCGGAGCATTTCATGTTGTCCGCCCTGCGTTTCCCATCATGTGCAAGGCGGGTTACGGTCGTATCGTGTTGACCTCGTCGATCAACGGACTTTACGGAAACCGTAATGTGGTGAATTACAGCGTGGCCAAGGCGGGCATCATTGCGCTGTCCAATGTGACGGCGCTCGAAGGTGCCGACGAGGGGGTGAAGTGCAATGTCATTCTGCCAGGGGCGGTCACCCGCATGGCCGAAGGCCTGGACACCAGCGCCTATCCTCCAATGGACCCGGAGTTGGTTGCACCGGTGGTGGGTTGGCTGTCACATGAGTCATGCTCGATCAGCGGCGAAATGTTGATTTCCATGGCCGGGCGCGCGGCCAGAGCGTATGTCGCCGAGTCGCCCGGCGTGTATCGTCAGCAATGGAGCATTGAAGACGTTGCCGAGCAACTCGATGCGATCCGCAGCACCGCTGCACCGGTCGTCTTCCCGGTAGTCCCCACAGGACACATTGACCACATTCGCTATAGCTTCGGTATGGTCAAGAAGTAGTCACCTCCGAGCCCGATCACACCCATCAGGGTGCGGGTACCCACCGGGGAATCACATTGTTGGGGCCAACCGGGGAGTCAAATTCCTCGACTGTGCACACGGGGTTGCTGTTGGTTGCGAAGACCTTTCTCTCGTCCTCGAGCCGGGCAGCCAGGAACTGCGGATTGCCGAGGCCCTTCATGGCCGCCTCGAAGTCCTCACGGCTGTTCCACCAGATTTCCATGATGCAGTCGTAGCCCGGATGAATGACCTCTCCCGTTAGCGGATTCTTTTCCGGCTTGATGTAACGCCGCACGTAGCGCTGAGCATTGGGCAGAGGAGCCCTGGCGCCGATGCGCTCCGAGAGTTTCGAATGTTGGGTCTCGTAGTAGTCCGCAAATTCCTGGGGCGTCATGTCCGGGCGACGCTTCAGAAACACGACTTGCTTGATCATGCACCCTCCCTGATCGATATCACACTGCCTTCGGCATCGCCGGAGAGATAGAGCGTCCCGTCCCCACCGGCAGCTATGCCTGCGAACGGACCCATCGGTCCCGACATGTTTCCAATCCGCCCCAGGAACTTTGGAGTGACTCCCGGCGGTGCACCAACCGGTAGACCCGTGGCGATCGAGCGGCGCACCCCGCTCTTCAGGTTGTACTGAATCAGCTCCTTCGAGCCCGCATCGACGACATAGAGCAGCTCGCCGCGCACCAGGATTCCCTGAGGTTTGCCCAATCCATCCAACACCGGCTCGACTCCACCGCGGGATAGTTTGACAACGCGGCCGCCCGCGGACTCCGAGACGAAGCAAGTACCGTCTGAGCCTACCGCAACACCGGACGGCATCCGCAAATCGGTGGCGAGCGTCTCAACCGGGCTCGACGGATTCGAGGTAGCCGACTGAACTGACCGTACGCAACCCGTCCCCTGCTCCGCGAAGATGACTGCACCCGCGGGCGAAACCGCCACTCCGTAAAGCTGGTCGAAGCCGATCGCAAGCACCGTGCTTTCCTGCTTCGCCGGCGAGTACCGCGCGACAGCGCCGTTTGCGGTAGTAACGATGAACTCACCCGCCCCCACGGCCGCCACGCCGCGCGAATATCCGGGATAGCCGGGGGAAAAGAGAAAACCGGCAAGCTGCCGCTCCTGCCCCGGGCGCAGTGTGTAGGAGAAGGGACCGTCGGCCACATAGAGCAGGCCTGTTGAGTCTATTGCCAGTCCGAGCGGCCAATTAAAACCATCCGGCACGAGATCGCGGGTCTTGCCGCCCGCCAGGATCTCGGTGACATATCCCGATATGTTTGAAACAAACAGCCGATTGCCGACGAAAGTGCTGTTGTCCAATCCGGCAGTCAGATTGGCCAGTATGGTGCGCTCACCGTTGCGCGGATCGATCCGCAAAACCTGGCCGCTGTGCACCTGGGTCGAGATGATGAAGCCCTGGCTGTCAAACTTGACCGAGTCAGGCACCCCCAGGTCCGTCGCCACCGTCTCGGGAGCGCCGCCGTCTAGGCTCACCCGCCAGATTTCATTAGTGCCCATCACCGGAAAATAGAGCTTTCCGTCCGGCCCTATGTCCATGGCATTGGGCATGGGCACGTTCTCGACGAGTACCCGGGGAGCCCCCCCATTGAGATCGAGTTGCATGATCCGGCCACCGACGCGGCACTCACCTGCAAGGAGTCGCCCCTGATGGAAGGCGATAGGATTGGCAACAGGCATATCCCCGTAGATCACCCGCGTCGTGCCATTCGGGGCACGCATGCTCACGCGCCCTTCGGTGATTTCGGTTGCGTAGAGGTTACCCTCCGGATCAAACACCAGGTCATCGGGAGCGACAATGTCGCCGCCCATTGGGCTGACCGCCTCGATCGCCCCGCTGTTGACGTCGATTGCGCTGATCTGACTGCCACTCACCTGCGCTACGTAGATGCGGCCATCAGGGCCAGTGCGCAGGCCGTTGGCGCCAAACAGCCGGCTGGGCGGTGTGAGCCGTTTCGATCTCCAGCCAGATGCCAGGCCGACGGCATCGCCCGCCGTATAACGCCCTTTCTCAAACGACATCAACTTTCTCCAGTGAACACGGCAATCGGCTGGAGCGCAGACAACATCACGACTGGGATCTGCCGACTCGTCGAGGCCTGATAGCCTTTGTAAGGCGGGAACACCCCCACCATGAAATCCCAGACCCGGGCGCGCTCGGCGCCCTCGGGCTCGCGCCAGGTGGCCTGAAAGGCCTGCGTGGCAATCTGGAAAGCGATCTGCTGGCTGCCCTTGATATTGAGATACCAGGCAGGATGTTGGTCGGCGCCCCCCTTGGAGGCGACAATCACCACTTCTCCGCCGATATCACCGTAAATGAGCGGGTTGATGCGCTCGATGCCGCTCTTTCGGCCGATCAGCTTCAGCAGCAGCGTCGTAGTGAACCTGTGGCCGCCGATATCGCTGACGTCGACGATGTGTCCTTCAGCACCCCCTGAGCGCAAGTACATGCCCAGATGATCGTCTTTCCAGCTTCGTCGTGCCTTCGCAATCTCGGCGCTGCTAGCGTCACTCATGGAACACTCCTTCGTCGGGCCTCAACGTTTGATGGCCGCCCGGAACCCCTCGTCCTTGAGAAACAAGGATGTGTTGTCGGCGCCCAGGTGAGTCCACTTGAGATTCAGGCCGCCATCGACGAGCAGAGTCTGCCCGGTGATATAACTCGACAGTTCGGAAAGGAAAAACAGGATGGCACCCGCCTGTTCGTCCGCATGGGCGCGGCGTCCCATGGCAATTGCGTGGCGGTCACGCTCCACGTTGTCCTCGATATATGCGCCGGCGCCAGGCGTGATGGTTGTGCCCGGAGCGATAGCATTCACGCGTATGTTGTCCAGGGCCAACTCGACTCCAAGCGTGCGCGTCACGGCAACGATGGCTGACTTCGCGGCCCCATACGCGAGATGGTAAGGCGCCGAGTTCATCCCGCTGATCGAGGAGACCGAGACAATCGAGCCGGGCAGGTGTTTGTCGCGCAACTCGGCGACGACTGCCTGCGTCAGGAAGAACATCGTCTCCAAATTCTGGTTGAACAGGGCTCGCCAGTCCGACCGGGTCACCCGCGTAGCCCGCATCCACGTGGATCCCGCGGCTCCGCCTGCAACATTGACGCAGCCGTAGAGGGTGCCTTTCGCGCGGCGGGCCTGCTCCATTGTCGCGGCAACGCCCTCATCGGTCGAAATGTCGGCCACCACCGGGACAATCGACAGCCCCTTCTCCATCAACGGCGCAATGTTCTTGTTGATCTTCTCCTGCGACCGGCTCACGGCAATCACTGTCGCGCCCGCTTCGGCCAGCATGCGCGTCGAGCTCGTTCCGATGCCGCCGCCAGCGGCGCCGGACACGACGATGATGCGGCCGTCGAACTTCAGGAAAGTACGGTCCATGACATACCTCTAACCGGCGGGCGCAAACCCGAGGATCGACTTGATTTCCAGGTATTCCTGAAAGCCAAATTCGCCCCACTCGCGGCCATTGCCGCTCTTCTTGTAACCGCCGAATGGCGCGTTGAAATCGAATCCGTCATTGATCGACACCCAACCGGCCCGGATGCGCCGGGCAACGGCGCGCGCCTGCGCGAGATCCCTGCCTGCGACATTGCCCGCCAGTCCAAATTCCGTGTCATTGGCGATCCCAATGGCCTGCTCCACGGTGTCGTAACCCAGGATAGCCAGTACGGGCCCGAAGATTTCCTCCCGGGCAATGGTCATCGAGTTGGTCACGTTGGCGAACACGGTGGGCTTCACGTAAAAGCCCTTCTCCAGGCCCTGCGGACGACCGGGCCCGCCAGCGACGAGTGTGGCGCCCTCGTCGAGGCCTTTCTGGATATAACACTGGACGGAATTGAACTGGGCTTTGGAGACCACTGGGCCCATCGCGAAGTCGCCGGTGGGATCGCCCACTGTCACTTTCGACGCTACATCGCGCGCAACCCGGATGGCTTCTTCCATCCGCGCTTTGGGTACCAACATGCGCGACGTTGCGCTGCAAGTCTGACCGGAATTGAGCATCATGCCGGCGACGCCCTTACCCACGTTGGCCGCGAAATCCGCGTCGTCGAGGATGATGTTCGCACTCTTACCGCCGAGCTCCTGGCAAACACGCTTGACGGTCGCAGCGGCGTTGCGCGCGATATCAACTCCCGCCGGCTCCGAGCCAGTGAAGGAAATGAGGTCGATACCGGGATGGCTGGACATCGCAGCCCCTACAACCGAGCCTTTACCCTGAATGAGGTTGAATACGCCGGCAGGTACGCCCGCCGCCGCCAGGATTTCTGCAAACACGTGAGCAGAGAAATGTGACTCCTGTGACGGCTTGAGCACCATTGTGCAGCCCGTGGCGAGCGCGGGAAACACCTTCACGGTCACCTGGTTGATAGGCCAGTTCCAAGGTGAGATCAGGCCGCAAACCCCGATGGGCTCCTTCGCAATCAGCGTGGCGCCGCGCTGCTCCTCGAACTCGAAGCTTTTCAACACCTCGATGGCGGTCGTCAGATGCCCGATTCCCAGGCCCACCTGGAAGCCGTTGGCAAGCGCTTTCGGCGCGCCCATTTCCTCGGTAATCGCCGCGGCCAGGTCGCCGGCGCGCTTCTGGTATTCCGTCAGAATGCGGTTGAGCAGGTCGAGCCGCTGCTCGCGCGTGCTTTGCGACCAGCTCGTGAACGCCTGGCGAGCGGCTTTGACCGCACGATCCACATCGGCTTTCGAGCCCAGCGCGATCTGCCCGGAGACTTCCTCCGTCGCGGGGTTTACAACATTGACCGCCTGCGACTGAACCGGATCGACCCATTGGCCGTCGATATAGAATTGGAGATATTTGCGCACTATTGGGTCCCTTCGGCATACCACGTCCTGAACTCACCGTAGTTCGGCATTTCCTCCGAATTGACCTTTGGATCGATTGCTACGTGGATAACCGCGGTCTTGCCGCTGGCGTAGGCCCGTTTGATCGCTGGCGCGATGTCTGCCTCACGCTCAACATATTCGCCGTAACATCCGAAGCCTTCACCGATCTTGTCGAATCGGACGTCCTTGCTCCAATGCACGCCCGTCTCAGCCGAACCCTGGCCAAAGGTGCGTTTGTAGACGCCGACTTCGAGTCCCCATTGGTGATCGACGCCGACGACACAGACGAGTGGCAACTTCAGGCGGGCAGCCGTTTCCAACTCCGAGACATGGAACAGGAAAGCAGAATCGCTGGTCAGCAGCATCCCGGGACGTTTGCCGCCATCGGCCACCATGGCACCGACGGCATAAGGGAGTCCGGTACCCAGATGACCGAAGTTCTGATTCCAGATGACGTCGTGAGGTTTCGCCTGCGAGTAGGTCCATTGAAAGATGACGGTGGCACCGCCATCGCGAATCATGATGCCGTCCTTGGGGAAGGCCTTCGTTGCCTCAACCACGAAGCGTGCAGTATGAATAGGCGTCGTCCCTGCCGGCGCCGAGGTAGCAAGCTCCTCGAGCTGCGCGGCCTCCTTCTTAATCAATGCTCCGAGCTCTGGTGTGGGCGTACGCGGTGAGTCCCGCAACGCAGCCACGAGTTGCGGAACAATTGCCCGCAAATCCCCGACCAACGGCACATCAATACGGCGGTTCACTCCGATGGCAGTCGGATCCAACTGCACATAGATCCACTTGCGACTGGCGTCATTCTCCGCCCAGTGACGGCCCTTGCCATAGTGGACGGGCTCGCCTAGCTCGGTGCCGATTGCGATGCACAAGTCGGACTTCACCACCGCTTCAACCGCCGCAGCTGAGAAGCCGTAAGGGAAAGTACGCTCCTCCAGACCTTGGATGAACGAGGTGCCGCCCGATGTTTGAATGACAGGACAGTTGAGCAGCTTGGCAAGCGTCTTGACGGATTCCCCGGCACGAGCGCAGTGCGCACCATGTCCCACCAACAGAATGGGCTGCTTTGCGGCCTTTACCAGCGCAACAGCCTTTTCGATCATCTGTGCGCTGGCGCCCTGTTGTACCAGGCGGTACGCATCAGGAGGCAGCGCCTCCGGCACATCGAGATCTTCCTGGATCACATGGGCCGGATACTCGATGTAGGCCGGACCTGGCGTCCCTGTCTGGGTGACGCGCAGAGCCTCACGGATGATCTCATCTGTCTGGTTGGCATACTCGATGCTGGCGCAGTATTTTACTGACGGTTCGACGAGGGCCGCTTGTTTGACGAACTGAATGCGGCCGCGGCGCACGCGCTGTTCGGTAATGCGGGCCCGTTGACCGCCTAAAAAGATAACAGGCGAGTTTTCGACCTTCGCGCACATGATGGCGCCGGCCAGGTTGGCCACGCCGGGGCCGAGCGTGCCGATGCAGACACCGGGCCTGCCGGTCATTCGCGACGCCGCTTCCGCCATGAAACCGGCTGACTCTTCGTGATGCGGGGCAACCACCTTCCAGCCGCGCTTCTCCGCGGTAATGAACATGTGCACGAAGTTTGGGTCCGGAATACCGAACAGGGTATTGATACCCTCCGCCTCGAACAGTTGCAGGATGCGCTCGTAGACTTTGACTGCCATTGCTCAAATCTCGCTTTTACTCGACCCGTCGCGGCGCGCCGGTGCCCATGTAGTTGGCCAGGTTGCGGTGAAAGTTGGTCACTTTGCGCTCCTGGTGCGGGTTCGGCAGCGTGCCGCGGAAGCCGCGCGATTTCATGCCTCTCTGGACCGCGGCCATGTTGGAAAAGTCCTGCGCGAGCACGACGCCCCATTTTTCCGCCGTCGGCTCCGCATACTGCCATTCGGTCTTCGGCTCCTGCCCTTGCGGGTAACGCTCGATGGCGTAGGACTCGAAGATGCACTTGTTGGGATCGTCGCCATACGGGCGGGCGCGGTAACACAGGGCGAAAGTAATGCCCTGCAGGATCGACATGTTTGGGAACACACTCCAGGCGAGCCCGGCTTCCGCCATCTGGTCGGGAGTGATCGTCGGCCAGGTTACGCCGCGTGCCGCGTCATCTGCGCGGGCGGAGGCGAGCCAATGTTTGATTACGTCTCCCGGTGGAGTGCCTTCCGGTAGCTCGTCAACGAGGCGCTTGGCCGCGTTCACCAGCGTCTCCGTGGTGCTGGCAAAATTGACCGTCGTGTAGATTTCTTTCTGCAGCTCGTAGGTGGATACTCGCGCATCGCTGCCCGCGCCCGCGCGGGTGATCGTGCTGCTCTGCTTCATCTTCAGACTGGGATCGCGCTCGTCGAAGCCGCTGACACCGTGCAGTCCATATGCCCTGCTGTAGGCATAGAACTGGCCGAACTTCAGCAATTGCGTGTGCGTGCCGGCCACGTGGTAGGGCTCCATGAACGCCTCGATCGCAGTCTTCCAGTTGCAATCGAAGATCACCCACTGACGCCACTTGTAGCGCATCTTCCCCAGCTCGAATGGATCGAGAATGCTGGCGGCGGGCTCGAGAAACTTACGCAGGGGGACGCAGCCCGGATCCATGTTGATGAAAATCCAGCCACCCCAGGTGTCCACTTGCACCGCTGCCAGGCGCGTGCGCTCATCCGTCAACACGCCCTTCCAATCGGGCTCATCGAGCTTGAACGTACACTTGCCTTCCAGGTCGTAACTCCACCCGTGAAACCCGCAGACAAACTGCTTCTTGCGGCCGCAGGCGCTATGAGCTCCATCGGCGCCGCTTACGAGCTGTCGACCTCGATGCGAACAGACGTTGTGATAGGCCTTGATCGCATCGGGCGCGGTACGAACGATCAGTATCGAATCACCGAGAATGTCGTAGGTGATGAAGTCGCCGACGTCCGGGATTTCCTCGACTCGCCCGGCGTGCTGCCACACCCTGGACCACAGCTTGTCGGCTTCGGCGCGGGCGTAGTCCCTGGAAAGATAAGCGTCCACGCCAAAGGTCACAGCCTCCGACATGTCTTCTTTCAGCACATCGGCGGATTTCATTCGTTCGGCCGTACTGCTCATGAGTCCTCCAGCTTAAGAGACGTCCCCGGGGCGATTGATCAAAAAAGCACGCGATCCTCCGGTCACTCGAGAACGAGGCCCTCCAGGTCACCTTTCGTCCGCCAGTCCTGCAGCAGCTTCTGGAATGCATGCCAACCGTGCCCGTAGCTGCGGAACAGGGCCCACTTCGGCCGGTCTTCACCCTCATTGGTGAAGTAGCCCGGCGGACACTCGCGCTGGAACTCGGACAGGTCGATCTCCAATTCCCGGAAAAGCTGGACATATTGGTCCTGCGCCTGCTGGCTGGGCTCGGCGACGGCGGCACCGCGCTTCATGACTTCCGCGATGACATGGGCTATGTGGTAGCCCTGTTTGCCGAACTGCTCGGTCACGGAGGCATTCAGTCCACCCTGGATGTAGCCGATATAGAACTGGTTCGGGAATCCATGTGTCATCGTGCCGTGGAGGGTCTTGGGGCCTTCGGCCCAATGATCGTAAATTGAGCGGCCACCGCGGCCTTCGAGCACATCGATGCCCCAGCGACGATTGAGATCACTCGTGACTTCAAACCCGCTGGCGAAAATCATGCAGTCGACCGCGTGTTCCTGTCCGTGGAAGATGAAACCTTTTTCGGTCATCCGCTCGACACCCTTGGTGTCGGAAACATCCAGCAGGTCGACATTCGGGCGATTGAAGGTCGGATAGTAGTCGTCGCTGGAAAGCGGCCGCTTGCACAGGAAACGGTAGTAAGGCTTCAAAGCCTCGGCAACTTTCGGGTCCTGTACGAGCTGGTCGACACGGCGCCGCAGGCGCTCCATCACCCGGTAATCAACTTGCTCGCGGCGCGCGACAAATTGCTCCATGGAGAGCTGGGGCCAACCCTCCGCTTCGAACTCCGCGGCGAGACTGCGATTGATCTCGGTCCAGATGTCGCAGACGAGATCCGGCTCACCCGGTTTCAAAAGCTCCATGGCCGCACGTTGGAAATTATCCTGCCGTTCCTGTTGCCAGCCCGGCTTCAGGGTCTGTGCCCATTGCGGGTCGGTCAGCGGATTCGGTCGTTCGTCCACGCTCGAAGGCGTTCGCTGAATGACGTAGAGATGTTTCGCGTATTTCGCGAGGTGAGGCACGGCCTGAATGGCGGTCGCGCCCGTCCCGACGATGGCTACACGCTTGTTGGTGAGCTTGTCCAGGACCGGCTTTTCATAGCTGCCGCCCGTGTACCGGTAATCCCAACGAGCGGTATGGAAAATCTTGCCCTTGAAATCATCGATCCCCGCGATCGCGGGGAGCTTCGGCATGTTGAGAACACCGCAGGCGAGGATCACAAAGCGGGCGCGGATCTCATCCCCGCGGTTGGTTCCAACCCGCCAGCGCTTGAGCTTCTCATCCCAGCGCAGAGTGTTGATCAGCGTATGAAAAAGTGCCTTTTGAGCGAAGCCGAAGCGTTCGGCGATGGAGCGGGCGTATTGAAAGATCTCCGCGCCGTCGGAAAACTTCTTCGACGGCATGAAGCCCATCTGTTCCAACAGCGGCAGATAGCAGTAGGCATCATTGTCGCACTGGATCCCCGGGTAGCGGTTCCAATACCACACTCCGCCGAAATCACCGGCGGTATCCACGTTGCGGAAGTTGGTTACACCCGCCTGCGTGAGGTGGTAAGCGGCCATGATCCCGCCCCAGCCGGCGCCCAGGACGACGACGTCGAGATCTTCCGAAAGGGGATCGCGCGCTTTGACAGGCCGGTGCGGGTCGACAGCGTAGTCCGGCACCCCTTTTCCCGTGGGCCGGAAATATTGTTTCTGGCCGTCGGGCCGCAGGCGCTTGTCCCGCTCCTGCCGGTACTTCTCCCGCAGCGCGGGGATATCAAACTCATCAGGCGGCAGTGTCGGTGCGCACTTCATATCGAACCCATCTTTGGCATAGATCATTAT